>Ga0209700_101748_pt1 | contig 45170 bp, 27 predicted proteins | sample SiratroredBW_FD_187528 | JGI IMG/M metagenome (GOLD analysis project Ga0209700, IMG submission 187528) | Root nodule microbial communities of legume samples collected from California, USA - Siratro red BW (SPAdes) (version 2) | ecosystem: Host-associated > Plants > Roots > Nodule | place: USA... | reverse complement strand
AATGTTTTTTTTAATTTAAATTCAAGAAACAATTTGTCATTGATGAATAGTTTATTTTATTTTCGATTCGTAAAAATTAGGTATAGTCGTCCACATCGTCCTGGACTTTATTCATGTGAACTAAAAATTAAAAAAAAAAAAAACTAAAAGTATCAAAATTTTCAAAAAATTAGAATTAAACCCAACAACAAATAGTTTTCTATCAAGAACTAAATAAATCATAATTTTTCATGATGGATGATGAAATTGTCAGGTAAAAAAAAATATTTTCATTATTTTTTTAACTTGTATTTTTGTTTTACTTTTTGAAAAATAAATAAATATTCTAAAAAATTATATTTATTTCACTCATTTAATTAAATTAAGACGGGTTGGTAGGGTGTTAATACATTCTCTAAGTAATTAACTCTGGGATCCTAATCCGATTACGACTTTATTTATTTGAAAATTTTCTTTCCCGTGACTTGATTTCTATTGCAACATAAGATAAATTTATTAACTTTTATCATAATTATCTTAAAAAATAAGTTAAAGATTTGAACTAACTGTCAATATAATTTTTTTTACCCAAGCTATATATAGCTGTTACTCTTTTTGTTAGATACTGATATTAAAGTTATATTTTAATGTAACAACTAGAATTAGGGATTAACCATTTTATTTGTACGTATGCAAAAAAGAGTTTAAGCATGTGAGGCTTGTTGAACGCCAACTCCAAATCAAATCTAGATCTCACGGGCCCAACTCCTAAAGGTCCTTAAAAATGTTAAACAAGAAAGGAAAATTGGTAGTTGATTTTGTGAAAATTCCTTGGGCCAGTGTGCATGGTAGGTAGTTAAACAGGTAGTTTGTCCTGATCAAGCTTTGCTCACTTACTTAGATGAGTGTGGCAGGGCTAGGTTGGGACCCATGAATGATTAAAAGAAGCTTGAGTTCAAAAAGAGCACAAAGAAAGAAAAAGTTGGTGGTTGTGGAAGTGGAATGCATGGGAGAAGAAGAAGTACAAAAGTTGAAGATATGATTCGCAGTTACTTGCTTGCTTATAGGGGAAACTAGGATTTTTTATGGGGATTGCGTAAAGCTCAATGGAGCCTGCTGATTTTTAGCAACGGATTTCATTTAAAGAACAGACATGCCATTCCAAATGGGCCTAATGGTCCACCATTGTCCCACAAAGATTGGGCACGTTTTCAATTACACCATGCATGAACAAATGGGATGCCCTAAATCATACTAAATAGTACTACCATAACATTTTTTTTTATATTCTCAAGCGTATTAGGGTAGTACTAATTGTTGCTTTTGTCGTCATAGGATATTAATTAGTTCCTAACTTTATTTTCACTGTGGCCATGATCTTGTTTTTTACAATGATACCTTTCTAGATTAATGATGTAATACTAAATGCTTACAGTGGAATCATGACACACCTCTGGAAATACATGAAAGTGTGTATTCTCTCTTAATACGTGTGTTTTATTTAATAGTCAATTTAAACCATATACTATAACAGTTCCATTACTTAATAATCAAATAATTTATTTTTCTATTTATCTTTTTTGGCATTTATGCATGTAAACAGCACTTTGTTGACTGTTCTCCCAGTTTATTGGTTGGATACGAAGCATTTTGCACCTTGTAAATAACAGTTCTTAGCCCATCCGACACAAAACCCTTATTTTCAAGAAATGTTTCATGGTCAAATCTACCTCGATCGTATTGGAAATGTTTCCGCAAAGATTTTTAATTATTCTTCATGCCCATAAACATAACTGGTATTAGTTTATTGATTTAACAGCAAAGATTACACATTTCACAACATGGTATAATGATATCTAATTATCAGGAGCTGGAAGCAAATATGTCACCAATAATTGACTTAGTTGGAAGAGATGGAAGTAAACTTATTTGGTGACTTAGAAACCAAACTTCAATCCATAGCTTTATTGCCTAGTAAATTGCAGAATGTCTCATGGAGTGAAGAAGTTACATGTAATCAATTCAAAGACCAATAAAAATTAAGAAAAAATTATGCAATTGGCAATATCTAAATTGTAAGGAACAGATTTGGTCTCTCTCTTTAATTGAGCACAGAGTGGCTTTTAATCATTGATTACTTTGGCATCTGTTAATTGCCAGTGCCAACTGAATTACCTACCATCATATGATTGAGACTTTTCACTAAAGGAAAGATAATATGCATAATGATGCTTTTCAATTCATGAATTGCTAAACCATTTATCATTCTACCTTCAAATGCAGACCAGTCTGTCTTATGAGTTGTGTGTTTAGAAATGTGTTACTGTTTTTGGTTTTCCTGGTGCATGAGTTATGATTGGAGAAAATGTTGAAGTATAAAATTGTGAAAATTGGAAGGCACTAGTGATGATTGAAATAGCTTTAACAATAGTAGGTGGAATAATAAACAGCTTCACAGGTGCAGAAGGTTAGCATCCCTGCATGAGAAGAAAACGAATGTGACTAAGATGTGTTGTTGTTACTTTGGTAGGTAGTAGTAGGAAAAACGGTACCTTTTTCTTGGTTTTTCCACGTCCCTCACTTGTGCCAAGAAACAAGGCTATAACTAATGTGAGGATGGAAGAAATTGAAACAAAAATTAATATGATTTAGATTCTGAGATGTTGAAGTCAAATGAAGAATAGTGGATAACGTTTTGCAGAGGCATTGATTGAGAAATGGTGTGTGCAGCTACGTAGTTGTTGAACTACGGTTTAATTATGCACACTACGTGGCATATCTGACTGATTTGGTAGATAATGCCATCCAATAATTTAACCAAGTCACGACCTCAAACTCTCAAGAGTGAGTCACTGAGTGAGTGAGTAGTCACAAGACTCATCACATTTCAATATTCCCTTCATCAAAAATTCAACCTTTATTTTAAGCTTTATTTCAATATTTTACATCAATTCGCAAAATTATAATCTTCAAAATATAAATGGATGCTTATTTATGTCTTTGGTCTTCGTTTTTCACACTGTTTGATGTTATCAACTTATGTTCTCATTTTGCGCTGATTTCTTGTAAATAATGGTTCTACTTTACCAATTGTTTTAAAATTAAAATTCATGCCCGTCAGCGGGAAGTCAAAACTTAAAATAAAAGATTAATTATTACGATAGGTTCTTACAAAATTTTTTAATAAAAAAATGGGATTTTACGGATATTAATATCAGTTAAAAAAATGCGGCTATAAATAGAAATAATATATTTTATAAATAAACGATAATATTTTACATTAGATAACGAGTACTCGATGTAATAAGGTTCATTTTATATTGATAGTTATATATAACTTATCTAAGAAATAATTCAGAAAACTTCACAAAAAGAATTTTGAAAAGATAATTAAGTAGGTCACTTATTACATCATTTGTTCTATTACATCATTTGCTTTAACATTTTTTTATGGTACATGCATGCTCATTAGTTTCACCTTTATTTGGTTCCTTTGTTGATAATTTTTATTTATTTTGTTTTGTTTTGTATTTTCAATGTATATGATTCTTTTTATTTAGCTTGTTTTTACATTATGTTGTAGGTCATTAAGGGTATTATAGGAGTGATTTTACTTGATACATGACTATGAATGTCTGGTTTCACCTTTATCCCCTTGCCGCTTCTCTTTGTAATAAGTTATTATTTTTATAAAATTCATTAAAAATAAGTTAGAGATGTGTTTTTGATCCAAATCTTCTTTTAGTGTATATTTGATTGTAAAGTTCTTACATTATATATATTTATCATAGAGTTTGAATTTTCAAAATTTAGGGTGTTTTAACTTTTGACAGAGTTTGAATTAAAACATTCCAAAAATGAAAGTTATTCGAGATAAGATAACAAATGTCATGACCAACAATGGGATAGCCAATGTCATACCTAACATGCGAAGGGGATTGACTTCCAGATTTCTAAAATCGCATTATTTACTAGTAGTTTTATTTATTTATTTAGTATTTTTAAGCTATTTTTTTATATTTTAAGTTTTTATTTCACATATTTGTACTTGATAGAAGATTCTGAAAATTCATATGATATTTTCTTGTATGAATTAGAGATTTATTAATTTATAGTTTTTTTTAAAAAAAAAATATTACATTGGTTATAATACGTTATTTTTACCTTTTCAATAGACTGTGTTTTTAATTTTACATAAATAGTGTTTGTAAAAGATGTAATAGGTATATCTACATCAACATTATTTATGATATAAAAGGCCTCTCAAATTCAGTGTAAACTCTAGTAAATTTTTTTCACTAGAATATTAAAAAGAAAATTGTAAAAAATGTGTATAAAAATAAAAATTACAGCTAAAATTATAAATATTTACGCAATGCGCAGAGAAATTGTAAAAAAAATAAAAATGGCTGAAGTACAGTATTATACGGTAGGATAACGGTGAGTTAGATGTCGTTTGGTAAATCACCGCGAATTCTCCGTTCTGTTGGGTAGTGAGTGGGTGTGACATTATTAGTCGTTGGAATGTGGGAAGACTGAACGGCGTCCCCGAATGTACGGTCAAATGCACGGCGTAATACGTGGAGCGTTGAATGCGGTGGCCACTCTATTCGTTGAATTTCTTCCGCCCACTTTTCTTCTTCTTCCTCTTTACACACACATACCAATTTTCTAAACTTTCAAACTCTTCTTCTCTTCCTTCACTTTGCAAAAAACAAAAATTACATTTACGAAAAAAAACGTTTTTTTTATTACAAGAGGGAATGTAGAAAGAAAGATTAATTATATGCTTTGTGGGATCAAAGATTAATTATATTCTCTTATCTCTTTATTTGCTCCACTAATTACTGTGCTTCAAATTCCCTGTTTAAGTATTTTTCACAAAATGTTTTCATAATAGTATTTAATTCAACCTACTAAGATACCACTATAGTGTTTCAAAAATATTTGCCATTTTTTCAAAATAAGGATTCAATATTTACTCTCTTATTTTTATGCAAAATATTTATATTTCAGGCATATAAATTGTTTGCCTCATTTCGTAGGAACAAAATTGCTTAAACGTTACAAATGAACCACTAAATTGAAAATTAATTTGATTTCTACTAAAAATTATAGAAAGTGTATAATGAAATTTCATTATTAAAATCTTTCAAAGAATCAGAAAAGAGAACGGTGAAAGTTATAAAACGATAAATTAAATAAAAATACTAGATACAATTACATAGAGTTATTTGAAAAAAACACTATTTTTTTAAAAATAAAAGTGAAAGGGTAAATGCCTGTTTACTTTTGTTTATTTCTAAAAAATTATTAAAGATAAATTAAGCTAAATTTGCATATTATAAGAAAGGTAGGAAGAGATAAGTTATTGAATAAATATAATGACAGTATAAACATTGGTTAATATGAGTTTATGTGTTGTTATTAGTTAGAAATAAATATTAATCACCATCTTAATTAAAACTGAATATATTGTATAATCTCTCCACGCATCATATATGCTATTATTTCTAAACTTTTTCTTTAAATCTTACATTGCATTATTTGAAATTTGTTGCATTTTTTTTTATTGACGAAAGAATAAAATTAATATAGAGGAAAAAAAAAAGATGATCCAATCCTTATAAAAAAAAAAAACTAAACGTTGCAGAGGGTATAACAATCACAAGAGCATAATTATAAAGATCAACACAATCCACTGCTATAATCGCATGATTAGATCGTGACCGTATTCACCAAAAGTCAATGAAAGATTTTGCATGTATTAGATAATTTAGTAGTACTTTAATTTCATTCTTATTTTAGTTAAGTACAGAGGACGTACACATTCATTTTAGATAATCTTTTAACTGATATTAAATTGAGAAATGAATATAAAGATAAGAAATACCATTTTAAAAAATAAAAAGAGTATACGAATTTTAAAATTCTTATGTTTTAAATGAAATTTTTAATTTTTAATTTTAAACTATTAAATTATTCTTATATTAATTTTTTTTAAATTTCTTATCCACGGGATATATATTGTCACAAAATCATTTTTATTTTTTTAATAATAATAAATAACCTTCTAAAATCTCTAATAACAACTTAGACATTCAGATTTCTTGTCCAATGTCGTTGTAGGAAGGAATAAAGAAAAAATAGTTTATTTTCCATAATATTAATAAGTTGAATGACACTCTATCTATAATAATTTTATAATATACATTCACATCTCTTGTTTACTGTCACTCATTTACCTTATCTAATTTCAAAATATCAAATTGGGTTAAATCTAACTAAATATTGTGAAAATTAAAAAAAAGTTTAAAAATATAAAACACAATGGAATTTTATAAACAAGAATTGAATTATTTAACTATTCCCTCCTCTAACTTTTTTGAATGAAATTTATGTTTTCTAATTCTAGAATAGACATATACATATTCTACACGTTATTAAAAAATAACACTCATACTCCTTATTTTATTGACGAAATGTAGTTAGAAATAAATTGTGCTTGACAAAACTGAATTTGAAACAATTTTAATTAATTTTTAAAAAAATTTACGTTATTTTTTAAAATGAAGGAAAAAAATCTATAAATTTAATGTTTTTGTTTAAAAACAGGCTTTCGAAACCAAAGCATAAAATAATACCACATTTGATTCCAAAAAGTATAATAGATATATAAGCATTTTCCATGGCCTTATGAATGAGACCAAGATTAGCATTTTCACACACACAAAATTATTAAATAAGAGTTTTGTTACAAAAGAGATGAATATGAATGGGATTTGAAAGCAAAATAGGAAACATCTACGAGTTAGTTACAACTTTAACGTGTGAACTCGACAAACCTGACATGGAATTGCATGTGAAGAAGACTGACAAATTTAGCAAGTGTAGAATATAGAGTGATTAACGCAATTTTATATGTAAAATAAGTACTTACTTTTTTTATGATTCATAATTTCGACTGCTTCTTTATGATAAAAATATGAAATTAGGTTTTGCTTTATCAGTGTCTCAGACTTTTGCTGTTTTTGCTACAGCGTCTCTGACTATGGATCTCAAAATATTGAAAAACCAATGAAAATGCATGCATTTTTTTTAGTTCATTCTATTTTAGTAGTGAAGAAAAGGGGAAGTATCAGTATATGCAGGCGCAGTAGCCGTGAAAGGTGACTTGACTCTGACTTGGGTTTATCATTGTTCTTATAACTTAAAATTTTGATTAAAAATCACAAAAACTTAATCAAACTCAAACCTTTGTATTCTTCTCTCCATTTGATGTTAGTTTTTTTTTTTTTTTTTCATACTACCAATATGATTTTGTTGCCATTACACGATTGAGATATTTGGTGGTAACTTTTTTTTATAGCGGCTCAAGATTTCTTCATTATCTTTCATCTCTCCAACTTCTTTGCCACTGTCTCCACAATAGAGATTCCTTAAACACCACTCTAATATCTAGTGAAACAAAAACCCTTTATCATTTGCTTATAATAATTTTTTTACAATATGTTCAGGAGAATGTGTATGCTTTTTAGTTCCGAAACGATACAAAAACTAAAATGCTAAAGATTATACCAAATATTTAGTATTATTAATTCATGGAAACTGATTAATTATAATTATATGGTATGTTAAAAGTCATTCCCTTTGATTTGGTGGTCCCTGAGCAATATTCATATGGAAAACAAATCACATCCGTACAACTATATTCATAGTGTATTTGACTCGAGTTGAAACATTGAGGAAAAAAAAAGAACACAAGCATAGTAAGTTAGTAACAACATAAAGAACAACCTCAAATTCCAAAATAGAAAAAAATGGTTTGGTTTGTTGGAAGAACTTGTAAATGAAGCAAAGAAGATTTGATATGAATTTTGAGGTCCTAATGTCCCTAACCTCTTTTGTCCCCTACACTCATCACCACCATAGCACCCCTCACTATTCTCTTCCACACTCACTTACAATTACTTCACATCACTTTGAGATAGATATATGGTCAAAAATAAACGTAACCAACACTTATTTTTACCACTTTAATCGCCAAAAGAAAACAAGAACATCAAGAGTGAAAATCAACGGTCCAAAAGAGATCGCAGTGGGGCCCAGTTTTCCCCGCCACTCTCCCATAAATAGCACGAACCTTTCTCACTTCCCTCCTCACAACTCAAACACAAAGCGAGTTAGTTTCCAAAACCGTTCCTCTTCTCATAACTCCTAACTAAACCCTGCTCTGTGTTCCAACTAACAATGGCTTCTGTCCGAAAAATCGTTGCCATTGTTTCCCTCGTAACCGTTTTTCTCACTTCCGCCGAGGCCCGAATCCCGGGAGTTTACAGCGGCGGCGCGTGGGAGAGCGCGCACGCCACGTTCTACGGCGGGAGCGACGCGTCCGGCACAATGGGAGGCGCGTGCGGGTACGGGAACCTCTACAGCCAGGGCTACGGCGTGAACACGGCGGCGCTGAGCACGGCGCTGTTCAACAGCGGGCTGAGCTGCGGAGCGTGCTTCGAGATAAAGTGCGACAACGACCCGAGCTGGTGCCACGCTGGCAGCCCCTCGATCTTGGTGACGGCCACGAACTTCTGCCCTCCGAACTACGCTCTCCCCAGCGACAATGGCGGATGGTGCAACCCTCCCAGACCACACTTCGACCTCGCCATGCCCATGTTCCTCAAAATTGCCGAGTACCGCGCCGGCATCGTCCCCGTCTCTTACCGCCGGTAACGTTACTTTCACTTATTTTCGCTCCACACTTCTCCTTTACTTTTTCGTTGTTTGTTTATTTTTAGATATGTTTTCTGTTATTCACTATTAACCTTAAAGTTACTGTTTTTACTTTTCCCTTTTTAAATTTTAGTTATTAGTAATTTGTGTTTCACTAATTTAAAAATTGAGTTAAAAAAATTATACGGCTGAATTTCCCGCATTTGGGAAAGGTGTGGGTTTTCGAACAATTGTGTAGACACTAGGAACAAAAAATTAATAATTTATAATAAAGAAAGGGAGATTTTGATGTTTTATTATTTTATAATAAATTGAGAATAAAAGAAAGAGACTAAACGCGCTTGTTTGGCTTTTGGCCTTCTGAGAGTAGAAAGCGCATAATCAGAAATGCCACGTCGTTTAAACCGACAAAGTGTACATATTCTTACACTGCGGCGGGGACTAGACAGTAGACAATAGGTGATTCGTAATTCAGAAAAGTGGAAACTGATCGGAACCGTTGATGGTTATTTGGTGGGCCCCTATCTGGAGGAAACCTGAACCGTTTATCTGAAACCGGTTCAGGATTTTGACAAACGTGCACTTTTGCCGCGTAATTGCACGATTCTCGAAACCAATCAAAAATAAGATTAATCTTCATTGTATATATGTAATTGTAATTATTTGCCATCGTGGGTGCATTTTATTACGAATAATGCCACTGACGATTGTGATTGGATGCGTGGACGTGCAGGGTGCCTTGTCGAAAGCAGGGAGGGATGAGGTTCACGATCAACGGCTTCCGTTACTTTAACCTAGTTTTGATCACCAACGTGGCGGGTGCAGGGGATATCGTGAGGACGAGCGTGAAAGGGTCAAAGACTGGGTGGATGAGTATGAGCCGTAACTGGGGTCAGAATTGGCAATCAAACGCTGTTCTGGTTGGTCAGTCACTCTCCTTCAGGGTCACAGCCAGTGACCGACGCACCTCGACCTCGTGGAACATTGTACCTGCCAGCTGGCAATTTGGCCAAACCTTCACCGGCAAAAATTTCAGGGTCTGATTATGTTTTATGAGTCCTTTTTTTATTAAAAAAAAGAAAAAGCTTTACCTCTATGTAGTTTTGAATTTGCCTTGGGATGTGGATACAGGGAGAAAAAAATGGAGGGAAGTAAAGTAAGTGGTGGTAGTGATCAGTGAACTTTTTGACTTTTTTTTTTCTTTGTCTTTATTGTGCAAGTGGAGGGATATACGAGTTTGAAGTGTTTAGGATTTGAAAAAATGGAGGGGAACTATGTGAAACTTGTAAGGTGCTGAAGTGGCTTCAAATGTATGAGCCCGCAGCTATATTTCTTAGATATATTTATATATTAATGAAAAAATCAAGTGTGTTTATCTTTATAATTTTCTTGTTCACTTTTTTAAGCAACTACGATTTTTGTTGAAGTGATGAGTTAGTAATTGAAATTTGACGAGTGTGCTTGATGCATGCACGAAATGTTGTGAAGCTGGCCGAAAAGCAAAAGGAGAAAAAGAAAATTGTGGAAATGGGCGCTAATTCACCGTATTTGTCTCTTCATAAACTGTTAGCAAAGTAGATTCTATACCTTCCGTGTGGTTTTTCTTAACTTCTTCCATACCAAAATGAAAAGGTTGCATGGATTAAAAAACTAATGTGTTCTGTGGCATGTTAAAATATTTTTTCTTTATTGGATGCAATTCTGTTCTACTTTTACTAAATAGTGGACTTCAGAGATTTGTTGGGTGTAGAGTTGGGCTTTTAAGAAACTTGCTACACGTCCAATCAAACGTCATACATTTGGAACTCGGATTTAAAGAGGGAGAGACAAATTAAATGCCATTTTAAAATTAAAAATACATAATCTTAATTTATTTCTTCAGTATTTAAAGATTTACTAAGCTAAGAAATATTTGTTAAAGATAAATTTTATCCTTTTTTTTATTCAATAACTCCCAAATATGTAGTAAAGAGAGGGCTAAAATTAATTTGACTAGTTAAGAGGAATATAATATGAATGAGTATAAAAATAATGATAAGTATATGCTGATTTTGAAGCCTACTTGTCATCATCTGGTTCACATTGAAGTTCCACTTTCCAGTTGTTGGTTGGTTAATTGCAATGCATCACTAATTTCATGTACTCGTTTCTTTTAAGTAAATACATAACTCGTTAAATATTTCATTGGTTGAAGGTCACTTAATAAGTGAAGTAATTTATTAATTGATGATTAGAACAAACTCATAATCCAACTTAGAATAATTTATTAATTGATAATCTATTTTTCTTTTTTAAGAAAGTAGCATCCTAAGTTCGAACAAGTCTGGCCGACCTATAATATGCATAAAATTATGTACAATATAAAACTATTTTCTGAACACTCTAAATTAATATATAGTGTTGGAAAGCAACATGCTTATTCCTGTAACCAATGCAACTCTTCAGCATTGTATTCCATGTTACCTTGAAACAGTAATGAAATAGTAGGAGGAAAAATCAAATTTTCTGAACACTATAAATTATCTAACAATATTCTAAGAGAAGATGCAGCCTCCACGTAGTCCTTGATTCTTTGTCAGCAACCAGATGGCAAATCAGTGAGAAAAATTTCTTTCTAAATATGTAGATCCAAAGAACATTGAAAATTATAGTTTTCGTATTTTATAATTACATACATATTTACCAGCCTTTATGCCGTCCCTCTTTTCTGTTTAGATAGTTTCCATTGCATCAATAACAATTTTACTCCTTCTTGCAAGGTAGCTCTCTTTCCCTCTTTGTAATTCCATAATTCAGAGGTTGTATACCTCCCACTTGGATTATATGTATTGATCTCTGTCAAAGCTGTCACCACAGCCTGGTAGACTCCTTCACCCAACTCATTTTTCAGTGCTTTCAACTTTTCATCTTCGTTGTCTATGATTTCCTGCCATGAAAAAAATCATGAAACCAGACGAGTTAGAAAAACATATATTAGAGAAATAATGCAATAGATTGTAGATTAAAACCTCTTTTAAAGACATCCTGATTTACTTTCCTGAAAGACATCTGACATGATTATCTAATCTACATACTGATCAGAATAGTTCATATAGAAATGTCATTCAGCACTATTTTTCTTCTAATTTTGTAACCATGAAAAGTTCATCTATGGATGAAAGCAGGTAAAATCAACCCTTCCAAAACATGATTGAAGAAATACATGTTCTCGAGGCTAAATAACTCTAACCAAGTATTAGGTATCAAAGTAAATGGATTAAGCTTCTTAATATCCATTGTTTCTAATTAAGTAGACTTCAAGGTGCTTACCACAGAAAAGGCCAGATTTGATTAAGACTAAATAGTGATATCTATTAAGTAAGGCACACCTGATCTTTCCCTTCAATTTTGGTAATTTTAAATGGATGCCACCCTGGGTCCTTTATATACTCTTCCCACAATGAACACAGTTCTGAAGTTCTATCTTCTGCATCCTCATCATTGTATTTTTTCTTCATAGCTTCAAGGAAGGGTCTAATATCAAGCTCTCCCATTCTCTTCACACCAATACTAGCACGACAAGATGTCTCTTTAATGACCTGCAATATATAAAATTGAAGAAAATTTAGAAAAAGTTAGAAAATTTTAAAACACAAAAGTACCAAATGAGTATTGAAAACCCCAACACTGTCATAGTTTAAACATTGTTAACTGGTTTGCAATACACTTCAATATGGTAATGTAGGCGATTCAAGGTATGTTACTACATCAAATATATGGTACAACAATTTTAATGGATAACTCATCATTTAAAACATGATTGGAGCCATTTTCTACGGACAGCTGAGATGCCTTAACTAAATCACCACTATGGGAATAGAAGACTTTCAGAAAACACTTACATTAATCAATTCTTTTCGAGCTTCCTGTAGCTCATCATTTCTCTGACGCTCTTTAATAATTAGTGTTTGGTTCAGGGCATCTACGTCTCTTAGTGACTGTTCCTTCTCTCTTAAATCCTTGTGTAAGGCATCCACAGTATTCAGAACTTCCGAGTCTCCATCATCTTCGATGTATTGCATGACATTTAACTTTCCTTTCAGTTGTTGAATCTCCAATTCTAGTTTTTGTTTCACTTCCAGTTGTTTTTCAAGCCTGATGATTTTATGACGAAGTTGTTCTTTTTGCCTCTGGATAAATAGTTTGTCAAATGGAATTAACAACCAGCTATTCTGATGTGGAAATGACACTCAATCATTAAGAAAGCAGAAAAATAGGATACACAAACCTTTTGATCTGCAGCCAGTTTCCAAACATTTTCATCAGCTTTCCGTTGCTCCAGAACAGCCATTTCCAAAGCGCTATTTTTCAATGCATTCTAAAAAGACAATATACATCAGCATTGCTATACATAACATTCTAACAAATTCTTAGCTACATCGTCATTATCAAAGGATTTCAAAAACACAAATAAAACATAATGCAAGTTTTTTGTTTATAGGTTCCATAGCAAGGTTCTCACCGGAAGGGACAAAATAATATCAAAAATAGAAGAAAAAAAATTCCAATGACATTCTTAGACACAACTCTAAACTGGTAGCTTTTATTTTAACCCTCATTTCCCTAAATTTCATCATGTAAACTCCTTAGCATATAAAAACTAAATGGAGTTCATATTATTGTTATTATTGACATCCATTTTAGAATACATTAATATTCATTGACAGAAACAATCTCATCTAGTCCATTTTTGACTGGCCAAAAAAACAGAATTTTCATAGAAGATGTGTAGACTTCAATTGCATACTACTATAACACAAACCAATTAGATTACATTCCCAATATTCCGGGACTTAGTTCTCACACAAGTCAACTGGAAACATTTTCCTATCATTAGGTGATCATCAAACTTGATAAGTAAAAATGGAGAAGTTATTAACTTTGCTTGCCAACTCCTCCATTGAAATCACTAAACAAATGAATATTGATCATCTTAATTAATTATCCTCAAACAATAATATTTTCCTTCAATTTCTATTTCACAGGAATCTCAACCACATCATGATAGAAGAGATGCAACAATAACAATAATAACACTACACCTCCATAATCTCTTCTTCCAACTTCTTTCTTTCGCTTTCATTATGTGCTTCACGTTTTTCCAGTTCAATTCTCCGCAACTCAAACTCTCTTTTCTGAGATTCCAGTTGCAACTTAAGCCTTTCATGACCATTAAAAATATTCTGGAAGTGCTGAGTTGCACTTGACTGTATTTTCTTCATCTCTGAATACAAGCAATCATGGTATAATACAATGTCATTAAAATAGTTCAGAAACCTTTACAAACAATGAAATGTCAGAAGTGTATTGTAGAAGATCCAGCAGGACATATGGAAACCATTATTTTTACATAGATCAATTCTATAGTGTAATCACCATGATGGTGCAACCAGAAGTTTGCAGTCTCTGGACTTTGATTCCACCAATAAAAATTTGTCAAAATCAGATTCAATCCAGTGATATATAATCTAGCACTCTGGCAATTATGCCAATGTAAACAATTAGTAATTTCATCATAGAAATGGACCTTTATGACTGAAAAATTAATCAAAAACAACAAATATTAACAACAACAACATCAAACAAGTCATGATCCAAATTAGAGAATAAAGCAACTTAGATTCAATAATAATATATACCTTGATTGTGATCTTGAGTGAGCTTATCTATTTCTCCCATTACAATTTCCACGCGACGTGAAATCTCATTGTATTTTACTTCCATCTCCATTAACCGCTTCTTCTTGACCTGAAGAGTATTATTCAACCAGGAGACAAGTTTATCATGTTTTTGAGCTTCTTCTTTCATGCGCTCAGATATTGTTCGGATATTCCCCATCTTCTGCAGTTGTTCCCCAATGATATTGTTCATCTTGTAGTCATCAGCTCGAGCAATCCATGCATAAATACCAGACTTTTGCTCAGTATTAGCAAACCAGTCCTGTTTCCCGTGATGGTCTAATTCATATGCTCTTGCAAATGCCAAAGCATTATCTAAGCCCGTCCAATCTTTATTGAATTCCATAACTGCAGTTCCAGATTGAGCCCAGACATCCAAAAAAGTGCGGACTCTACAAGGATTAAATCCCCTGCTTCGGTGTTCATCCCTTAGCTTGGAACCACTTTCCCCAACACAACATCCATCTTCTGCCTGTCTAGTAGGAATATTAACCAATATCCCAGTCCATGGCCACACAAACTGCTCCTCAAAAAGAGTATTGCCTTCATCCACAGTTTTTGGTGGACCATCCACATTCATAAGATCCTTTTCCAAATACTTCATTAAAGCCAGATGGTTAGCCTTTTCAGTGGCACTTCTCTTTTGTGAGCTACTCTTACCCACCCCAGAAGCATGTTCAAGGATTTCCCTGTACACATAATCCCTCTTTCTCTTTTTATTAGGGCAGTATGGACATGAGAAAGTCATTTCAGAGGTTTTCACAATGTGACTTCCATTTTTGAGTGCTTCATAGGATTTATGTACATGCCACCCACTTATTTGAGTTGCCTTTATATTATTATCTTTACAAGCGTAGTGACCCATTACAGTTTCTCCTGGGGTTGCAGTTATTGTGCCTGAAAGACAAAAAGTAGTAAGTAACAAACATCTCATGTTGCTTTATAGATTAGTTCAACTAAGTATTGTTGCGAATTGGCCAATATGTGCATATTTAGTACCAGAGAAGAAGAAACATAAATATTGTTACAATTGTTTCATTAACAGGGTGAAGTAGTAAGAAACATAAACCTTGATCCATAGGTTTTGATGGAAATGAAGCACCCACATTCATAACATCCGTTTTCAAATATTTTTCTAAAGCCAGATGATTAGCCCTTTCAATGAAACTTCTTTTTTGTGATCTACTCTGACCCACCCCAGAAGCATGTTCAAGGATTTCCCTGTACACATAATCCCGATTTATCTTTTTATTAGGGCAGTATGGGCATGTGAAAGTCTCATCCGAGGTTTTCACACAGTGTCTTCCCTTTTTGAGTTCTTCGTAAAATTTATCTACATACCCCCCAATCTGAGATGAACTCATTTTGCTATTTTTGTCAGAGCAGCAACCAATTGCAGTTTCTCCAGGGCTTATTATTATGGTTCCTGAAAGATAAAGAACAGTATTAGTACTGGCTGTCTCGAGTTACTCTGCTGATTTCTAATTTTGATCAAAATTGTCACTTCCCGTGCTACTTCCATTATACGTCATAGTGAATTGAATTAATCAATCTAATAATCAATAACTAGAAAAAACTTGAATAGAATCTCCATATGATCTCTTCATTGACAACAGGTGGATCACCTTCATTTACAGGTTTTGACGATGAACCACCCACATTTGTAAGATCGCTTTTCAAGTCTTTCGCTATAGCCGGATGAGTAGCATCTTCTCTGATACTTCTTTCTTCTGAACTACTCTGATTCACTATGGTAACTGTGGGGTTGCCCTCATTTACAGGATTTGATGGATTATTCATATGCATGAGATCATTTTTCAAATATTTCATTAAGGCCAGATGGGTAGCCTTTTCTCTAACACTTCTCTTTTGTGAAGTACTCTGACCCACCCCAGAAGCATGGTCAAGAAGTTCCCTGTACACATAATCCTGTTTTTTTCTAGGGCAGTATGGACAAGAAAAAGTCTCTTCTGAGGTTTGGACAATGTGATTTCCCTTGTTGAGTTCTTTGTAAAACTTCTCCACATACCACCAGTTTATTGGAGGAGATGCACTCACACCAGTCTCCTTGTTAGAGCATTGAGCTATTTCAGGTTGTCCTAAACTTAATTTGGTACCTGATAAACAAAAAAACAGTGTTAGTACTACTACTGACTACTGTCATATTGCTTTACAATTATTCCATTAAATATATTTGTGAATTAGCAAGTTTATGTATATTCAGTAACTTGGAATAAAGGAAGTATTGAACTGAAATTTTGTTATATTTGTTTCCATTAACTGGAGACTCACCTTTATCAACAGGAGGTTCTGACAGGTCATCTGTAATAATAAGATCATTTTCCAAATATTTCACTAATGCAAGATGATTGGCTCTCTCTCTGGCACTTCTCTTTTCAGAACTACTCCGACCCACCATATATGCATGTTCTAGGAGTTCCCTGTACAAATAATCCTGTTTTCTCCTAGGGCAGTATGGACAGATGAAAGTCACATCTGAGGTTTTCACATTGTAACTTCCCTTCTTGAGTTCTTCGTAAGATGTATCTACATACCACCAACTTATTTGAGATGTATCAGTATCTTTGTTAGAGCACTGAGACATTATTGTTTCTCCTGGCCTAAATAATTTGACACCTGAACATCAAAAAAGATAATTTTGGTATTGGCTGTTGTTATTTTATTTTATCAAACTCCCATTAAACATTATCGTGAATTGGTAAGTTTCAGCTTAAATAACAAGGAAAAAATTTAAAGCAGAAATTTGTTCAGGCAGACCTTTATCTGCAGGTTTTGATGGACCATCCAGATAAGCGAGATCCTTTTCCAAATATTTCACTAAAGCCAGATGATTAGCCTTCTCTTTTGGAGTTCTCTTTTCTGAACTACTCCGACCAACTCCAGAAGCATGATTAAGGAGTTCTCTGTACTTATAATCCTGTTTTCTCTCAGGACAGTATGGACAAATGAAAGTTTCATTTGAGTTTTTCACTTTGTAACTTCCCCTTTTGAGTTCTTGATAAGATATATCTACATACGACCAGCTTAATTGAGATGCACTTGTGTCAATATCCTTGGTAGAGCATTGAGACATTATGGTTTCACCAAGGCTTAATATTATTCCAGCTGAAAGATTAAAATTATTGTTAGACTGTTAGTGCTGGCAATTGAGATGCACTTGTGTCAATATCCTTGGTAGAGCATTGAGACATTATGGTTTCACCAAGGCTTAATATTATTCCAGCTGAAAGATTAAAATTATTGTTAGACTGTTAGTGCTGGCAATTGTTTTGTTGTTTTACAGATTTCTCCATTTGATATCATATTGAAATAGCAAACAAGGTTTTGAAAACTGTTCACAATTGCAATTTTGACCAAATTGTAAGGGTTTTGGGCTGATTGAAACCAGACCATGATATGCCGTCAATTATGATCTTATGACTGCATGTCTCTGTATTTTCTTGCAATATCAAGGAACATGACAAAACCACAACAAGGACTGTAGTTTAAAATCTTTGAAACAACTGCATGATTACTTAAATTAGAATTTGACTCTAATTATGGAATCAAATTACTTACAAAAGGAAAAAACATACTTTCATATCACTTTTAGTCATTATACTTTCAGTCAAACATGTTCAAAGTCTTCATACTTTCACATTAATGAATTTGTCCCTCAAAGTCCAAAAACATGATAAAGAAGGACTAAATTCATATGTTTATAAAGTTTGATGATCAAATTTAACACTATGAAAGTACAAGGATATAACAATGTTTGACTGAAAATTCAGGAACTAAAGATATATTTTTTTTGCTTTTTTTATAAAAATATAATGCATCCAAAAACCTAAGTCTGGCAACTTCTAAGTTCTATCAAGATGAGACACAAAAATAACAAGAAAAAATATTCTAACTGTCTGCATAGATATTATAAATTCACCAGCCATCAAGCATGAAAGCAGAAGGAAATCTCTTCTCCTTTTCTTTCACTCTTCTATTTTCTTATAAATTCCTGAGACATTTTGAATCAATTAGCTATCATGTCTCATTGTCCAACATTTAAAGTGGTCTCAAAGGGACATTCCACAAGTCAGATAGCAAATAAATAAAAGAGAAATGTTCACACAACAAAACACAGCCACAACAAACATTAAGATAAATTATCGAAAGAAAAATATTAAAATAATGTATCTTTCAAAGGAAATAAGATAGAAGAAAGCAACTAGGCCATAAAAATGAAAATGATAAGAAATTCACTGCACAGATATGAAGTTCCGGTGTAGAAAGCACAGTACAATAGAAGATAGAAGTAAACATGACAGCTGTCAACCGCATGCAATCATTTCTGAATTCTCAATGGGAAATGCAGGATTTAAAAAATACCGCTTGACTCGAGATGAGAGGAACTAATAGAAACGCAGAGAGAGAGAGAGAGGGGACTGTTATTGCTGTTGTTCTTCTTCTTCACATTCACCAAATTGACAGAATAAAGATCAACAAGAACAAAATTGAAGATGAAAAGTGATGATATTGGAGGGAGGGAGAACCAAAAAATGTGCTAATCACAAATTAGGGTTTTGCGCTGGGACGTGTGTAGGGCGTGTTATGAACAACTGCCATTACCGATCAAGTCTAGACAGACAGCCTCAGATGACCTCACAGTACTTATTAAGAACACACTGAACCTCGGACACTACATGCATCCTCATCTATACATACATACATATACATATAAATATATAGAGAGAGAGATACATAAACTATAAAAGTAAATTACAAATATGTTTATATAATTATAATTATAGATTATACATCGACAAATTCTACCAAATATATTATTGTGGAGATTAAAAAAACTTATACTTTTTATAGCATAGACACTAGGGAAACCATTTAATGTTGCTTCTTATGAAAAGGTGTTAGGTTGACAACATTCCTCAGTGTCATGTGCATCTTATTAGAAAAAAGTTGCTTGTAATATAATGAAGTTTTTTATGATGGAAGAAGACCTAGGGACTAAATTTAGATTTTATATTGAATATATAATTAAGTACTTTAAAATAACTCTATAATTAAAAAATGAAGGAAATAATATTTGTAAGTGTAAGTTTTTAATTGCTTAGGATGAATTTTCTTAGAATGGAAATTAATCATGTAGAATTAAGTAATTTGGAACAACTTTGTAAGTAAAAAGGGAAGAAAATAAGATTAGTAGTGTAAGATATCAATTGAGTACTATATACAAAATATTAGGAGTATTGATGTAATTAAGATGGTTTGTGAAATAAAATTAACAGAGAGACACCTTGTCAATGATTTTTCACTACTACCTTATTGTTTTACAGTGAAATTTAGACTTTGTTACAGTAAATAAGAAAAAAGAGCAATAAAATTTTTGTTCTGTGTAGGATGTCATATATTTTGGAAAAGTATTATAATAAAACATTTGATTAAGTTTTTTTTTTTTTTCACAGTAAAGAGTATGTTTGCTAAAATGTATCTATAAATAAATTTTGAAAGTTATATTATAAATATTTATTCAAACATATGTGTAAAAATTAGTTTCAAGATTTACGTTAAAAATATTTATCTAAATAATATATTTTCTCATAAAAATTCAACATCTTTTAGTTCATTAAAAAATAATTGATAATCCTGTATGAGAATACAACTTTAAGTATAAGAATAATAACTTCAAATGACATAAACTTGAAAATCACATACCATAGGTTAATATTAAGTAATAGATAGTTTCGTTATAATTAATAAAATATTATAAAAATAATTATGTACGGAAAGATTACATCATTAAAGTGAGATAAAAGTCTTTATATTATCAGATCATTTTGGTCTTTTGGTCTATTGAACTAAGGAACTTAAATAAATCATATAAAACATGTCTCACATAAAACATGTTTTATTGAAAAATTATGTCAGTAAAAAAGTAATTCTTACTAAATGATGAATACAATTGATATTTAGGAAATGATAAGAGGTTTTTTAATTTTCAAGGACGTGATTCAACTAAAGATTTTACAGATTTGGAATGTAATATGACAAAGATTTTATAATAATATTCAATTACACGTAATTACTTTTATATCAAGAAAAAGATGTATTTCAAATTATTATTCAGCTTAAATGAAGAAAGTCTATTATGTTTTAAAACTTTCAATGACAATGAATCTGGAATATAGTAAGTCAATGATGAAAACAAATATGTGACAAAAGAAAAAGAGAGAGATTTTAATTAGATGTAACCAAAATGTTTTTTATTTATGATTTAAGAAGTTAAAAACTGGTATCAATTTTTACAGTTCAAATGACAAAATTTTTAACAATGTATATATATATATATATGGATTAGTGTTTTCTAGATATGGAAATTGGTGACTTTCTAAAGAGGTAGACAATTTTACGAGTTATGTTATTTTCTAAAGATTGATGTATGACTCTCCTACATAACTTAATATTAGACAGGTGACTTTTTATGAATAAAGATAATTCTATGAGTTATGTTATGTGTATGATCTTCGTATATAATAATGTTTATTTTAACATGCACTAACCAATATGGACAATTTGTTTTTTTTTTTTCATTGTCTATTAGACAAAACTCTCATCAACACTATATCTTTTACTATATTTGTTTGGTGTTTAAAAACTACATTATTAATTATCTATTTGTTGTAATCCCACTCCCTTACCATAAGAACAAAAAAAAAAAAAAAATAGTTTTCTCTCTCTCCTACTTTTCATGTTTCTTTATTCTTTGATTTTACTTTTCATACTTAATTTATTTCAAGTCCCGTAGTAGTTGAGAATCTTAGGACTATTTCTAATTGATCAGAATCTCAATCAGAGTGAATTTTTATTTATTCTAAAGATCCTTTGTTCTTTATTCTTTCGTTAAGTTTTTGTCATCGATATTGATGGAAACAATTGAGAAAAGTGTTCCTCTCAACTTGTTTAAGGTTATACTACTAAAAGTTAGTGTTATTTGCATAACTTGTTTTAGATCCCTACAGTTGGACTGATGTTGTTGTCTGATTGGAATAATTGATAGGAGATCATTGTCTGAGATAAGGAGAGTTAGTTTTGACCCCAAATAGAACTTTGTGTTAGAATATTTAGATGTGTGGATGACGTGGTCACTAATTTTAAAGCTTCTTTCCAGGAATTCTTTTTGCCATGAACCTGAATTATTTTGATTGGGAGATGTGTTTGATGAATTTGGTGGATATATGTTGTTATTATGTTAAATAAGTTTTTGGATGATATTTGATGATTTAATTATTGCATACTATTATTTGTGGATTGAATGAGTATTGATGTGAATGATTAAATGATGAAGTTGATATCATAAATTTGAGATAATGTATGAGTTATGCTTGTTTGAATACATTAAGTATAACATACATATGCTTAACAGGCTTAAGAGAGGTCCTCAAGCTTCATTAATGATCTAAGTCACATAGACTAAGATATCAAGTGGTGAAAAAAAGGAATACCATATCAGGTGGTGCGATACTTTGTTTTTATGTAGTACTTTGAACCTTAAATAATAGTTGGTAGCAGACAAAAGTTAGTTTAATTGATAAATCATTTTCTAATAGTCTTGCTTAAGTGGGAGAATCTTGCTCAAGCGAATTTTGCAGAAAAGTTTACTCTGCAAGTCTCGTTTGAGTTTTGTAAACAAAATAGGATGTTCTCTGAAGCATTTTTCGTTGAAGTGAGTAAATTTTCGCTCAAGTGAACAAAGGTAAGGATATTTTCGCTCAAGCGAAAATAACACTGGAACTAGATTGTTGTCTAAATCATTTTCGCTCAAGCAAAAATATTCTCACTCAAACTAATAATTTTCTTTTCTTCTCTTCTTCATTTATTCTTTCATTTTTTTCTTTATTTTTTATATATTAAATGCTTTATGGTTAGAAATTATATTTTATTTATCTATAAAAAATAATAACAAATGTTATAGAAATTTTTAGACTTGTTACATTTGTCATAGTAGTGTTTGACCTGTGTTAAAAAAATAATAGAAATTGTCTTTACTAATATTAAAATTTGTCTACAAGGAATAAAAAGAGGAGAAAGATAATCTAAAAGAAAATATGAAGGATGAGCTTAAAAAAAACTTACATTTAAATTTTGGATGCTAATACGAGAAAAATGCTCTTAAAAGGATCTAGGAGAAATTTGAATCCTTGTAAGTACGTTTAGGCACTATAATATAAAATTAAAATATAAAAGATGATAATTAAAATAATAAAAATATATTTACTTAAATCTTATATGAATAATGTGATTATAATAAGATGAATTCAAAAGGAATATGTGTGGTTGTTTTATAATCTAACACCTCCCTTATCATAAAGAGAATGTATATAATATTTAAATTAATATTATCACATACATTTGGTAAAAACAAACTAATCACTCTCTATCAATTCTTAGAACTATGGATAGTTTTTATTTTTAAAATAGACTATATTTAAACATGAGATATACTATTACATCGTAGAAAATTCTCATGTTTGAAAATATGTGTTTTAAATTATTATCATTATCATAGTTTGAAAATTATATTTACAATTTCAAACATAAAAAACATTATCATATATTATTCTTTTTAACATTTATTGTAACAGTAGACTTTTTAATAGTTAACATTTATCTATATGATTTAAAAATTTAAAATTATCATTTTAAAGAATTTGTTAGGTTGAGAACTTTTTTTTTTCAAATACCAATTCATACTTCTTAAAAAAAAAGTTTTATCTAACAGTGAGTATTTATTCTCAGTCAAAATTATAGTGATGATTTTTAATTATTAATAATTAAAAAAACACAAAAATCACAATTTTTTCTTCTTCTATATTATCATAAGAATACTCTCTCTTCACTAAGAAAAGCCAATGGAAAATTTTACTGGAGAAGTACCTTATTGAATAACTGTTATCAGTGGAGCCTCCCTGCACCCTGGGGCTTGTAGCTAGCACTTGTGAGAGTGCAGGCCACAGATCAGAAACAACTATTCAATCAATTCAGAGATTAAGAAGAAATGATGTTCCCGCAATTCGGAGCGACGGCGGAATCTCTGAGCAAGGCTTCCACGGCTGTGTTCCGGATCGGCACCGATGCTCATCTCTACGACGATCCCGAGGACGTCAATATCGCTCCTCTCCTCGACAGCAAGTTCGATTCGGAGAAGTGCGAAGCTCTCAAGCGCCTCCTCGCTCTCATCGCTCAAGGCTTCGACGTCTCCAATTTCTTCCCTCAGGTACCCTAAGCCTCCTCAACCATTGTCTAAATGATATATAACGCGAATTTCGGTTCCTTTCACCTTTTCTTCTAAAGAGATTTTGCATTTGGACAGATTGCGCATGGTAGTTTTTTCAATTTACATGATTAGGAATTCGAGTTGTTTTATGTTCCTCGCATTGATTCAACTACGAATGCAGGTTGTTAAAAATGTTGCGTCTCAGTCCTTGGAAGTGAAGAAGCTGGTCTACTTGTACCTCTTGCATTATGCTGAAAAGTGAGTGTCTGGATTTAGTTTATAACTCTTTAGATTTGTGTAGAGCGACTTGAAAAACAAGCGCGGCTAGTTGATTAGATGTATTTTTGTTCATACATTTGTAATCATGATTTAGGTTTGAATGTGCTAGAATTATGCCTTTGGAAGTTAATTTACACTGTTGTTTGATGGTAGTTTGTGTGGTCTTAAACTTTGTCAAGGAGAGATGTTGTTTACTTAGTATTTTTGTTCCTTCCTTCTATTCAGGCGTCCGAATGAGGCATTGTTGTCGATTAATTACTTTCAGAAGGATCTTGGGGACACAAATCCATTGGTGAGGGCATGGGCACTTCGGGCCATGGCTGGAATCCGCCTTCATGTAATTGCACCACTTGTTCTTGTTGCTGTCCAGAAATGTGCGAGAGATCCTTCTGTGTATGTTAGAAAATGTGCTGCTAATGCTCTTCCCAAGCTTCATGATTTGCGGATGGAGGAACATGCGTCCGCAATTGAAGAGGTCTGGTTAATGTTGTGCTGTTTATTAAAGTTATTGATATATGACTTCAACTGACATAGATGACATAATAATGTTGGAGTGAGTAAGGTGATGTTTCCATCAGGGTTTATGTTATTAACCTTATAAATTAAGTAACAACAACTAGATGACATTAGAAACAAATCAAAAATAACTATTATTAATTCAAACGAAGACAAGTCAAGGTGACTTTGTTCCTGATTCCCTCATACACCTATCTTTGTGCACCCTAATCCATATTTATATCCTATAGTTTATTCTTAGTTTATTCTGTTGCTGCTGTGACAGGAAATAATAATTGTTCTTAGAATATCCCTGGCTATATTAACTATTAGCTAATGGAGTTACTTCCCCATCTTTCCCGTACAAACCTTCTAGACTATCTGTACAAACCTTCAAGGCTCTCTCACGTCAATGATTCCTGTTACTAACGTTTTCTCTGTCTGGAAGATCAACCTTATTAGGATTGAGATGAGGAATTGCTCTTCCATAAACTTGGTCCTGTACTGTGTGGTCTAATTTTTAAATAATGCCCAATCACTTTTCTGAATGCTAAATGGTCTGCATTCTGAATGCCATATTTATTGTGTTGACAAGTGCCGCACCACTACATAATGAATGAATGGCTAGTTCATTCCCTACCTTTTGTACGTCCTTTAAATCCCTGCATGTTCTCCCATGGGAGGGGTGGGAATTCAGCCAGTAATTTGGGAATCTAAGCAGAAGAGGCGGAGAACCACCTTTGCTAGAGGATCTTGTTTTGTAGATAACTTCAAACCATATCCCATTGACATGCCAACCAATTTTACTGATTTTGAGTTGTTGTAATCTGTTGCTCCAGCCAGTGTCTCTGAGGCTCTTTTGGTCCGGTACTAACAATTTTGTTAGACTTCATTTGAAATAAAAATTATTGAAAGATAGTTTTGTGTCAGATACGTGATTTGTGTCAGTACATAAATTTTGATCCTTATGCTGCAGATTGTTGGACTACTTTTAAATGACCATTCCCCAGGAGTTGTTGGAGCTGCTGCATTTGCATTTACTTCTGTTTGCCCTAACAATTTTTCTTTGATCGGAAGAAATTATAGACGATTGTGTGAGATTCTTCCTGATGTGGAAGAGTGGGGTCAAATAATTCTAATCGGGATCCTTCTGCGGTATGTGATAGCAAAGTATGGGCTTGTCAAAGAATCTGTCATGTTTTCTTTGTCTAGTAAAGATGTTGGCAATTCAGAGGAAGATGAATCCCATATTCCTTCAAAAGAAGATTCGAGTTTTGCAACTGATAAGACTGTATCTGAATTAGCGAAAATGATCTTCCAATGTTACATTGAAGGGCCAGATGAGTACTTATCACGCTCAAGTTCTACAAAAGCGGTTGCTCCTAAATTAGATGCATCGCACTATACATCTTGCAGCAATGATGTTGTGAAGATCCTGCTGCAGTCTACATCACCATTGCTATGGAGTAATAACAGTGCAGTTGTTCTTGCAGCTGCTAGTGTGCACTGGATAATGGCTTCTAAGGAGCAGATCAAAAGAATTGTTAAACCGCTCTTGTTTGTGCTGCGATCATCGTCTGCCTCAAGATATGTGGTATGCAACATTCCTTGAATCTGTTGTTAGTTTGTTTATCATGTTTTGTTTTTGCTCCTCTACATGGTCTGTTACTTTCATTTGTTTGTTATTTGATATACTTTCATAAATTATACATGAAATCTTCTTTTGAGGACCTTGTGTAAATGTGTACTATTTCTTATTACTTCTTCTATTGATTTGTTATCAAATCACGTTTCTATTTTCCACGTTCTTGATTATATTATGTTACCGATCGACCATGTGACTCATGAAAATGTTAAATGAGTTTAGTTAGAAACTGTTAAATGAGTCTAGTTAGAAGCTGATTACATTTTGATGGTTCCAAGAGTCACTCCACTACTTTGATAATTTGCCCAATTTCTTCTAGCTAGGTTGACACCCCAATATCTATATAGGTGGTGTGAGTATGAAGTTAGAACTTTTCATGAGCCCTAGAACTATACTTTTAGCAGGCCAAGTTAATGGCCTTCCTTTAAATGCTTGATGTAATTATTATTATTATTAGTATATACACAGATGGCATTGTTGTCATGTTTTAGGAATTGTTGATTTCACTTGTACTCAAAGGAAATTTTCAGTTGTGATGAGTGGTGACAGTTGTCAATATATGTAATGTTTGATTGGTGGTACATTCATTTAATTTTCGAAGTATAGATGCAGTTAGTAATTTCTTTACATAATGTAATGACAGATAGTGCTGTAGCTTCACGGTGTTAGAATTTTGCAAGGTTTTTGTTTTTATGCCGATTCTTTTGAGAGGTGACTGGGTTTGATTGTTCTTGGGAGATAACTTGGTTGCTTTTACCATTTAAAATGTTGGAAAGTATCTCTTTGTTCAATAATAAAATTTTATTTATATATAAATTGATTATTAGGAGCTATAGGGTACACAGAACACATAATTAGATCAAGAAAACATTCATTCTCAATTTCTTTTATAATTAACTTCAGCATTAATTATTGTCTGTTCTTTGACTTCTGTAGGTATTGTGCAATATGCAAGTGTTTGCTAAAGCTATCCCATCTCTCTTTGCTCCACACTATCAAGATTTTTTCATATGCTCTTCAGATTCCTATCAGATAAAGGCATTGAAGCTGGATATACTTTCTTCTATTGCTACGGATACATCCATTTCTTTCATTTATAAAGAGTTTCAGGTATTTCACATAGATATGTATTCTTTGTCAAGATAAGTTATGCAGACATCCACACTCACCGGCTCATAGGGTTCATTAATTTTTATGACCTTTTTGCCGTTAACTCTTCACTATGATATTTAAATCATGCTGTTTGGTGACACTCTTCTTAGTGTGTTGCTAGGATTATATCAGAGATCCGGATAGGAGATTTGCTGCTGACACTGTTGCTGCCATTGGTCTATGTGCTCAGCGACTTCCTAACACTGCAGCTTTGTGCTTGGAAGGATTGTTGACTCTGGTTAGACAAGGTGTGCGATATGGTTGTTTAGTCTATTTACTGATGAAATATATCACGTTTCTTGTTTAATATCCATATTTGCAGAATTTTTTTGTGGTGAAATTAGATCCTTGGATGGAGAAGAGGGTGTGCTAATTCAGGCAATTATATCCATCAAATCAATTATAAAATTAGAACCATCCAGTTATGAGAAGGTATTGTTCTTACAAAATCATCTCCCATAGCACTGTTATTCCTTTTTTTATTATTATATTGAGTTAAAACTTGCTTCAAGATACAATATGGAGTATATCTTTTATGTGGGATTTCAATTTTGAGTTCGTAGCACTTGCAATCTTTTGGTACATTGCTTGTTCACTCATGACTGAAACCTCTACTTTGCATTTTGAAAGGTTATAATTCAGTTAGTCCGTAGCTTGGATAAAATTAAGGTTCCTGCTGCCCGTGCAATGATTATTTGGATGTTGGGGAAGTATTGCTCTTTGGGTGAGATAGTTCCAAGGATGTTGAGTACAGTACTTAAGTATCTTGCCCAATGTTTTACTTCAGAAGCATTGGAAGCTAAGCTTCAGATTCTTAATACAACTGCAAAGGTATATCATCAACTTATTTTTATACTATTATATGAAACAGACTGTTTTTTTTTTTTTTTTTTTTTAAAATATTTTTATTTTTTTTTTTTTTTTTTTTTTTTAAAATATTGTTAATCGGTTGATTAATTTGTTAATTGGACAATGTGATGGGCCATAGCTTAGAATCTAGTCACAGTTATGAATGTCGGAAATCCTTCTTGTTACCTATCATATATAGAGCATAGCAAACTTGTCCTTAACAAAGGCCCCTCTAAGACAGACTTAAGTAAGAGTATAAATCTGATTGCTTCTTTTTGAATAATGACAGCCTTTTAAAGACCGCTAATAATACTGAGGAAAGAAATATTGAATTTTATAGGACCATATAATGACTGATTTAGAACTCAGGACCTTACTCTTTTCTTTTTTTCTTTTTTTTTTTTTTTTCTGAAGACAAAAGGTAAGAAAGAGTTCCATTGAAAGTGACAAGTTTATGATTTAAATGTCTTTTGGTGACAGATCTTATTGTGCATCAAGGGGGAAGATATTTTGACTGTGAGAAAAATTTGGAGTTATGTAATCGAACTGGCTGAGTGTGACCTTAATTATGATATTCGTGATCGTTCACGTTTCTTAAAGAAAATCCTCTCTAGTAATTTGGAGTGTCAACATGGGGAAGAAGCAAATGGTGAATCAGAAAAAAATAAACAGTCTAATATACTTGCAGAATGCATATTTGGTGGAGAGACAAAAGGCATGAGTGTTCCATCTGAACCCATTGATTGCCGATTTTATCTCCCAGGGTCACTTTCTCAGTTGGTATTCCATGCTGCTCCAGGATATGAGCCTCTCCCAAAACCTTGTAGCCTGCCATACACCGATCTTGATCAGTATGATGGAGCTGCTAAGAGTGATTCAGATGAGGATGATACTGGCACATCTGGGCCTTTGGATGAGGAAAGTGCTTCAGATTATAGTTCTGAACAGTCTATTACTGCTTCAGACAACATCAGTGGCAGTGATGAATCTGTTTCTGGCAATGAAGTTGAAGATAATGCTGATCCATTGATTCAGATTTCAGAAAAGGGCAATGTCTGCGAAAATCAGAATGTTGGGGCTACCTCTGGTACAGAGGGTTTTCAGGACTTGATGTCAACTAAGTCTCTTGAGTCTTGGTTAGATGAACCAACCAGGTCATCTAAAGGAAGTGAGATAGACCAAAGCCGAGTTCGTAGATCTTCAGCACGAATAACCATTGGAAATATTGGAAGCCGAGTTAAACCCAAATGCTACACTCTCTTAGACCCTGCAAATGGAAATGGGTTAAAGGTGAATTATTCATTTTCATCTGATACTTCTACCATATCCTCTCACCTTGTATGTTTGGAAGTATTATTCGAAAATTGTTCTGCGGAGCCCATTCTTGATATAGTCTTAATAGATGAAGATTATAGCAAAAGTTCTGATTCCACTGATCAAATATCATCACCAACTGAAAAGTAAGTTTTGATCTTTTCTGATTTTGTGTGGTGATTGTCTTCATTTTTCATGTTTTATAATTTGGATTTTATAACTTATTTTGTGTTATTGATGTGTTCTAAGAACATACATGTTTTTTAACTGGGTTCCATAAATCAGTACCTATCACTTTAAGGTGATAATTTGATTTTAGATTACATTGTGTAAATTTTGGTATATGAACTGGCTAATTTACCCATGTGAAATCTTTACATGCTAGCTTCAAAGTGCTTAATGCAGACTACTTTTATGTCTCTGTTGCAGTACCTTGAAATTTCATGTCGATAAACCTGCACCAGTTTCCATGGAGGAGATCCCTTCTCTGGAGCCTGGTCAGACAGCAAACCGGATGCTACTAGTTCGTTTCCATCACCACCTTTTGCCTCTGAAACTGGCTTTATTTTGCAATGACAAGAAATTCACTGTCAAGTTAAAGCCTGACATAGGATACTTTGTAAAACCACTTCCCATTGGTATTGAAGATTTCAGAGATAAGGAATCTCATCTTCCAGGGATGTTTGAATATGTGAGGAGGTATGGCTGTCATTTGTTGTTTGTTGGGTATATGTGTTCATGTGCCTTGTAATTATAGGAAAACTTATGGTTCATCGTATTATCGAAGACAATAGCCCTTTGGATTTTATTAATTATTTTGAAAACTAAATACTATAATAGAGGGTTAGGTATCGGTCAAATTCTAATGAAATGCCATCCATATGCAAGTTGAGAGTGTGAGGGAGAAAACTGAAAACTTGAACTCTGAAGAAATGGAAGCTTCTTATGAATAATAGGGGGGAATTGAGTGAATTTAAATTTAATTTAAATTATTTTGGTCTTTTGACCATATATTTAGTAATTTGGCCTTTTCGGCATGTCAAAAATAAAGGAGGCTTAAATTTTGAACGGTATGAATATTACTTACTCAGGCTCTTTTGTTTTATTTCTGTATCCTTTAGGGGCATTCTTGGGAAAGCATCTCTAAAATGTAATGATTCAGTATATCCCGCATGTCGATTTTTACTGTTAGAATCTAGAATAATTAGGCGCCCATTTGGTTAATGAACATGTTTTGTTTTCATCAATTTTTACGATGCATAGATGTCTTGTTTCTTTGTACAAATATTTGAAAGCAAGAAACAAAGTGAAAACAATGTGACAATTTTGTAATTATTATGGAAAATAGAAATACATTTCGACAAAGCACATAAACCCCCCCTTGTAGTTTTACTACATGGCTATGAAGATAGCCTATCTTAGCATTTTACCCAACTGGTTTTCACAATTTTTTTTTTAAAATGACGTTAAGATCTATAATTGTCAAACAAAATTATCTTTGCAAGTGTTTGCTAGCTTCAGAATAATAAATATCTGGCGCAGGCAATTCTTGTCGGATAAAGTAATGCTGCATCTTGATTTGAATAGAAACTGTTTAGAGATGGGCACTGGAATTGCCTTGGTAACTTAAATGACGCAGGAAACAGAATCTATTTTGTGCATTAATCATCACTTGTATTATATCTGTTAATTATGAGCTTTTATGTTCCGTGCACCTTCAGACATTTTCTCCCCTTTATTTTTCCCTGTTTCATTCTTGGGACAAGATTTTTTCTTTCTTTCTCGTTTCATCGTTGTCTAAATTTGATTTTCTTGCATAATTTGCATACAGTTGCACGTTTACTGATCACATTCTCGAGCTGAACAAGGGAAGCAACTCTTTGACAGAGGACAAATTCATTGTGATCTGTGAAACGTTGGCACTGAAGATGCTGAGCAATGCAAACCTTTCTCTTGTATCTGTGGATATGCCGGTTGCTACCAATCTTGACGATGCATCTGGTTTGTGTTTGCGTTTCAGCTGTGAGATCTTGAGCAATTCCATGCCATGCTTAATCACAGTTACTGTTGAAGGTAAATGCTGCGACCCATTAATTGTGTCTGTAAAAGTTAACTGTGAAGAGACCGTATTTGGCTTAAATTTCTTAAATAGGGTTGTCAATTTCTTAGTTGAGCCTTCTGGTACCCACTTGTAAGATTTGGTATCGGATAGAAATTTACTCATTGGTTTGTGGGTAAGTAGGTATCTTTGAAAAACTTTCATGCAGATTGTCTTTGATATTTTTTATGGCTTTTGACGCGGCAATGGAATTCAGATTTTTCCTTTTTTATATATTGTTGGGAAGGAATTAAAAACGGCTAGGGTGGGGATTGAAATGACTGTAATCTCTTTAATGTTTGATCTCTTAATTTCCGTTGACTGTATATCTTCCAATTCTTATTAGTATGTGTTGCTACTCTTTTATCCATCCTTCCTGATACTATTGTTAAATGACTTTAACTCAATGAATTTATCCAATAATATCGTTTGTTCTAAAGCTTTATTGTTTCTCTTTCCTCGCGGAAAGGAACTCCACTGACACGCAATATTAAATTACCATGTAAATTTTGGCAGGCGCCACTTTTGTGATTTCTGACCGTAATAGAAAACTCTTATTCTTGTACCACTAATTTGTGTGGAGCCTATATATCCTATGTTGTGTTGCGAATTTTAAATGGAAGATAAAGGAGCCTATATATTCTGGGTTTGGTATGACCTTTATTTCTTTCAGAGGTATCTGCAATGTGTGGTTTATCTTCCATTTAAATTAAGTCCTCTAGTAGGTAAAGCTCTCCCACAATAAATCAACTTATACTTCTTTCGATTGGAAGCTTCTTACAGTCTCACATAGTGTGTGAATTTAGTGATCTAGGCTTGTAACGGTCTCTCTCTCTCTATATAATATTTCAAAATTTTTGTTTAGCATCCTAACTTATAATACAAAATATAGTGTGTGAATTTAGTGATCTAGGCTTGTAACGGTCTCTCTCTCTCTATATAATATTTCAAAATTTTTGTTTAGCATCCTAACTTATAATACAAAATATATATATTAAAAAGTTGTCGTCTGTGGGGATCGAACCTACGACCACGTGGTTAAAAGCCACATGCTCTACCTCTGAGCTAAGACGACTTCATTTACTATATATGCCAGAACCAAAAGTTTATTATCAGTAGTAAGTTGCAACTTAAAGAATCACCTTCAAAAACAAAAGAAACCTCTCTTCATTACTAAGTAATTAATTCTGTTAAAATTCATGTCAAAACTTTCGTATTAAGTAGCAATGCTCATAAATTTAAGCTAGTTAATAAGACATAAATAGAACTATTTAATCAAACATATATATATATATATATATATATATATATATATATATATATATATATATATATTTAATAAAACATATATATATATATATATATATATATATATATATATATATATATATATATATAGACTTTACTACTATTTGAAAAATAACCAAAAGTAAAAGGGTACTATGTGACGTGATGCTTTTAAAATTGTCGTCTGTGGTTAAGAGCCACATGCTCTACCTCTGAGCTAAGACGACTTCAATTACTGTTTTGAGTTTTAACTGAATATATTGTAAACGTTGTACATACCAACAAATGTTCTGCCTTATGCAGCACAACATATGTCCAGAAAAAGTCATGCTTTGAAGTAAAAACGAAAACAAAATAAACCTCTCTTCATTACTTCTTGACCATCCAAGTCAGTCTTCAAAGTCTTCAATACAGCAATGACAAAAACTTAATAAGAAAAAAATATTATTACCAAAAAATTGTTATATTAATCTCTGTTGGATTACAGAATTAAAATAAGTCTTTTCTTCTACAATGCTTCTCAATTTTTTTTATTTTTCAAGTACTGTCAAAACCATGAAATTCTTTTGGCACATGCGGTTTCTTCCTCATCCACACACACCCCTTGCCCTTCTTCATGAACTCTTTTCCATAATTAATTTTCAATTCGTTAAAGTTCATGTCAAAACTTTGGTACTAAGTAGCAATGCTCATAAATTTTAGCTAGTTAATGAGACACAAATAGAACTATTTAATGAAACGTATATAGACTTTACTACTATTTGATAAATTTTCAAAAAACAAAAAGTAAAAGGGTCGCATTTTACTTTTTTATTTATGTAAGAAGGAGGTAGCGGAATTCAGATTCATATGGCTGAATTTCTACCATCTTAGACATGGGATATTTTGTTTCTCTAATGAGTCTCTCCATGGTGGCCCTCTTCAATGAACCTGAGCGTGGCAATTGGCTATAAATCCATTCTAATAGTGATTCCATCTCATCTGCAAAATCATGCGTGTGCCACTCCAAAAGCTTAGGCACAACAATCTTTCTCTTGTTTGTGATACCCACCGAAGCTTCCAAGTATTCCACTTTAGCCCTCCCCAATTGGTTCACAACTTCTTCTGAAGTGTACACCCTTAACTGCAACAAAAATCATATATATAACATACGTTTATCAAATAAAAGTCTTCCTCAATATGCTTCAACAAAGGTTGTTAAATACACTTACTGCTGGTGAGGACCAGGTTCCTCTACAAAGAGCAAAGGTGACGTTGGGTTCTGGATATCCCAGACCATAAGCATGCCGTAATAGCACCTCCTTTTCGTCCACAGCACCCTTTTGTGAACTATATAGTTAGTTGGGTGTTAAAAAACACCAATACACTTCACATGCAAGACTTTCACTCATCTAAAATGAGTAACACTAAAATAAGTAATCCTAGTCACTGATGAAAAAAAAAAATCAAAGGTTGATATTGTAACACATTCGTGATCTGTTCTGAGTACACGAAGTACCAATGGTTGATTTTCCAATCAGAGACCAAGATTTTACTTATTTTATTCTCTTTGTTCGTTTTGGAATAATCGCTTTCCACATGCAAAGAGGGACACACAACACTGCATTTGCCTAGTAGCATGGTTCCCTTTTGATTTAGGAAATGTAGAAACAAAACAACAGCTCAAAATTTATCATTTCAAACTTTTATGATGCCTGAGTTTTCACAAATTGTTTTTTTTTTTTTTTATAGAATCTAAATTCATTGGATGTTAAGTTAATTTCAGAAAGTAAAAAGAAGGCTAGTGCAGTCATTTGAGAAGTTATTGTTGCATAAATAAAATATACATCATACATGTTTTGATTCACATGGGTGCCGAAGAATAAAGTGTTCGATAGCCAGAGCATTCAGTACAATCCCGCCAACATTTATTGCAGCCTGTGTCAACACGTTGCTGCGGTAGTTAATATAAACAGAATCGCTAAGAGAAAGTATCTGTTCATGCTTCATGACTTCCAGAAAAAAAATAAATAAAAAACATTGTTCAGTTACTATAGACTTTTCATTGACATTGACATACCTTGTTCATAAGAGACAACAGTTTCTCCTGACTAGAAGGAAGGCCATGATCTAAAAATGCCTGTAATTAGATCAAAACACAAAGGTTCCTGAGATTTACCACGCAGAGATGTTTCATAAGATGATGTCAATGAAGGCTTGAAATGAAATGCCTTACAGTACATTCATTATGCAGGCATTGTAGATGTTGATCCAGAAGGCTAACTTCTGCTTGTAGGTCAAGAAACTTAAATCCACATCACATAGCTTATGCATCAACACCCTATAAAAAAGGAAATAGATTATAAGAAGAAATGGGCTTTGAAGGTTATAACACTACAACATGTAGACAATGTTTCAGTCTATTTCCTGTTTTCAAATATTTGTGCAGGAAATAAAATGAACTAAGGCTCTAATAAAGGCAAAAATCAACCTCAATTTCCTGAATGCTGGTAGGCATTGTGAAAAGCGGTCTATGTCCAATGAGCTCCTAGTGATTTGAATGAAGTTTTTGTAAGATCCTACATCTCTTGCTGTGCAATCCAAATCTGATGATATGCCATAAGGATCAAGACACGAGACATTGCTATTTGAAGGTGCCTTGCTGTTTGATGAGGCCTTTGCTATCAAGCCAGTGGACTTAATGCATGGAAGAGTGAGTCTAGGGACAGTTTCTGATTCTTCTCTGTCCAATGATGCTTTGTTTAATTCCAGAAAAATGCCTATCAGACATTTAAGCAGTTCCTCTGACATTTCATTTGGTTTCTCAATGGCATCTTCTATATGGATAGGGTATTCTCTTGTTATCTTACCACTACTCCTTCTTGGCACTTCATATTCTGTCAACACATATCCAAACCACATCGTGACAAAATTGAGCCACAAAAAAATCACAATAAAGCCAAATGTGTTTTTGTCAGTTTAAGACACTTTTACAAGATTAAGGATGTTTTGAAAATAGGAATCAAAGTGCTTTTTATAATCACTCGTGAAAGTATCTGAGAATTTAGATATATGTTTAATTCAAAGTGCCATGTGTTTTACCTGTTGACCTTCTTGGTGTGGAAAATAGGCTATGGAAATCCAATGCAGAACCTAGAGAGGCTCTTCTATTGCTTATCCTTCTTTCTTTACTTATCACTTCGTAATTGAGAGAACTTGACCTCTGCTCGGTAATCATTGAACCATACCTTGACGATCCTCGGAACTGCTTATGTATTTTAGGCTGTCTCCTATGCTGTATTTCCCAATCTATGTTCTGGTATCTCTCCTGGAGCAGTGTAACTTTCAGTTCCTGAACTTTTCTTTCTAGCATGATGATCTCTTCCTCAACCCTTGCCAATTCTTGAAGAAGCTCCCGAATCTGCAACCACTCAAGTCAAAACAATCCAATGTAATATATCATGTAAAAAAGGAACATTATATGTTATGTATTTGTTTATACTATACCTGAGGTGGAAACAATGGGGGAATGAGTGGAAGAGAGAAAACAGGTCCATGAAGAGCACAACTTAAGATCCTATTGAGTGCCTCTTCACACTTCAACTGTGCTTGCAATTGGACAACCTGCGACAACATAAGAAACAAAGGAAATCAAAATCAGAAAACATTATTCAAACATCCTGAGCTATGTACCATCTTTTGTGGATGGACAATGAAGAGGAATATGTATATCATGAATGGATTTTGGAGAAACAATGATCCAAATGAGGCAAGTTGTTCCCTCACTCACTCACCTCTTTCTGAAGGCCTTGTCTACTGTGAGGCTCTTGGCTTTTCTCCATGAGATAGTCTTCAAATTTCATTGCTTATGTGAATCCAAAAGGGCCCTTTGACTTTTAGGTAAAAAATTCATATTTTTGGGGTGAGGAAGTTGGTGGGAGTCAAGAAGTTCATATATAAAGGGGAGGGAAGGTATTAATACAATAACTGGTTGTTAGTAGGTGACATTAAAGAGTATAGTTAGCTACAAAATTAGAGGGGGGTGAACATGGTACGATGAGGATCCTTAAATTCAAAGAGTGAAAAAGAACATCAAAAGTGAAAGTGGTAAATTTATGAGTTAGAATGTGCGGTGGATTGGGACGGTGAAGAATGTGTCTTGGGTTTCATGTGCATCATTATCTCATGAATGTTAGAACTGGAATTTTCAGCACTGAAGGTGTGAATTTGGTGGTGGTGACGTGAAGTCCATCAATGAAGTGGTTGTAACGTGAACTCCATGAAGAATCAACACCAAAAAAATTAAAAAAAAAAAATAGATTTTAACATAAAATCGCCGTCTGTGGGGATCAAACCCACGACCACGTAGTTAAAAGCCACGCGCTTTACCACTGAGCTAAGACGGCTTTGTGTTTAACTTCATTGTTTTTAAATTATATAAATTATAGTTTACGTTACATTACTTGTTTTAAACCAGCAAATACCCAGATCTGGAGTAATGAAAACCATTTAATAAGCATAAATTAGAGGCATTGTACAAACTGATTTGATAGCTCAACAATTTATTAAATGTATCTTGCTAAAAAGAATAAAAAAAATGAAATACAATGTACAATGAAAATGATTAAATCTATTACACAGTACAAGTACAATCCAAAACCAAACTATTCTGATGAACACCTACTTATTTTTTTTTATATCCTATATCCTTGCTAATCTGTGGTAGATAGTGGTCACGTTCTTCATAATCGTCTTCCACCTGCATGAATGAAACACCTTAACATTTGGATAATTATTCTTGGATTATAATTTATAACATGTTATTGTATGTGAATAACATAAAGGTAAATTTTGTTTAATACTTAAAAATGTTTACACTTTACAAAAATGTAAAAAATACCTGTAGGGTGAAAGTAACACCAACATCAATTTCACCACAGTAAGATTTGTTTGCACGAACCACTCTATATTTGAGAGTTTGTAGTTTAGCTTCTCCATTGTCTACTCCTTGGGCCAATAAATCTCCTACATGGATTCTACATATCATAAAACAAATTTGCCTTTCAAACCATATGAATATTTAATAAAAAGTGAGGCTCAGTTAGAATTATATTACAAGCAACAAACTATTTAAGAAAGTAATATATATTTTATAATGAAGTCTTACATGGATTCTCCAACGAACTCATCTGTATATAAGTCTTGGTCCATAATTTTGATGATGATCTTGTGTTGATGATTTGATAAAGGGTATTCTACTTTGAAGATAAATTTCTCATTCCACACCGGATTTATGCCCTGGCCTGCACAAGACACCAACCATTAAAGAGTGTGTTTAACCAAAAAGGTTAAAACCATAAGCATTGCAAAACTATTCACATTTCTTATCAGTATTAGTTAGGTTGACCACAAATATATGTCATGCACAGTTTGAAAGGTATCTGTATTCAAATATAGATAAGTTTTTCTAAAACAAAGCAAATAACTTGTCATAAGGGAGATTCAAAAACATGGACTTGGTTACACCAGAACATACCAGTGGCGACACTACTCCTTTGCTCTTGGTCTTTGTATTGTATCAGAACATAGGGGTCCATTTCACCTATCAACAAAGGTAAATGAGTAAACATGTAATAAAAACATTTTATCCATTCATTTGAGTTTTAAAGAAAAGAAAAATCAGAACAACAAATTGGTCTTTGATACAATTAGTTATTAGAGAAAAAGTCTAAGAAAAAGAGTGAAAACAAAGGATAATTTTAAGAGCAAAAATGTTAGGCAAAGTCAGTTGTTGCAGACCAATGATATCGGAGTTATGCAGGCCCTTTGCTTTTAGAAGTTGCACCTCCATGAAGCCAATTGCCATGTTATCTAATTCAGCAAACTTTGCAATGTGCTTGAGAAGTATCTGTTTTAGGGTTATGAGCGTTAAAGTTGGAAGAAGTGGTAACCTTGTAGATGTTTATATTGGGTCCTTAGCATGAGCATTTGATATGACCAAGACTTGCACATTCTACAAAATCAAAGTATGAATAGGACCACACGGTACCTCAAGCTTCGTTCCCATTTCTAAAACCTAACACAAATAATTGTTAAACTAGCACTAGTATATAATTAAGTACAACTATGTTCTTTTTTCTAATGAAAAGTATGCATAGTCTATATATCTATATACAGAACTCAATGGCTAGGTTAAAACAAATACATTGAATGACACTAAACTTAAAAGAGAAAGAAGATTATAAAATCAATAAACAATGGATAGTGGTAATTTTTTTAGGAGGGTGGAAAGGCTGCTACGTAAAAGAAAATGGGTCCTTTTTTGTTGGATTTATTATTCAACGGTCAAATTTACAATTTATAATGTCCATTCTGACTCAGTTTGGTTGAAATGTCTTCCAAACACATAACATTGCATTGAGCTTAAATAGAATCAAAACTATTGCTTGGAATGATGTGGATAGTTCTGGTTGAAGTTATCGAGTTTTCACACAATTAGTTTTTAACTTTCTTTTAAATTCATAAGTGAGTGCAGCCACTCTTTTGACCAAGTCTAGCATTTGACCTGTGAAAAATATGTTAAATTAAATTAGTTTACACAAAACTTACGAATTATATTTTGTTTGAGTGACTCACATAATTACGAAACCTATATGTACAAGTGAAAAAAATAGAAAAATAAACTCTAAAAAACTTTTGACAATATTTTTTATTTCAAATCTCCAGTCTTTTCTAAAAGGTAAAGATTTACTACGAATAAAATGATGTTAAACAATTAAAAAAACTTAAAAATTAAAAGTTTCTTATTTACTTAATCATAGGAAAATATTGCACAAAAAATTAAATTAAAACATAAAATAAAATTTAAAGTTTTACTTGTAATTATAATAGTGTAAATAAACATAAATGATTTATAATTTTATAACATTTCAACTTGGTTACTAAACTCATAATTGCTCAATTTTTTAATATAATTCATCTTCAACCATCAATTAAATGATATTATATTGATAAAATAATAAATAAAAAATTCAGTCATATAACAGAAATAATTATACATGCAACTAGATTGAAATATTCATCTCACCTTATTTTCTTTTGCAAACCACGAGACAAACCTCCATAATCCCACCCACATTCCCCTAAAAATTTATAACGATATATATTCTTTAATTTTTATACATACAAATATATTCTTTTTAAGGAAAAAAAAAAAGCTTATGCTGATAAGTATTTTAAAAAACCTCATTTTGGTAACTAGATTGTAAAAGTATCATCACTCTTTGTGCTTGTTTAATCAACACATCTGTTGGATGTTGTGAGATTACTTATACTAGATCATAATTAGTTTGTGCTGCTACTTTTATTTTTGGCAAATTAGTATAAGGCAAGTTAAGAATGATGGAAAGGTTGAATTGAGAATAATGATTTGAGACAATGAGGATAATCCACATTGAGGAATAATACAAACTAATTTCATAGTAACATTTTAATACATTTATTTTGCTTGTACTTGCTAAAAGAATGAAAGAATGAAATAATACATAATTGAAACTAATCAAATGTGTTGCACAAAAATCACAATTCTAAAACTACTTTCCATTTACAATTGGTTTTCATATGTTGGCCCTGCTAATTTACGGCTTATAAATTTTACTTTCTTTCGATCCTGCTATGTCTTTATCCACAAATTTCACCACTTCCTACACAAATTTCTAATATGCCAAAATCAACCAAATTGATTTCCTCTAAATATAGTTAATTATTGTATATGCAGGTAAAGTTTGATTTCTTGTTACAATTGTTTAATAATAAGTATGTTGTATTAGTAATATATATATATATATATATATATATATATATATATATATATATATATATATATATATATATTAATCTCATATCATATCGATAGAGATAAAATCAAATTATAGAATATAAACATTAACAAATTAATTTTTAATGTTGACTTGAACATAAATTCATCATTAATCTTTTATTAAACCGTTTCTAAAATATTATGTTTGAGTTGTTTATTCTTTATTGAAGAAAAATATGTTGTGAATAAATTAACAAATATGAGATTACTTGATCCAAAAAAAAAAAAAAAAACTCGATATTTTTTAAGTTTAGAATGCTAAAAATTTATAATGTGACTCCTAGCCAATTTTACACCAATAATTAGGTTTTCTTAGAGGCTTTTTAAATGCTTCGTCTTTATTCTCAAATATCCCTAATTATTAATAAATCTGATTTTTTACCAACTAAAACATGAGTGGATATCTTTAAATTTGTTCAAAATTGCCAATTTTTAGTATTTATACTTTTTTTTTAAATTTCCCAAAAAGACTTTAAGAAATGTAGTTAAGATAACACTCTTAGTTATTTTTTAGAGATTAAAACTTCATAAAAAAGAATTGGTATTTAAATTGTTTATTGTCTCGGTTTATTTTAACAAATAAGTACTACATTCTAAAATAACTATCATTTTTTAAAGTATACACTTCAAAAAAAAAAAATTAGATACACATACAGTTAAAACTTGTATGTAATCGCATTAAAATTAAAACAAAATATAAATGAGAACCTAATCAGGTCTCGTATGTATATAGAACTCACAACTAATGTGATTATTATTATATTCTTATTATTATTGTGATTATGATTTATAATAATAATATTAATAATACTAATAATAATGATAATAATATTTATATAATAATAATATAATCTGTATACAAAATTTGGATATAATTTTGGATGTAATTTTATATGTAAAAGCTCACAAATAATAATTTAAATGAGAATTTATATATAAAAATCTATATGTAATTTTGATTTTAAATACGTGAATCCATATATAAAAAAATAATATGTAATACTAATTTTATATATAAATTTAAATCTATATATAATAATCTGTATGTAATATTTTTTTTATATATATAGAAATTATATAGAGATAAAATTAAAGTGACTTTTTTGAGTGATTTTCATTCGAATTTAATTTTTATATATAAATTACGATTTTTTTAGCGGTAAATTAATTGATATTCTTAATTTGCAATGAAAATAAATATTTTATTATAAGTAAATTATATTAATGTTTATATTTTTAATAAATATAAAATAATATATTTATTGAAACTTTTTTAGTACAATTATGTTAATAATGTCAATAAGTAGCATACTTATTATTGATGTTAGTAGCTAACTTTTTAGTAAAATTAGAGTCTCTATTTATTTGTCTATTAAGCATATCTATATTATTAGTTATATTATTTGTATACGGGTTGCAACATTTCAAATGTTATTTATTTATTTATTTTATTATTATTAAAAAAAGTAGTTTAACCAATAATAAACTATCATGAGCAAAAGGTTGAATTGAACATTCGGTTTTGGGATAACGAAAATGATATCAAAATTACAAATGATGGAATAATACAAATTAAACTAAGTTGATAATACAATTATTTCGTGAATGTGTCTTGCTAAAAAGAATCAAAAAATGAAATAACATGGAATTGAAAATGTTAGATATGTGACACAGTGACAATCCAAAACTATACTTCCAATCTAAACATGGTTTTCATAGGTTAGCATGCTAATCTACGATAAATATTTGTGACTTTGTTTCCATCCTCCTATCTCTTCTTCAACAAATCTGTCTTCCACCTACATCAATCCATGCGAAAACAAAATCAACCAATGCAAGAAATAAACATAAAATTATTACCATTTATGCTGATATATACCTTAAGATTTAATTAATCATTGGGTGGATTATAATTTATAATTAAGTAGATTATGCAATTTGTGAAGAATACCTTTCTAGTGAAAGTAACACCAACATCAATTTCTCCACAATAAGACTTGTTTGCTCGAACCACTCTATACTTCAGAGTTTGTAGCTTAGCTCCTCCATTCTCCACTCCCTGGGCCAATAAATCCCCCACATGGATTCTACATACAAAACAACAAATTTCTCTTTCAATTCGTGAACTAAGTTAGACAAAAAATAGTCTTAGTTAAGATTAGAAAAAGACAATTTTTCTTTACAAATTGTTATATGTTAGGATTCATTTCCTCATCCCTACAAAAAATTATAATGACATGAAATTTATAAAGAAGCCATTAAATCTTACATGGCCTCTCCAACAAAGTCGTCTTTATATAAATCCTTATCCATAATTTTGAAGATGAGCTTGTGTTGATCGTTTGATCCAGGATAGTCTACTTTGAAGATAAACTGTTCATTCCATACCGGATTCTTGCCCTGCCCTGCACAAAATACCATTCAAGACTACGTTCAACTAAAACTTAAAAACCATAAATTACTATGCATCTCATCATTTTCATTACGCTGCATCAAAGTTGGGTCCAAATGAAAACCAAGTTTAAGCAATCATTTGGACAACTATAATATGCCATGCACATTGTTAAAGTGTCCCTAGATTCATATATAGCTACCCAAGTTGCTTGTGAATTAAAGAAAAAGATATAAGGACTAGAATATATAGGGCATAAACGTACCCTTAGCGACTCTACTCCTTTTCTCTTGGCCTTTGTATTGTATCACAACATAGGGGTCCATTTTACCTATCAACAAAGTCAAAGAATAAACCAACCATTTGAGCATATTACTGGTATACCATGTCTGATTCAGCTTTATTTAAGGAAACATATTCTCCTTTATTTTTAAAACTCTTTAGGAAACTGAAAAATGCACACACTTTTTTTAACAAATTAGCTTCATTGGACATGTATTAAAAACTTCTTATCCATTGATTTGAGTTTTTTAAGGAAAATTTCAGAAAAACATTGTGGTGTTTCTGGAAACAAAACAAGGCAAAGGCAGTTGTTCATAATAATATATATACCAAAGATATCAGTGTCTCGTAGGCCTTTTGCTTTCACAAGCTGCACCTCCATGAAACCAATTGCCATGTCTGTGTTCCTGAGGAATGAAGATTCTGATTCACCAAATTCTTACAATAGTCGTGCTTAATAGAGAAGTAATATCTGTTTTAGGTTTATGAGTGTTGAAGTTGGAAAAAAATGGTAGCCTTGTGTTTGCTTATATAGGGTTCCAAGTGAGTATGCATTTGATAGGATGACAAAGACTTTGGCATTGTACCAAAAATCAAAGTAAGACCATACGCGCCTGCTATTGGTCTTCCAATTTCCAAAAACCTACGCAAATAAATTAATGTCATTTGGCCTTATAGTACATTGTTGAAAAGGACAACTTAGTATTCTTTTCTATGGAAAGTATACATAAACTAAATGACTTAGTAAGACTTTTTACTCATCATGGCTGCTACTTTTTCACTGGGTGGAGGAGGTTATCATGTGCTTCCTTGTTAAATAATTCTCATCAGCAACCTCGTGTGACAAATTCAAATTTTTGACATTTATTTACCTTGAGTTGCTGTAGCAGACTCGTTTTGAAGACGAGTCTTTTTCTTAGGGGAGAATCGGTTTTCAACATGAATGATGATTTTATTTTCGTTTGTCTGTGTCAGAAGTTTCGATGACCAGTTCAACCTACTCACTATGAAATTTCTACTAGTCTATTTTGGAATACATCAAACAACTAGGATTTTCCTTGGAAGTTGATTTTTTTCTAGAATGTTGTTCTACATTATGAAGTGAATTAATATATTTAATTTTATAATATATTACAATTAGCATTCATTAAAGTATATATTTTAAAGATAATTTGTTCTTTAAAAAAAAAAACTTTAGAACGTGTTAAGGTAACATTATGAAATCAAAAGTTGAATTTAAATAGTTATTTGAATAAACCTAATCAAATGTTTTAATACATTAATTTTGTTGAAAATATTACATTATTTCAGAAAAATATTAAACCTAAATCAAATTAATCTTTATGTACGTAGCTTAACACATTGATAAAAAAGGAATTTGAAAAATTGTTTTATTTACTGGTGGCACATGTCTAGAGAACATTGATCTCGATGGTAGCTAGGTTTATTTTACGATGTGTTTTTGTGAGGATTGCAATGGTTGTTAGGTTTGCTTTTGTGTTGCTTTACCATATATGTGTGTGAGGACTTTTTAACATTGCTTGGCTTCTGTGTGTTTAATTCATTACAATATCAAACATATGATAGTCGTGCCTTTATACTTTGTAAACACCTTTTTTTTCGAATAATAAGAAATAGAGTTTAAAATTAGTGAGAAATGGTAATTGAATTTTAAGTTAAAATATTATATAAAAAAATTACATTTTTTTAAAAGCATCATTTCTCTGAAATCTGAATTTTTGACTTTTTGATTTTTTTTTCACTCTAAATATTTTTGACAATCCTCTGTTTTTTTTTTTTTTTTCTTTTTTTT
>Ga0209700_101747_pt1 | contig 45171 bp, 24 predicted proteins | sample SiratroredBW_FD_187528 | JGI IMG/M metagenome (GOLD analysis project Ga0209700, IMG submission 187528) | Root nodule microbial communities of legume samples collected from California, USA - Siratro red BW (SPAdes) (version 2) | ecosystem: Host-associated > Plants > Roots > Nodule | place: USA... | reverse complement strand
CAAAAAAAAAAAAAAAAAAAAGTCTAATTATTGTAACTTACTTTAAGAACATTATTTTAACATGAAGGCAACTTAAACAAAAATTTTCTTCTATTAAAAGAATAATTGCCATTTACCTAAATTTGAGCCGTAAATAAAACGACCCAATCATAGCTACGTGGAATCCATAATGTTTCTTGTATACACACAACAAATAAGAATATCCTGTGGCTTACGTATTATACCTAGTGCAAAAGGAGGGTCACGTGTGAGCTCCATGGTGAGATTCTTACACGCTTCAAATTAAGAAAAGATAATCAAATTTATCTTTGTTACAAACTTCCAACCTTAGTTAGTTCTTGGTACCGTTATGCCTTAAGACTTCTACGAAGGTTTAGAAGCTATAAATACCATAGTGGGTGCAACGTTTTTCACTTAGGAGACACAAACAACATTAAGTGTTCTTCCTCTGTACACAACTCTGTTCCTAGTTCAGAGTACCGTCCTTTACCTCGTACACATCAAAGAGAGAAAAAAAAAAAATGGAAGGAGATAGTTATCGTGGGAGTTTTTTTCAGAGGTGCAAGCCTTACATAGCTATGATTTCTCTGCAATTCGGGTTTGCGGGTATGAACATAATCACTAAGGTCTCCCTCAACCGTGGGATGAGCCACTATGTGCTTGTGGTTTATAGACATGCCTTTGCTACTGCGGCTATTGCTCCTTTTGCTCTTGTTCTTGAGAGGTACCTATGGCAGAAGAAAATAGTAAAGTATTGGCTTCTTTTGTTTTGAATCGTTTTCTGATCAACGTTCTCCTCTTCTTTTGTCTGTCATTGGCAGGAAAGTGAGGCCCAAGATTACATTTCTTATGTTCATGCAAATATTCGTGTTGGGTCTGCTTGGGTAAGTAATTTTGCTGCTCCAAACACCCGTGTTGATTATGATCGATGGATCTGAAGAACGTGTTCTAAAGTTTTCTTTTTTGTTCTGTTGTTACAGGCCTGTGATTGATCAGAATCTGTACTATGCGGGGTTGAAATTTACTTCCCCTACCTACTCATGTGCAATAAGCAACATGCTCCCTGCAATGACATTTGTGATGGCTGCTATTTTCAGGTAAATTTCAATACACTGTCAGTTAATATTAATTCTTTTCATCTGTTATCAGAATTTTTCTATTACTTGACCTGACAAGCTTTTTCTATCTGCTTGGGATGAATTAGGATGGAAAAGGTGGACATGAGAAAATTGAGATGCCAAGCAAAAGTGATAGGAACTATAGTAACAGTTGCCGGGGCCATGTTGATGACATTGTACAAAGGGCAAGTCATCAATTTCTTGGGTTCTAAGTACATGCATCACCCCAGAAATTATGTTCCTGAAAACACCACTGATTCTGGTGAAAAGGACTGGTTTATGGGCTCTATTCTTCTCATAATTGCTACCCTTGCTTGGGCTTCTTTCTTCATCCTTCAGGCAAGTAATCAAGTGTCTACTTCTTTGATTCTTATTCAGGTGACTCACTTCTTACACTATTTAATCATTGACAAATCTGTTATGATTAATGCAGGCAGTGACACTAAGGAAATACCCTGCTCAGCTCTCTCTCACAGCACTTGTGTGTGCCTTAGGTACACTGCAATCAATTGCAGTTACCTTTGTGATGGAGCACAAGACATCTGTTTGGGCCATTGGCTGGGATATGAACCTTCTTGCAGCAGCCTATGCTGTAAGTTTCTGTCTCACTCCATCCTTTTTTCTGTCCTTTATCTCAAAAATTATTGTACAGTCTGAAATCATTGGTCTCAATTAATCTCTATACATAATCAAATTTTATTATCATTTTAATAAACTGTGTTACATAGATTTAAATCAGGAATAATTTCAGATTATACAATAATTTTATTCTTATTTTGGTGGGTATTTGTTGAACCATATGAGAGTCTAAATGGACGTAAACTTTGGTGAACAGGGAATAATATCATCAGGAATCACCTACTATGTTCAAGGGATTGTCATGCAAAAGAAAGGGCCAGTTTTTGTAACTGCTTTCAGCCCTTTGATGATGATTATAGTAGCCATCATGGGTGCTTTCATCCTCGCAGAAAAAATATACCTTGGAGGGTAAGTACTCTTGCTCATTCACAATTTCACATCCAATCACAAAGAAACATCTCTTTCACGCGGTTTCGTCTCACAGCTTATAACTTGGTTTTAACGGAGTTACTTCACTTTATCATAAACCAAAAGCTATGTATTTATTTCATGAAAGTCGAAACATCGCAATCTTAAAAGGCTCAAACTTTGAAACAGTAGTGGACATGTTTTGGGTGCTAATCCAATCACTGATGTCGATTCATCTACTTGTGATTTCAGGGTCGCTGGAGCCATTCTCATAGTAATGGGACTCTACTCGGTTCTGTGGGGAAAATACAAGGAGAACAAGGAGAAAGAAGCAGAGATAACCGTTGAAGTGATGAAGTGTTGTTCAGAAAATGGGAGGTTGGAGACTGTGGTGGAAGATGCTGAAACAAACAACGATATTGAGATGCAAAAGGGTGAAGAAGCGTCCAGAGAGTTAAGGGTAGCCATTGTTGTTCCAAAAGTTTAAAGGGGTAGTGATGATTAGAAGAAAGGGATGAATAAATAATAGAGGGTGCAATGAAAAAGGGTCGTTAACTGAGGAGAGCAGAAAAATTACGAGGTGTTTTGTTTTGTGTACTCACCATCTTTTTCGGAAAATTAACTAAAGTTTTCTTTTTTCAGACCTTCTGTGTGGACCTTACTGTCCATAATGTAACTTAAATTTTGCACACTTTGGTGAAAGGAAAATTGACATTGCAGAATTCTCTTTCTCTTTCTCTTTCTCTTTCTCTTTCTCTATATGAAGTGAATAATTCGCAGAATGTTAATTGCTGACATCTAATTGAGGCATAAACGGTCTAATCTACATGAAAGATTTCTATAATTTAAGCATTAGATGCTGCTTCTTTACCTTCTTAATTAATTGATTGATTAATTGGAGCTGAAACTTATCTAATCATACAAGACACAAGTTTCCTGATACTCGTTCGGCAGAATATTACAAGAACGACAAAGTAAATAACCTCAAGATTACATGCGAATGTTTCAAAGAAAGCAATCTAAGCATTATCTATATCATGGTACACTTGTAAGCTAGTTTATGCTTCATGAACAAAAGGAATTTTTTCTCTAACATAAGCTTCAAACATACCGAGTAGAGGTAGATATATTCGACAAAAAGAAAAAGTTTATCATGTTAAATATGTGAAGCTGTTTAATGTTCACCTTTTAGTAAGTGTTAGTAAGCAATAAATATTTAGTTTCCCATAAGTAACATAAGACACTCTTTAAGAACAGCATAAAAAAAATCTACACATTAATATATCACTTTTAGTGTTGATTTTGCTAATACAGATGATTAATTCCTCTCACTTTCATACAATAAAATTTATGATTAAGACTAATTTGTGTAGAATATCTTGATTTTATATTTAACGGCTCGAATTTAATTATACCAGAATCAAATTTAGCCAACTTTAAAACAAAACAGATATATCATTCAATGAATTTGATATTTTTGAATTATTGAGTTTCATTAAATGAGGTGAACATTAAATGTATAATATTCTTGTATTACACTAATCGTGCATAGGAATACGAATAAAAGCAATGCTCTTTGCATAAGGCAATGCTCATTTCCATAAGTTTACAAGATTTTTTGGCTGAGATTTCACAATGTTACAATTACTAGTCAACCTTTTATTCCAGATAACCAGAGTTTAGTTCACAATAAATAACCAACTTAGTTAGAACTAAGAGGAACCGGGACAGGAAATCAGCAATGTTCTAATTTCAATGGCAGAGCTGAAAGAATTTATTCTAATTTAGTAGTTAAGAGTAGTGAAAAGATTATATACTGAATTTCAGAGTAAAAATATTTCACTCTTCTTTTCAAGCACATATTCTCTCCTATCTGTTTATGAATGAGCATCCAATTATGTGAATGAATATCTACTAGGGGGAATAACTGCATCACTGATTCCAACTGATGCAACTGTGACATTAAGTATGATACCATCATGAGATGCAGATTTAGAATTCCGTGGAATGCTTGCACAACACATTCTGATTCTTAAAACTCCTTTAAAAATTGAAATCCATGGTTCTGTCACCATCATGTGTCAATTAAATGGCCAATTTGGAGAAAATATGAAATGTTAGACACACTTCCACCAAACAATGCCTCGTTTTGCTCTAACTTTGATTCCTCTGGAAGATTAGCATTGTGTTTCTCTTTTGGTACTGTAGCTGAACTTAGTTTAAACATGGTTAACAAAGTTATTGGGAAAATGAGAATTTGCAAAATGCAAATTTGAGGTGACCAGACAAATTTTGCTGAGGTTTGTTTGCTCTTTGTTTTGGAACTCTAACTAAGAAATGGACATTAGTGGATGATTAGGCAGCATTATTTTATTGGTGGTAGATTCAGAACATGTTTGCTCTCATCTACAACAGAAGAGTATGACAGAAAGACCTTCGTCAAAAGTAATTAATTAATTAATTAATTTTGGGGTATGACTTTGTATCATGGGCGTATATGCTAGCACCCACTAAAAATAAACAAAATTAAAGATATCTAATTAAAAGCTCACTTCAAGAGAAGAAAAAAAAACGAATCTGAATATTTTAAGCATCGTCAACAAGTAAACACTCGGAGCAGATAAGAAGAAAAACAGAGTTAATTAATACTTTAACCTAGTTTCTTAAGATGAAACGATGCTAAAATTTTGGTACCTAATATTTGGTTAGTGTTTTGAGAAAGACATTGAAAACAAGAAACGTACCATCGCTATAAAAGAATCCAAAGATCAAATCTCTCAAAAATATTTTCAAATTATATCTATTAATGAGCATTGAATCCTTCAAGAATGTATATATATTATGCATAGTTATAATTGCATCAGCTTCTAACAACTTGAGGGTGAATATATTAGACATCGATATCAATATAAAAACATATACGAAAATAAAAACTTGAATTATTTGAGAGATGTGTCATGGCCAATTAGCATTAGACATCTGATGCAACGTCCACTACGTATTGCAACATGATTGTATATCCACTTTTGTCCTAATATATACACAGAGAAGTGTAAGAAGGGTGCTTTTTTTTTTTTTTCTGTGGGGTGTTCAAGATTTTCAAAAAAATTAAACTTTTTAATAGAAAAAAAATACTGTTATACTTCATTTATAATTTTTCTACACCACATATGAAACACTGATTCTAGTCAATCATTCAGAAAACAAAACCTAGCTTAAGCTGATCTCACCAACAATCATCCATCAAATAATTACACGACCAGTTTGTTTGGCAAAGTGGGGGGACATGTTAAACCACTGTTCATATTTCCTAGTGCACCACACACTAGTTCAATGGATATACTAATTATTCATGAAAAATCATCCATCACAACCACTATATCCAAAGATATAACTAAAAATTTATCATATGTTTTAGAGTACACTAACAAAATTGGAAACTAAATGGTACTATATTTTTACCCCCAAAATGAAAATAGATATCTTATTAATGAAATGAAGTATTTGTGCAACAAACAAGAGATGAAATCATTTGATCATCCATTAAATTTGAATATATATGTGGATTTGTTAAGAACATTTGTGATTGTCCTAATTGGCATGTACATGAGTGATATAAATGTGGTTATAATGGGTAGTGATTACTCTAGTTTTTGAAGCATGATGAGGGCTAGAACATAGATGCCACATTGAGATATATTTAATAAGTTGAATGAAAGGGAGTAGCTTAGAAAAAGATTGTGCAACATCTATTTTCCACATACTCTTAGTTTAATATGTGACCCTTCCTACTAAATATTTTGTAAAGCACTGTGTGGAGAGACAACAGAACCCTATCAAGGAGACACTAACAACACTGACAACAGTGTAAACATTTACACCTACCCACCACTTCTCCTTTCATATATTATTGTGGTCGTTGTCATCAATTGGCTTTTATAATCATGCTGGGTATGTCATCTTAGATTTAATTTTTGGCAATAAATTATCAAAGATATGGCCAGAAATCAATAGAATATGAATCATATTTGGAGCTTGCACAACTGCAATGAGTAACACTTTATGATACAAAATTATTATTGTATGGTATTGGTCCACATGACTCGTTTTACGTCACAAGTTTTGATTTGAAAAAAAAAAATGTTGGTGCATAAATATTAGAATGCTCAAAAGAGTTATGTATCTAACTGAGATTTACCATAAGTTGGTTATTTTGTGGGTGAATTCAATCCATATCACTTATTATTGATGTTAAAAAAACTAAATTTAGTTTAATATATCATGGTTTGATGGGTTAATTTAATTTTTTTCTAATATGAAAATGGAACCAATTATTAAAATAATCATAACAAAATAATCATCACATATATTAATATATATATATATATATATATAAACTAATATATGTAAAGAATAATTATAAATATTATATTTATATGCATATCAAACATAAAAACACTAAATGATAAATGATAATTTTAAATGGTGTTTAATGTTGTTGATGGCGGAGCATAAAACGATTGAAGGAGAAAAAAACTTATAAATTAAGAGATTTTGATTTTAAGAGGAAAAGAAAAAAAAAAATGAGAGAAACGAGAGTTGAAAAAAAGGAAAGAACTCGTAACTCGTGTATATTTTTCTCATTATATTTTTTTAAAATTATGTTGGATTATTGTTAGAATGTGTCAATGTTTTTATTTTATTCTTTTAACACGAGTTGATGAGTCAATCTAACTTAAATTTAATCTGGATGAGTTTTGTTTTTAATGGGTTAAATTTAATTTTGACATATACCAAAGTTTAACTCAAATATATAACTAGCCAAATTGATCTACATTTTTTACCACTTTAACACATTAATAAAAATCTAATATCTCATCAATCACACATGTACACATTATATAATAAAGTGGACTAAAACAACACCACAAAGAAAAAGTTGAGCTAAATTAATGTCAGTTATTCATCAATGTTATAGCCAACACAAGAAGGTAGCTAAACCAAGTTTTGCATTTGTGAAGTTTAGGCCAATGTTGATATTTGCATGGACTTAACTCAAGTATACATTATATTGAAATCATTTTGTATTTTCTAATTATGGTTGACAGTATTGAAACACCGAATCATCACTATCCAGAGTCCTGTACGTTGAACCCAAATAGTTAGTTGTAGATTCATTACAGATTGTTTATAAGTGTATGGAAAATCATTTTTTTTAACTAAATATTAGTTATATGTTAGTTAATATTAATTAGACCACTGTGAAAATCAAGTAGTAAGCAATGATATGTATACCGTTAGAATCTTTAAATAGGTATCAACACAGTGAGATTTATTTAATCTTTGAATACATTTTTAATCCTCTAATAAAGTTGCTTATTTTTCTTATCTTTAAAAGACTATTTATACTAAAGTAATAATGTAAATATTTTATGTCTTATATGAAAATAAAACTCTAATAATTTAATCAGGCAACGTGACCTTGTAGATGTCACTGGCATCACCTGAAGAAACGCCCATCCGTAGATAAATGCAGTTTTTCTTTTTAGGTTATTAGGTCATAAACCAATATTGATTGATTCTTGTGGCTAGAAATTGAGAGTGGAAGATATTTCTTGAAAGTTCTTTTTATAGATATAGATATGTATGTATATATTACTTATTTTAAATTTACTTTGAAAACTCATAAATAATTTTTAAAGTCAATCATACTATGTAAAACTCTACTCGAAAATAAAATGATAAATTATAATTTCATTTATAGCTAAAATATGTGTTCATTTATTAACTGTGTCATAAAAGAATTTCAAAAAAGGAAAATAAAAATTATGAGTATGGCATAGTTATAGAAATTTCAAAATTGTTAAAAATAAATAAATTTTAAAATTTGATTTTTTTTATGTAAGTTACAAGAAAGATACATTAAGTAGTTGTAGCATTTCATTTTCACTGATCAAAGTGATGAATTCAATACCTAATATGATATTATATAGTGTAGTAATGATATTTTGCATTTATCTACGTGTTCTCTTCTCATTAAACTTCTCACAAATACCATGTACAAGATCGAGAAACTCTTCTAAGATTACCACCTATATTACAATGTTACACGATTGTAATTTGATTTCACTTATATTATTGCATTATTCTATATTTATCAAGTTATTTATTAAAGTTAGTTTAAGAAATTATTCTAGTTGAAAAAATTTAAAACCAAATAAATAACACATAAATACAAAAACTCCCTGATTTTTTGTTTAATGAAACTCCCTGATACTTTATTAAAAAACAAAAAAACTCGTTTTTATATTTTATCTACATACAGAATGTATATTTCTATAATGTAAGACGTTTTTATTTATATCTCTGAAATTTACTTAGAGGATAAGAAAAAATGTGACAGGTGAAAAATTTGAATTTAAGAAATAATAAAAAAATAATGTAAAATTTACATTCGATGCAACAAATAACAACTTAAAACATAATTGCATGGAGCTTTTTTTTCCCATTAAGTGACCTCCAGAAAATGGAATTTTAACATTATAGAAACTACTTAATGTTAAATATGTTAATACTTTCAAAAACAGAATAATTTATACAGCACTTCCAAAAAGTATTTGCTGGAAGGGTATTTTATGGTGGAAATATAAAATGGAGGTATATTACTAAATATGGGAGGTGTAAATAATGTCTCAGATGGTTTGAATAACAATGTGAGATGCAAAGGCCCGAACTAGTGATGTATTTAAGAGGCCTTTTTACACTCCCATGATTACTAAATGCATCCCAGATTACAATCAAAAAGACCAAAATACCTTCCCATGCTGTACTATGCCACCACTACTACCATATCACAGTTGTTTTCTTTGGAAGGAAGATGAAGAAAGAGAGGAAAATAATTGGTTCAGAAAATTATGGGGTAGAAGAAGAAGAAAAAGCTTGCTGGCTCCATTTTTAGGCATTAGGGCCTGGTTCAACGATATCTATTTAATCCTACCATTTTCATATTGCATGAATTATTGCTTTAAAATATTTGAGGGAAAAATATAAAGAGAATAAAAAATTAAGTACAAACTTCAAAATTAAGAATCTCACAATTTTAGTTTGGGGGTGCAAAACGAAAAATCTGTGAGGTTGTTCCTTCACAAAAGCGGGCTGGGACTTGTGAGTTTTTTTAATACAATTTTTTAATTTTTAATGTGTGTGTGTATATATACATATGTATGTATACATATGGATACATATGTGTATATATATGTATACATATATATATACATATGTATATATATATATATATATATATTTTAATTATAAATATTTACTTATATAAATATTTTTTTAAATTTTAATTGATTAAGTACTATTTCTAATTTTATAAATGAAGAAAATTGTTATTTATATGTTAAATAACTTCATTTTATAATTGATAATTTAAAGTTAGTTCATTTATTATTGAATATTTTTTTTGTATCATCTAAATATTATAATAAAAAATTAATTTTTTAAATTATTTCTTTATTTTAATATTTAATTAAAAAATTAAACTGTTAAATTATAGCAGATTCAACTTATTGCCACACAGTAGCAAAGAGACTTCTTTGAATGTTGATTTCCATAATTATTCAAAAAGATATATATCTTCAATCATTAGAACTTACCTTTTTCTATTATTGTATATTTTATTTTTTAAACAGTTTGTCTTTTTTTCAATGTACTCGATGTATCTATGACGTTAATTCCAATAGATTTACAATTAAAAATAACTTTATGTTAGAATTTAAATTATGTATTATAAATTCAAAATACATTTTAATATTTATAAATAATTATTTATTATAAATTTAATTATATAAAAATTAAGGTGATGATAAGGAAAGGCCACTCAACTGAAAGCTCCAAAGGAGGGAAACCAATAACGGCTTATCCTGTTTTGGAACTTGAAGCTCTTCACTTTTTCTATTTCTGTGATTCCAATGGCAATTTCTCATCAAAATGAACTGAAAACTGAAGACCCGGAATTCCCTTTCAAGGAAATTGGAAATGAAGGTCTCACAAAGCAGATTCTCAGAAAAGGAGTCACTTGGCAAACTCCATTCTCTGGTGATGAAGTTGAAGGTTAGAAAGCATATTAACACTCTCCAACTCTTTCACATATCTCTATGAATTCTAACACAACCCTTCTGTTTTAACCTTTCAGTTCATTTCAGAGGACATGTTGAGAATGGAGCATCTCTTGAATCCAGTAGTGATAAAGGGTCCACGTTTCGTTTCAAATTAGGCCAGTGTAAGCACTTCATTTGTGCTAATTGCTAAATGAATAAAAGGGTCGTTAAATTATAAACCAGTATGTGTCCTAATGTGGTTGATGAAATGAAATTGGCATGGCTAGCTATTATTTCTGTTGAATCCATGAGTAGAGAGAGTAAGAAGTGTCATGAGACCAAGTTTATTTTCATTTTCTTCCAGGTGAAGTTATCAAAGGCTGGGATGAAGGAGTTGCCACCATGAAGAAAGGGGAGAGAGCAATCTTCAAAATACCACCTAACTTGGCATATGGGGAAGAAGGGTCTCCTCCATTGGTTCCTCCAAATGCAACTCTCATTTATGACATTGAATTACTTACTTGGAGTACCATAAGGGATTTGACTGGCGATGGAGGAATAATGAAAAAGCTAACAAGAGAGGGAGAAGGGTGGGCAACTCCCAGAGAGGCTGATGAGGTGCTAGGTAATAACACTAACAATAATAATGATTTTATATAAATGCTAGGTAATAACATTCATATATTTAAGTGTATTTAGTGTAATCTGAACATGCTATTCTCCAAAAAAACTGTGGCCACTTAGAAATATATCATTAATATTGTACATCAAAATTTGCAGTGAAATATGAAGCAAGGCTGGAGAATGGGATGCTTGTCTCAAAGTCTGATAAGGGAGTGGAGTTTAATGTAAGTGATGGTACGTTCGTAAAAGTTGAACATACTTTCAGCACTTACTATCACTAGTATTATCCATTACTTCTGAGAAATTTTCTTAGGTGTTTAAAAGATTAAGGTTGCAGTTCTTTAAGAACTTATAGTACTATTCTCCAATCAAAATTAAAAGTTTCATCTGAGTAATTTCTATAAGAAAAGTTTACATTATGTCAGGTGAAAGTTCAATTTTAATAGGAGAATAACACTAAGAACACATGAGATGTTGTATTTAGAAACTATCCTTAAAATATCATAGAAAGCTAATCCATCTATGGAATGCTTAAGGATTAGTGTTTGGAACAGGCTATCTATGTCCTGCTATGAGTATAGCAGTAAAGACAATGAGAAAGGGCGAAGTGGCAGAACTAGCTTTGAGATTATTTTGTAAGTTAATTAGTCATTTTTTATTTCAAATGAAACATGCATGTATTGCCATGATTTGAACCATGTAATAATATAAGGACATAACTTGCAGACGGGCAGAGTCAAAATTCAAATATGATCACTGAGCCAGATGGTGTTCTTCCACCAGATTCTAATTTAACTAGTATCAAGCTTGAGCTGGTATCATGGAAAATTGTTACTGATGTCACAGGAGATAAGAAGATACTGAAAAAAATTAAGAAAGTGGGTGAGGGGTTTGATCGTCCTAACGAGGGATCCCAAGTGAAAGGTAAATTGTATCTCAAGAACATGATATTGAAAACACCAAGAGGAAATTGTTTTCTCAATCATACACTAAAGAGGAAATTACACTGAAACTCTGTAGTTTCTTGAAATTTCACACTCTTAACGCCTGCTATAACTCTCTTTACGGGTAACACATCATAACAAGGATGTGTAATGTGTTTCAAACAATTAAGAGAGTTTATTGTTGGCGTTAAAAAAATTAGAGTATCATTAGAAATTTCAAGATATTATAGAGGAATAGTGTAATTTTTCCTAAACAGAAAAAATGTTAACATTGAACTTTTCAAGGTTCTTAACTAGTGACACTTCGTGCAGTGATATATTTGTGTAAAGGGGAAGATGATACGATTATTGAGAGAAAAGGATCAGAGGAAGAACCTTTTGAGTTTACAACTCAGGAAGGTAAAAAGTTAATGTTTATGATCATGGATCATGTATGTTTAAATGAAAAATGTTAAGAACCTTTTGCCTCATGTGTTCTCTTTTTTATCATCCGCTTTCAATCTTTGCACTGCTTTGCTCTATGCATTTTCAGAACAAGTACCCGAGGGTCTAGAAAGAGCAATAATGACAATGAAAAAAGGAGAACAAGCTCTTGTAACCGTCGATGCAGAATACTTGTGCCGCTATAATAATTCACAGGGAAACACAGCAAATCATAAAGTTCTTTATTATGAAGTTGAGTTGGTTGATTTTGTTAAGGTTAGTGCCTCCTATGTGTTGCAAAAATATTAGTTTATTAAAAATAAGAGGTGAAATATGACGGGGTTTTCTAAGCATACATTTGGTAATCATTTTTCTCATTCCTTTGCCAATATATTGTGGATTTTCTATCAACTGACCAAGAAGAAAATAATGATTAATCATCTCAAGGTAAAGCATTTCTCAATGTTCTTAAACTTGATCACGTTGGACAAGAGTTGGAAACACTAGAACTGCTTTTCTGGCTGTAGCAAGTGCACCCTTTGAAAGTAGAAGCCAATAACGGCATTTATGTAGTGTTATAATATTTTCAAATGATTCTGTCGTGAACAGGAAAAACCATTTTGGAAAATGGACACACAAGAGAAAATAGAAGCTTGTGAGGGGAAGAAGTATGATGGAAATCTGCTGTTCAAAGCTGAAAATTTCATGCAAGCATCTAAGAAATATGAAAAGGTCGAGTTATTTGTTGTAACTTACATGCTAATTCATTATACTTAATGTATAGTGAGTATTCTTATAGGAGGATCTCAATGGCACTTAATTTGGTGTATAACAGAATGAACTTCATTGGTATTGTAGGCTGTAAAGTACATTGAGTTTGATCACTCATTCAGTGAAGATGAGAAGCATCGTTCTAATACCTTACGTTTATCCTGTAACTTGAATAATGCTGCCTGCAAACTTAAATTGGGAGAGTACATTGAAGCTTCAAGACTATGCACAAAGGTACTCTGATCCTAATTTGACATTTTTTTTCTTTTCTTTCTCCCAGTCTCACTGTCCCCTGATTAGGCAAGAAAACATTGCATGAGGTTTTGCCTGCTCTTGAGTTATACTATGTTAGATTCTTTATCAGGATCTCCAACATTCTTATATCACCTAATTGATTATGTTGAATGCAAACAGATAAATGCTAAGAAAACACCTAGCAGTCTGTTGAGTTGAAATTTATTGAAAACAAATTTATATGGTATCATGTTTTGTTTAATGATTTTCAATTCTGATTTGATACTTTTTATTAAATTTCAACTAATAATAAAGGATGTGCTAGAAAGGATATGTTAGAGTGTGTTTCCATTATATTTCTCATGCAAATAATATCTTTATTAAGCACAATGCACAAAAAGAGAGCAAAAGGAAAGTGGAAAGGAGTTGTTTTCTCTACAATAAATAGATGTTGGCTTTGCTATAGTTTTCAGCAGATTGAATGCTTCAAATTAATCCTATAAATACATAGGTTCTAGAACAAGACCCTTTAAATATCAAGGCTCTTTATAGAAGATGCCAAGCATACATGAAAACATCAGACTTGGAGAAAGCTGAGGCTGACATTAAAAGAGCTTTGACTATTGATCCAAATAACAGGTACCAAGCACCATCCATTGCATTTTCAATCTCTACCCTATTCAACTGCTGCTCTTGACAAGCACTAGTTAACATATTTTGTTTGGTAATTTTTATTTTGTCTTGGATGAATGAATGGTTATTTGTTCTCTTGGCGTATTATCAGAGATATTAAACTTGAGTACAAAGAGCTGAAACTTAAACAAAAGGAATACAGTAGATATGAAGCTGGCATCTTCAGCACAATGGTTTCAAGAATGAGCTAGTTTAGAAATCCAATTTGCTTCCAAACTACCTTTTGAAGTACAAATAACACTGTGTTCAGTAGATTATTACTCTTGGGAACCTACGTAACCTTCTCTTCTTAAAAGTAGTTTATTTTATACTGAAAATAATATTATTAACTTTATATTAGTTAAAAGGCATAAATCATTACCATTATTGGTGAAAAAATGTTGTTGATTTTATATGCTCTAACATCCAAAATAAGTGATGTGTGTAACTACTAAGCGATTTAGGAACAAAAGAGATTAAAAAGAAATTGTGGAAAGGGATAGTTTCTGTTCTACTATAGGTGCTACTAGGTAAAATTGTATATATATGCTGCATTTGGATAGTGCAAGGTTTGATAATTTGTTGCAATATCATAGTGTTTACAGAGGATGACAAAGCATACCAGGAAACATCATAGTTAGAGAACAGTGAGGATGACATTTATAGTGTTAGCAGAAGTGGATGAATCAACTAGTTGAGGGAGTTACCTTGAAAGCATTGTTTCCCTCAATGTCTTTTGATCAATGCATAATACACTCATTCTTGTAACCCTCTTTGTTTTCTATTATATTTTAACTTCTCAAATCTAGGACAAAAATAATTTTTTTAAATTGAATTTTTTATTAATTAAATAATACTTATTTTAGTATCTCTGTTTTAAAAATTATAAAAGATTTTAAGTTTAAATATTTAATTTTAGTGCTTTAAAATATAAGAAGTATTATCTTTAGTTCCTATGTTTTTTTTTTTTGTGTGTGTTTTTAGTCTTTCTAAAATTAAAAGTCTGTACTTTTATTTCCTAATATTATTAGATACTAATCACTATCTCATGCATTGAAGAAAAGGTCAAGTTATCTATATTAGTAGAATGATATCACGTCTTACAAATGAAAAGGTCAAGTTAATTACTATTTTATTCTGCATTATTATTTTAATTAGTTAGTAGTTTCTATAAATAACAAGGCACATACATCATCGGACATAAAAGACAAATTCTCAAATTGGTGTAATTTTTATCTGAAATTTCTAAAGTGGTGTATTTTTTATTTTATTTTTGGATATGGTAGATAAATCGTGCATCATTACGAAGAAATCTTGACCCTCTTCCACCATCTAATTTAAGATTAAATGAAATGGTGAAAAGAAAAGCCAATTTTAATTTACTAGATGAAATTATGTAGCCAAAATTTCAATCAATGAGTTAATTAATATAATGAGAATAGTGTAGGATCTCTTCTATTTTGTTTTGCACATGTGATGTATTGCTAATGTGCAACTAAAATAAATGCACAGTTACAAAACTAGTTTTATTTATTGATAACAATGGTTGAAATTAAATTGAAACAAATGTGAAATTAATTTGAAATTAGACAATAATGGTTGAGGGGATTATTATTTAAATTAAAATAAAAAATGACATTAGTATGAGATTTATATATTGAACTAAATTAAAAATAAGTTTGATTTAGAAAAGAAAAATTAAATTAAATTAAAATTTAGTAATAAAATATATTTAGCAAAATTAAGTTTAAGTTTAATATTTAAATTTAGTTACTAATATAAAAATAATTTAAAATAAAATTAAGTTTTAGCAATAAATTTAGAATGAAAAATTTTTAAATATTATATAATTGTTTAAATAATTTTATTGTTAGTTTTTAAATTATATCTATTAGTAACTAAATCTATTTCTATATTAAGAGCTATAAATTCATAACATGTAATTTTTCTTCTCAGTAACCACTCTTCTATTCAAATTAAAGTTGGATTTATTTAGTTGTACATTAACAATATATCACACATGCCAAACAAAACAAAAGAGGGATGGGTGGAGAATATTAACCCCCTAAAATCTTACAGTATTCTCATTATATTAATTAACTCATTAATTAAAATATTAGTTGCAGAATTTCATCTACTAAATTAAGATGGTGTACTCTTTTTATAATTTCATTTAATTTTATATTAAATTGTGGAATAGAACCACCATTTCTTTACAAAATGATATGGTGTCTCATATTCCCCATATACCCATATTCAAAATTAAATAAATAAAAATATACTATTTTAAGAATTTAAAAAGAAAAATACACTAGTTTGAAAAATTTACTGAGATAAAATCTTATAATACGTTTATCATGATTGTTCACATCATTTGTTATTTTACTTTCAGGAGTTTCATTTTCTTTTGTTAAGGCTTTCGTGTTGCATTCTTATCGCCTCTTGTTGTAAGCATAGAGCCTTCTTTATGACGTCATAGTTTCTATATCTGTCATCTTAGTTCTTGAATGAACAAATTAATCTCTTTTTTAGTATTAAAATAGCTTCTAATAAGAAGCATAAGTGGTTTGGAATTTTTTTAACAAATTCCATGTTGAATTTTGTGTGTTCACTAATTAATATAATAATTATCATAATAGATGAAATATTTTATTCTTAAGATCAGTTATATGTTATGACATAATTTCATTAACCACACAAATCTTAGTTAAATCATAATGATCAATCTTTTTATTATGAAATGTATAATTGTTTCTCAGCATTCGCTTAAAATAGTATTAAAGGATTTTATTATAAGAGCTCTCTAGAGATTATATAATAATATGTAAGAACACTCAATTATTCTTCTAGATGTATATTTTTATTATATATTTTTTATTATCATGAGCATTAAAACGTTATTAATATACGAACATGCTAATGGAGCCAATTATATCACATCCAAAGATTTATTTCCTCAACAAAGTTAAAAATTCAATGTGAAAAATTAAAATTCCATCTCATGGAAACTTTATCCAGAAACTTCATGATACACAAGAAATAAAACGTGTTAATGAAAGTGTTTAGAAAAATAAAATATCCAAACATATTGTTCAATAATAACAAACAAAAACAAAATATGAAAGTCGCAACATTATTGAATAGTCATAATGTATGCCATGAGCAATGACATATTAAAAATCAATTAAACATATTCTTGGTAATATTATGATTTCTATTTTTATAAAAAATTATATAATTAATATTTGAGACAATATAAATATGGACACGAATAGAGATAAATCTGCTTGGAGATAAAACCGAAACACAAATTTTATATTTGATGAAAATAAACATAATTTTTTATTTTAGATACATATAAATATAATAAAACTTTCAATTGCCTCAGTCCTCGGTCATCCCTTAGATCGATCCTAACAGAAGTACTAACTAAATTTGTTTGAATAAAAATCGTTATAATCACATTTTGCTAGAAAAATAAAAAAAAAACATTAATTAAAGTTAATTTATGCATAAATTTTAGAAAAAACTTATAAAAGGGGATTTACATAAATTATTTTGTATAAGTTAATTCTAAATTAAAAAAATAATTATTTAAAATGAATATAATTGTTATTTGATATTTTATTTTAATATTTATACAATTATAATTTATTTGTTAAAATTTTATATTAAGAAAAGATATTATATTATATATCTTTTGACATTAAATTCTTCTTGATAATGTTATTTTATATTATAATTTTTATTTTTATAATAAAATTATAACAAAACAAGTATATATATATATATATATATATATATATATATATATATATATATATATATATATATATATATATATATATATATATTGGTTGATGGAATTTAAACATCAAACACAAATTTTATATTTAATATGATTTTCACTTCAAAAAGAAAAAAAAACAAATATAATAAGCTCGCAGTCACGCATTAATAATCCCTTAAATGGAGTCTAGAGTAAGTAGTGGCTAAATTTGTTTGAATAAAGATCATTGTTATGTTCACATTTTGCTAGAAAAATAAAAAAGTCATTAATTAAAAGTTAATTTATAAATAAATTTTAAAAATTGATAATAGAGGATTTATATAAATTATTTTGTATACGTTAATTTCAAACGAGAAAAAAGTTATTTATTTTTTATTTATAAAATAAAAAAAATGTTGTTTAAATATCTGTATGTAGTTTATCTTCACCAAAATGTCACTTTCTTTTGTTGTAAGTAAGGTTTACATTTGTTTAGGCCCTCCTCTTCGTCAATGGTTCAGTAGTCCAAGAATAATTATGTTTAATATTTTTTTTCTTTTTTAATTTCGTCACATCAATTATTTTAATTATCACTATCATTTTTTTTTTCTCTTCGTAATCTTTCTCTTATTCTTATCTCACGTAAAGTTCTAAATACCTACCATGTATCACCAACTACAACGCCACATTTTGGGTTGGAATTGGGTTTTATGTCTAATATATAGTACCTCTATACCTTTACTTCTACTCTTACTTTTACGGAAAATAATTTGTTGAAGATTATACAAGTATGATAAAGATAAAGATATGGGAGAAAAAAATACAAATACAATAAATAATACGATAAAAAAATAGTATATGGTAGCGAGTTTTAAGATATCACTACTTTGTTTTCACTTAACTGAAAATAATTTTCTTTTATTAATTTTTTCAGTAGTTCTTTATTCATGGTTCGTTTGGTTTAAGAAAAAAAAGTGAAAATATAAATATCAAATTTAATTAATTTTGTTTGATATAAAAAAAAATGAATGGATTTTATTAATATTTTAATTTCATTTTTCTTATCTAAGATATACTCTATTTTTATTTTTGTTTTTATTTTTCAATTATTTTTACTTATTTTTATTTTCATTTAATTTATTTTTCCGTTGTGTGTGAACCCATGTTACCTTTTCTATGTATGGTCTCATTTCATCATCTCACCAACCCACCCACGTGTGGGTCCTACATTCCGCCAACCAATAGATAAATTACTTAACTTAGATTAACCATTTTGACTAATTTTAGTATTATTGCCGGGTTATAAAGTGATCACTTTCGCATAACCTTTAAGATGAAATTTTTTATTTTGATTGAAAGTAGAAAAAAAGTCTAATGATATACACTTAAATTCTCGGTATAGATAACGATACCAATTAACGTTTTTAATAAAATATATTATTTATTGATAAAAATTAATTTACTAAGTTTTGTTTTTTAGCTAAACAAAGACAACTAATCTCTTGTCTTCTCCTTTGGCAATGGTTTTGAAATTGTTTTAAATTACAGCATTAGTTGTTTTAGTTTAAAGAGATTTTCAAAATTTAAATTAATAAAATTTTATTTAAGATCTGTTATCGCACAAGACCGGTGGTTGGTTCTAGCAACAATAATATATCCTTATGTTGATTCCTTGACTGTTATGAGAATTGCTCCTTAATGTACCAAATGTTCTGAAATCCAACTCCTTAATGTACCGAATGCTCTGAAATTCACCATTCCGGGAGGAGACACTCAAGTCAATTTAGGGTTAGAGTGTGCAGGGATATAGATCAGAGTTTAGAAGTACCTGGCTTGAGATGATTGAGCCTCTATTTATAAGTGTAATAGTGAGTTTAATGAATCTGGACCCATTCTGACACACCCCACGTGTTTGTCCACGTGCTCATCACAAAATGGTTATTTAGGACTATTGACTCGATGGTAAATCCCGACCGAGGACATAATTCGGTCGGCCCATAGTGGTCGGTCGGTCTACAGTGGTCGGTCGGCCGTATAGTACAAGATCAATAATATATAAACAAAAATTAAATAAATTAATTTTATTATTTATTAAAAAAGATATTTTAAATTAAATTAATTATGATAATTTGATAAATAATTTTGTATCAAAAAAACTTTAAAAAAAATTAAATAAAAATATTACAAAAAAAAACTTTTTGTGTTAAACTCTTTAAAATGCTGGTCAAGATTTTTATGTCTCAAAAAGCTTTACAGAAAATACTATAACTGTTCATTTAACAAATTAGTGTGTCTCCCAACTCAAATAATTTTGAACTCAATATATGTTTATTAAGAGTTGGATGTGATCTGTTCCAAGAAATGTATTGCATAAAATGTTGTCTTTATTTTATTTTGTATTCTTTACCTTATATGTTATTATTGTCTACACTAATTTAAGAAAAATTATTGTAAAAATAATTTAAAAAAATTAAAATAAGTAAATCTATAAAATTATGATGTTACATCTGTTACAATGCATCAAACATAATATATCTTAATAAATAGTAATAGATCACTTGAAAAGAAACTATGATCTAGATGAAATTTGCGAAAGTTTTCAAAAAGAATTAAAATATAATTTAACTCTCATTTATTGTGTTTTCTATTTTTGTCAACCTCTCATCTTTGTTTTATTTTTGGAACTGTGAGGTTATCTGTTTCTTACCTCAAATACACGGATGTAAATACTCTTCTCTATAGAATAAATCGGATAGCAATTACTTGAGAAACACGTTAAGATTAAGTATCGACGTGTAATAATTACTTTCTCTTAATTTCTTACATTTTTTTTACTCTCTCATCTTTTGTTTTTTATTTTGAAATTGTGAGGTTTTAATTTTTTTCTTACCTCAAATCCATTTATTTAAACACATTACTACTCCTATACAGGGGTGACTCAAGGTCCAAACAGGTAAAGCAACCGTTTTAGGTCTCAAAGTCTCAAAGGCTTCAAAAAAATTTAATATGCTTTGGGCCTCAAGGCCACAAAAGGCTTCAAAAAATTTTAATATGTTTTATGCCTCAAAAAAATTTAATACTCACATATTATTATAAAATAAGAAATATTTAATTTTAAAATTATACTAACAAAATTTTAATTAGAAAATTAAATATTTTAACTGACTTTAAGTTTACATTGGTACTATAAATACTATTTAATGAATAATATTCTTGAAACTTTCTTATAATAAATTAATAATATTTTCAAAAATTGAACAGTCAAGGAATCTTTCCTATCAAAACTTTAACAGATTGATATGTCATATCATTGTCTAACTCTTCCACTTCTCTCCTTCTTTCTTCACTTATCTCCTTTTTCCTCTGTCTCTTTTGTTTTTTCCATAATATTATTTCAACTTATTTTCAATTTCAAATTTCTTTCATTTTATATTTCATCATTCTATAATGTGTATTTATGCGCTTTACTTGAAGATGTTGAGTAGTAGATTGATTGAGGAAGATTTTATATTTACTTCGGCTCCTTTTGAGTGCATAATTAATATTAGGTAAAAATAATATGAGATTGATCAATTAATCCTAATTTTTTGTATTTTTCGTTATTGTGCAGATTCAAGGAAAAGAATTTACAAGTTACAAATTATATTTAAAGACATACCAAAAGATGTGATCGAAATATAATATCGTAATAGGAGACTTGATACTCTACAATCAACTTTATTGTCTTGACAGTCTGGTTTTATCATTTTAACTTAGACTTATTTTATATACTTATAAGTTATATTCAATGTGATATATATTATAATTTTTAATTTTATATAAAAATATACAAATATGATAACTAGAAAATTTGAATCAGGTTATTCAAAACTTCAAAAAAAAAAAGAAGAGTTAAACTTTTTGTTGAATCACAAAAAAGAGGCTATGAATACATTTATAAAAGTAAACAAAAAAAATGAATTAGAAAATACAGGTGAGTCTTGTTTGAATGAAGAACATAACAATATAACTTTAAGTAAAGATAACAATATAAATATAGGTGAAGACAATAATTTATTGGGTTGTGTACTTTTGAAAGAAAAATGCTTAAACCTTAAAAAGTATTTGAAACATGATAATTTATTAGATCTTGATGACTAAGATTTATTTTCAGAATTAAATATCTTAAAGGAGATTATAGGATTGGAAAATGATATACCAATTGACATTCTTAATTATATAAAAAAATAAATTCTTTTCCAAATGCATATATAGCATATAAAATAATAATGTTAACAATATCAGTTGTTTCCAAAACTTAAATTAATAAAATCTTATTTAAGATCAAAAATGTCTCAACAAAGATTAAAGGAATTAGCTTTATTGTCTATTGAAAAACATTTTTTAAATAAAATTAATTATGATAATTTAATAGATAATTTTGTATCACAAAAAACTCAAAAATAAATTTTATATAAAATTATCATAATTTTAATTATTTTATTAATTTAAAAAAGATTTTATTCGCTTTAGGTCTATTAAAACCTTGAGCGCTACTAGTCTTATATAACATAAATTAGATATCAATTGCTTCATAAACAAGTTAAAGATTAATTTTTGAACGTGTAACAGTTGTTAAAATATACTCTTTTTTATCTGATTTTTTACTATTACTAATAAAATATATTATAATTTAATATTTTTTAGAACATAGTTAATATGAGATTTTTCTAAAATTTTATGATTAATGTAAATAAATAGCCTTTTTTTATTATAAATTAGTGAAATCTTTATAGCATTGAAATTAATTATATGATATTTTTGATTTGATGAGAATAGAATACATATACTTTATCAATTTAAAATATATTTTTCTATTAATATTTTGAAAAATTATTCTTATAATCAGAAATATTTTAAAAATTTCGTATTACTTTTTATGCATATATATTTATTGTATGAAATTGATTGTCTAACATGAAATTAATGCTTCACCCTAGCAATAGAGTGCCATTCCCCTTCTTATTCATCTTAGAAACTCAAAATAAATTCTCTATATTCAATATATGATAGTTGCACTCCTTTAAATAAATGATATATATAATTCAACTTTTTTTTCTTGTGGATTTCTCATTTTTTTTTTATGACAAAAATGTGGAAATTTCATAATATTTGACTCTCATTCATTACCTCCTTCTTTCATGTGATAGAGGCTTTTACAAATTATTGTGTGAGATAGAAAATTAATTTGTAAACATCACCAATACGAAGATATACCCTTATCATTTTCATGCATGTCATATTGAAGAATTTAGATATTTTTAATAGAGATAGAGAAGTCTCAAATGTTTTGCAAGGTTGTGCACCTTACTCCTTATGGCATTGATAATATCCAAATATTTTCTATTTGGAATTTCACTCCAATATCTTATTCAAGAATAACAAATAAACGTATTTATATGTATTGTTTGAACTTATATTAAACTCGATGAAGAATTTTCGCATTGATTGATTATGAATACAGATAATACTTAATATTTTAAATCAGGTATGAGAACAGAACTGAGTATATATATGCCTTAGACATCTCATTTTAAATAATTGTTAGGCATCCACATCAACTATGAATAAGACAAAATTAATATATATGTGTGTGTGATAAAGTCTATCATAGTTAAGTTTTTTGAGGTTATTATGTTACCATTTTTGTGAGATTGAGTTAGACATAAACTCATTTACTAAGATTACTAAAAAAACCCTTATTTTGTTTTGTTTCATTTAAATAATCATTATTTTACTACATAATTTTTTTAATCTCTCTCAATCGGTTGATCTATCTAATATCCACCAAGTATATTTCAATCCCCTTGTATTTTTCCTCTCATCAGAATCTCATTTACACAAATTTTTCATTTAAGTAGTTTTGTTCATACAATATATTACATTTAAAGAGTTTTTAAGGTACACAATTGATAAATTATACTTTAATATTTTTATTTGGTGTTGATTTTGTGTTAATTAAGAATGTTTGTCTATTAAGTTTGAGTGTTTGACCACATAATCATTTGGTTTATTAAGTAACCCAAAAAACTTATATATATATATATATATATATATATATATATATATATATATATATATATTTATTTATTTATTTATTTGGTTCTTAGAGAGCTCTTTGATACTGCAACGTGAGGAAGGCCAGCTAGAAAGGAAGGACATGTGATGAAGGATCCTGATAATAGAAAAATAACTAACTTGGCATGAGTGATATTGACCAATAGTAGGGGTGCTCTGTGAGTCCTCTCTCTTTGAATCAATCTATTCTCTTTATTATCTCTAATCCTCTTGATTTTCCTTAACTTGCTCTTCCTTATTTACAAGTGAGTTATAGCTCATTGTTGTGGAACAAATTTCTGTTATAATCTCATCGTCATTTCATTTTTTGCTTACACACACAGACACACTAATACAATGATAGTCAAAGATTCATTTCCCATTCCTACGGTGGACAAGTTGCTGGATAAGCTATTTGGTGCTCAATATTTCTCAAAATTGGATTTCAGATCTAGGTACTACCAGATACGGGTAAAGCCTAAGGATTGTTATAAGACGACACTCTACTTATCACGGGTTAGTTGTGACATTTGATTTAACAAAAGCCCCGATAATGTTTCAAAGTTTAAATAAATTCAACCTTTACTGCGATTCTACAAAAAGCATGCAATGTGGTACTGGGAGGGTTGATTGGTGATTCCCGCAATCCCTGACAAAAAGGTTACTACATGAATTTCATGACTAGGTGATTGGCGGACATAGAGGGTATAAAAAAACCCTCACTAGGTTAACAACAAGCTAAGTATAGCACATGGCAACAAGCCAAGTATAGCACACAACCACCTACAGGTCTCCTACAAGCCAAGTATAGCAAACAACCCCCTACAAGTCTCCTACAACCACTACCTATTCCATCACACATTTGGCAAGATATTTCAATGGATTTCATCATAAGTCTTCTAGTGGGTCATGGTTGGTCGATCAATTATCAAAGTTTGCACACTTCATTCCTTTGCCAGCAGATTTCACGACACCAAAAGTCATAGAGGTGTTTTTGAAGAATGTGGTCAGTGTTCAAGGCATTCCCTAATCTGTTGTATCTGATAGAGACAAAGTTTTCACTAGCAAATTTTGGAAACAATGTTGTGGTAAACAAGGAATTATGTTGGCACGAAGCTCTACATACCATCCGGAGACAGATGGTCAAATAGAGGTCCTTAACAGATGCTTGGAAATGTACTTTTACTTTACTCAAGAAAATCTAAGGAACTGGTACAAGTTACCCTAAATCTATAGCTATAATACTCTTTCATTTAGCAAATTCATATAGAGCAATATTTGGTAGGGACCCTCCAACCAGAGCAAGAGGATATGCCAACTCTTCAAGAACAATTACAACAATAAAATGTTGTACTAAGTACTTAAAAGCAAATTTAAGCAATGCCCAAATGCATATGAAAGCCAAATAGTAAAAGAAGAGGACTAGAGTTTGAGGTGGGCCAATTTGTGTATGTAAAACTTCAATCATGCCGTCAACATTCTAAAACTCTTTGAAATAATTACAAATTGTCAATGAGATACTTTGGTCCTTTCAAAGTTATACAAAGGACTGATAGATAAATATTCTCCATTTTCTTTTTATCCTTACCCTTACCTTTCTTAATTATTAGAAAACATTCTACTAACCTTTCTTTTTGCATTACATTAACTCCTTTAAATGTATGTTTGAAAAGCATAGATATTGATATACTTTCATGAAATATAAGAAGTAATTCACACATTAAATTATCTTTTAAATTTAAAAATTTATAAAACTATATGGTTTATAAAATAAAAAGTGATGTATATATAAGATGGTGGATAAAAAGTTGCATTCAGGCATCATAAGTTTTTGGAATTATCTTTCCTAATCCATGGATGCAGAAAGTAGCAACCTCACCTCAGCATGCCCTATTGTCCTTACACCAACTTCAAACTTAAATTTAACCCCACCAATTCCACTCCAAATTGAAAATGTCCACGTCTCACTTGTCTGTGGGCTGCACATTAATCAGGGGTCTACATCATCACCAACCCTTGATTCTTCCACAATCCAAACCCCATCATCTGCACATTTCCAATCTAATGCTGCATATATCTTGATAAATTAAACCATGCTTTATTTTAACATATAAAGAAACATTTTCTAGGGTTCAACTCAGATACATGCAATTTTAAATCACAAACTCACCTCACCAACCCCCACATCCAAAAAAGCAGAGTCCAGGGCCTCACTGCTACAAACCCTCACACACAAATTGTACTCATATTGGTTCACCAAACAGCAACTTTCATTACCTAAGCTTCAGTTTTTTTATTCTCTTCGGAAAAGGAATACCCCAAGTCATGAATTTTGTGTATGTCAATATAATTTTTCAAACACGTAAATTTAATATTAAAAAAAATTACCGCCCACAGGATATAAGTTGACTTTTCAAAGTGTATTTTGGTCCAATGAAATTAATTTCTGACAGTTTCTACACTTTACCTTTTTCACAATTTTACCAAACTTGCGAGGGAACAGCATTTAGAAAGCGATTTCCGAAATAACTTTCTGAAAGGTAACTTTCACCTGTAACCAATTTTTTGTGAAGTTTTTTAAAACAAAATATCCCTAGAAATCAAAGATAAATGCTAAAATAATTACAACAATTCCCACTGAGATCTCCTCAATTATATCATATATATATATATACGTTTGGTTCAAAAGTCAATACGAATTAACTTGTTCCGCCCACCTCATTATTACATACATGGACTTTAATTCGCATTTTTTCGAAAGCTAATTTCCCATGCTTTATATCTTTCCAGCTTTATCGTGCTCTACAAAGTGGGTGTGATAATTTCAAATAAATTATCCATAACTATATATAAAATAAAATAAAGAAACCCAAATTTAAACACAAAAATTGAATACATTATACATGCTTAGAATGTATTAAACGAAGCGTTTCATTGCACATACATCCAATTTTCACCAACTCCCTGTCTATGTTCCAGAATATAAATCAATATCAACCTTCTTCCTACTCCCCCAGGAACCACACAGGCTCCACAATTAGTCAATATTTGTCTTTGTTCTTTTTCTTTTTTTTATCTCTTGCTCTGCAATGGGTCTGCTTCTGATTATACCTTTATCACTGATCACCGTCTGGGTAGGTTACACCCTGTACCAGAGGCTAAGGTACAAGCTGCCTCCGGGGCCACGGCCCTTGCCGGTAGTCGGTAACCTCTACGACATAAAGCCGGTCCGGTTCCGGTGCTTCTCGGAGTGGGCCCAGTCCTACGGGCCCATCATATCGGTGTGGTTCGGCTCCACGCTGAACGTCATCGTTTCGAACTCCGAGCTGGCGAAGGAGGTGCTGAAGGAACAGGACCAGCACCTCGCCGACCGCCACCGCAGCCGCTCGGCGGCGAAGTTCAGCCGCGACGGCAAGGATCTCATTTGGGCCGATTATGGACCCCACTACGTGAAAGTGAGGAAGGTCTGCACGCTAGAGCTCTTCTCCCCCAAACGTCTCGAGGCCCTCAGGCCCATTAGGGAAGACGAGGTCACTGCCATGGTTGAGTCCATTTTCCACCACTGCACCACTACTGGTACGTTTCTGCTTCCCTTTTCGCAAATAACTGTACCTCCGCAATCACCATTTTTGGGTGTTCAAAAGTTACAATTTTGTTCATCTTTTCACCGATCAATGTTCTTGGGCAACATTGGTTTGATGATAAATTTAATAAAATAAAACATGACGACAAAAAACTTCATGAAATCATACACGTGTTTGTTACCCAGTTTTCCAACAACAACCTAGTAGGGTTGGTCTGATGATGGTAGAGAGTTTCACCCTGATTAGCTCTATGATCTTGCGAGAGGACAATTTAGTGTTTAAAAGAAGTACAAATTTGATGTTACCTATTTAAGTAAATTTCACACGTTAATTCAATTGACACAAAAAAAAAAAATTACTTTCCTATCTATTTTTGGGATACCTCTTTTATTTGTTTTCCTATTTCTTAACGCGCGCCATGACTCGCGCGAGTTATTAACTTCTGCGGAGTTTTCTACATTCTAGTTTTTCTGTCTATTTTGCTTCTCTCTTTCTGAAAGAGTAACTCATTAGAAAATATATTAAAAAAGCTAAACTATTAATTATTTTTTTTCTTGAGGGACACCATCTTATATAAAATTATTAAAAGATATTGATAATAAACCAGAAAAAATATTGGCGGGAAGACATTCTTTTTCTTTATAAATTGATTTGCGGTATTTTAAAATGGGCTTTAATATTTACGTTATATTTATACTTTTTCATTAAAAATAAAGATAAAAATGTTTGTTACAAATACAGGTTTCAGTTGTTTTACAACAACATAAATAGGATAACAAGTAAATATTAGTAATTATAATTTTTGTTTACTTAGCTTTTTAATGTGAATTCCATGTCTACATCATTATGACTTATAAGTCAAATATAGATGAACAACTGCTTTCTTAACTTAGTCACAAGATTGGGCTTTGACTCATGTGGTTTTCGTTTTTCCATTGATTTATATTTTATTTATTTATTTACATTGGGCAACTTGTTCATTCCCCCACATGAATTATTTACAATCATAAATACAAGACAATACTTTGGCTGAGGTGAAAGAAAAGTCGAAGGAAGATAAGGAAAAAAAGACTATTATAGTAAGCAAGGCAGAAAAAAAAACCTCTAAATGTTTCATAAATTACTTTCATAATTAACACTTTCATCTTACACTACATATATAACTTTTGGACACAATAAGTAAGTAATTGGTGTTCTGTTTATACTAATCTGTTAGGATATTGGTGACAATCGTTCAACTAATTAGGTGAAGGCGTAAATGTGATGACTTATGATTATGATTACTTGTGGTTGGTAAGGTGAACCTATTTTGTATGCAAAGAAAAAGGTGCCTTCCTTAAGAATTTGGGTCCACATATATCTACGGATAGTGTCGGCTTAACAAATTCTACTATTTTTCTTTGTACAAGCCTTTCAAGTTATGACATGTTTTGAAATATATTCCATTTTGTTTAGTTAGATTTATTTTTATTTTTCAATCTTCATCTCTATATAAATTTAATCATATATTTTATCTCTCTCAACCATTTTTTAATAAGTGACCATATTAATAATAAATTAAAAATGGTCCAATTTTGAAAAACTAAAAAAATGAAATACATAATTAAGTTTTATAAGGATTAAATCGAGAGTGAATTTAAGATTTTTTTTTTCTTTCTTTGAAAAGGCTTTGCCTCATAATTAATGGTTCGGGAGGGTGGTTGCATTACGAAGACATGATATCCGGGTTGTTGATTTCTGTGTGTGTGGGAAGCAACTTTAAAGTTTTTCGCACTCAAACAGTGCAAATGCTTATATTAGCTGTTTCTTCCCACCTTGATGTTAAGTTGGTCCACCTAATTTCTCGGTACTCTAGTGAGCCAGCAAGAATAATTACTCTGAAACTTTTTGACACGAAATAAAATGAACGGTTTTTGTGACGTGTATTTGAGCAGAGAATTTGGGAAAGGGAATATTGATGAGGAAGTTCTTGGGGGAAGTGGCATTCAACAACATCACGAGGTTGGCATTTGGGAAAAGATTTGTGAACTCAGAAGGTGTACTAGAAGAACAAGGAGTGGAATTCAAGAGCATTGTGGAAAATGGGTTAAAGCTAGGAGCATCTCTGGCCATGGCAGAACACATCCCTTGGCTGCGCTGGATGTTCCCTCTGGAAGAAGAGGCTTTTGCCAAGCACGGAGCTCGTCGTGACAGACTCACCAGAGCCATCATGGAAGAGCACACTGAAGCACGCAAGAAATCTGGTGGGGCCAAGCAACATTTTGTCGATGCCCTCCTCACACTGCAAGACAAATATGACCTTAGCGAAGACACCATCATTGGCCTCCTCTGGGTAGGTCTTACTTACCAACACCGTGTTCGAAATTTATCTAGAAAAAACCCATCTTGACACTGCACCAAACATCTACTTTCAAAAGGGTAACTAACTAACTAGTGTATTTTGACAGGACATGATCACAGCAGGAACAGACACATCTGCAATTTCTGTAGAGTGGGCCATGGCTCAGTTGATAAGAAACCCAAGAGTACAGCAAAAGGCTCAAGAGGAGCTAGACAAAGTGATTGGACTTGAAAGGGTGATGATTGAAGCAGACTTCTCAAGCCTGCCATACCTACAATGTGTGGCCAAGGAAGCACTTAGGCTCCATCCACCAACCCCACTAATGCTCCCACACAGGGCCAATGCCGACGTCAAAGTTGGCGGCTATGACATCCCCAAAGGCTCCAATGTGCATGTGAATGTGTGGGCGGTGGCCCGTGACCCGGCCGTGTGGAAGGACCCGTTGGAGTTCCGACCCGAGAGGTTTCTTGAGGAGGATGTGGACATGAAAGGCCATGACTTTAGACTGCTTCCGTTCGGGGCGGGTCGTCGGGTCTGCCCGGGTGCCAAACTCGGAATCCACTTGGTGACTTCCATGTTGGGCCACCTTTTGCACCATTTCTGTTGGAGTCCACCTGAGGGAATGAAGGCTGAAGAGATTGACATGGGTGAGAATCCTGGGTTGGTCACATACATGAGGACACCACTCAAAGCTGTGGCTTCTCCTAGGCTCCCTTCACACTTGTACAAACGTGTACCTACTGAGATATAATCTTTCTTTTCTTTTCCTTCCATTCTGTTGCAGTTTCTGTTCTGTGTCTGTGTAAGTACAAATGAGATCAGAGTTTAAGGAATTTGGATCTGTCCCTTCCAGACTTTCAATATTCAAATATGTTTAACATTTTAATTTATAGTTTCTATTAAAATAAGTTAGAAGGGTAATATGTCTAATACTTTTTAAATTATTTATACAGTGAAAATTAGTACTCTTAATTACTTTTAAATCAATATGAAATAATTGTTAATTCATGTTATGGTAACTAGGAAGTTAAATTGTCTGATTATTATTTTCCCAGTAAATATATTTTAAGTTTCTATATTTTTTTTTCTCTTGCCAAGGAGGGGCGTATTTTTAGTATTTATTTGTGACATTGAAGGAAGATTCAATATAAAAAAAATTATTTCAGAAGACAATTTTTTTTTTCTTTTTCTTTTAATAATACAACGAGTGAAGCTAGAATTATCGTATTAGACACAACTTTATTATGGATTATTACTTTTTAATTGTTAAAATGAATCTGTACTTTAGTAGGCCACTTTCATTCAATTCTTTTAGTTACCTTTTCTCAACTTTTATTTGAAGATTAAATATACTATTTTTGTAATTACGCATGCCCAAACTTCAGTTTATGTTTATTTTAAAACTGAATTTATTCTTACTGTTACGAATATGTTAATTTATAAAAAAAATATAAGAAAAGATATTACGTTAATAATAAAGAGAAAACAAAATATTTATTTAGAAATCAATTAAACAGAAAAGAAGCAAACGATGCTTTTATTATTTAGATGGAAAATTATCCCCATAATAACCATCGATTTGACATGTAGAATATTTCTTGGACTTATTTGTTTCTAGTTCTTCTATTTCTATTTCATATGTATGCGATTAACATTTGATTTTTTTTTTTTTTAGTGTCGTTATATTATAAAAATAAGCCTCTATGTGGAGACTTAAAAAATGAGTTGCCCTCTTATGACAAAGATCTTTTATTATAGTTAAAATGATTTTTCTATGTTAGTTTTAGAATGAATTTAGGGTTTAGAATGGACATAGATACAAATTATTGGTCCAAATTTTCTATGTTGCTTTGTTATAAAAAGTATACTTTTTAAGTTAGTTTTAAAGACTCTTTATAGAACAAATAGTCTTATGAGATATTTTGTATACCTTTTTTGTCTTTATTTTTTATATTAGTTAAGACTATAACATTCATATCAAGTAATATTTCTTTAATGGGAGGTGTAGTCTTAAATAATATAAAATGGCTTTTAAAATGTATTTCTTTTATTTTTAATTTGTTTGACTTAATCAGTTTGTTATATAACAAAATGGTATTCTTTACCTAATACACACAATTCTTAGACAATGTAGTATATAAACGATTCTAAATTTTACTTAAAGTTAATTTATTCAACTACATAAAAATAATTAACTATACATGATCATTTACCATGAATACTTAAAAGAATTATGCTTACTACTTTAAATTGTTTGTAATACTTCATCCTTTAGTGGGATCAATAACTAGATATCTACACGATCAAATGTTTATTTGATCAATAGAAGATTAAATTCACATTTAAGTATTAAAGTTAATTCTATATGGGATGGATAACTAGATATCTACACAATCAAATATTTATTTGATCAATAGAAGATTAAATTCACATTTAAGTATTAAAGTTAATTCTATATTACCTCCTTATGAATAACTAATGATTGCATACACAATTGTATACATGTGTCTTGTCACATAATACAATAACTTATGGCTTCTCGATCGATGTCAGTACTACAAATTAAATAAAAAGATAATAATAATATATTTGTATATTGCAATTGAATGACACTAAAACATTAGATTCCTAGGTTTGTAGTGAAAATTTCACTGATATGCAACTAGCTTCTTTCTTAGTTTCTTTTTGAAATTTTCGCACACATGCATACAAACTCACACACACTCTTTATTAGACACTCCAAGATAGATTAGACGGCTCCATAAGAAGTATCATTAGATGCTTTCTTTTCATAAAATTGTTCTAAAATTTGTTCTTTCTTTAGTAGATGTGTTCAAATTAAGTTTTGGAAATGCCTTTTCTTGCATTGTTACATACTTCAGTTAAACACAAACTTAGGCTTTTAACATTTGCATTGATCATTTTGTATTTATCAAAGGTAATATTAATAGAATGAGCTATTGAAATCCATGCATTACTGGTATTTCTTTGATTTGTGTGTATAAGCAATGACGTAGGACAAAATGATACATAAGAATGGTAGGAATAAACAACATGATAAGAACAAGTAGAGTGAGGAAAGAAAACATTTTATTCAACTTGTAAAAAACATCTAACAAGCAAAGAAGTAAAGAGAATAAACATAGAGGAACAACAAAAAAGAAAAAACTGAAAAAAAATTGATAATCGTATCAGTTTCAAATTTCCTATTATTGAGAGGCCCCTCAAGCTAGGAGTACAAATTGAATATGCCAGCTTGGAGCACACATTGTTGAACATAGCAGGAGGAAGAGTCTTACTGAGAACATAAACCAACTACAAGCTAGAAGATATAGGGAGAAGTTTCAATAAACCTTTATTGACTTTTTTTTTTTTTTCACTATATGATAATCAATTTCAATGTACTATTTGTTCATTTATACATCACTTGGTTAAAGAAGATTTGAATAGTTGACTAATGGTCAGATAAAGCAAAGTTGGACCTTTATAATCAATTTTTAAATAATCAAGAACATGATAATCATTGTAATTTGCAAGTTATTGTAGTCAAAGCTCTATATTTAGCTTTAGAAAAACTACTTAATATAAAAGATTGCTTTTCAGAATGTCAAAATATGGGAAAATTACCAAAGTAAATAATAGATTTTCTAATATCAGTGCATCCTTGAAATCAAAATCAGACAATCTTTGTGTTAAGCTTTACTATTAACATAAAATTCACATAGTAGCTTATGTCAAGCATTTGTAGGTACATATTTCTTAAATGCTCTTATTAATTGTATTCTTAGCTGTTAAAAAAAACAAAGACTAAAATATCACTCATGTATAATTGATGTGTTTATTTAAATGCCACATATATTATATATATATATATATATATATATATATATATATATATATATATATATATATAATGCATTTATAATTCAATTATTTTTCTTATAAAAATGAAATTACTTTAGTTACTTCAAATTTTAAGCAATAATATATACCAATTAAACATAAAATTATATGAAGAATAAGGGAAATGTAAAAATGATTCGGGTGTCACACAAGAATGCAACTATATATCCCCTGACTCACGACACAAGTACATTATTGAACCTAGAACTAAAATTAAATTAATATATTACAGGAATCACTCACATTCTTAACAATATTACTCTCAAGAACATATTGAATTGTGGTCTTAAAATTTGAAAAAAAAAACGAATTTATTTATTTAAAATTTTTATAAAGTAAAATAGATAGTCATTATAAAGAATGTGAAAATACCTAAAACTGCGAAATAATGAAGTGGATAAATAGTCATTATATAAAAAAAAAATCTTTCTCATTAATTTACATGAGTATTTTGTATTCCTGATAAGCAATACCTTAAACTTTCTTCCAAATTCAAAGTTGTCATATATCAAAATTCATTTTCTCAAATAACCTTTTAACCTTGAAACATAGGCAGTTGTAGTGTAATCTTAACCTGTGTATCAAAAAAATGAGCAAAATTAATATTCAAACTGCAAGATCCTTACGATCTGAACAAAAAATCATATATATATATATATATATATATATATACTTATTATAATCATACCTACATTCTTTCTTCGCAGTACTCAAACTTTTTCTTTGTTTTTTAGTTGTCTTTTTCAACGATGTATGAATCCTGAGTAAAATATTAATTTATTTCAAGTGAAGTTAGACGTGAAGCATGCATGCACTCCTCAAATAAAAAAATAATAGTGTGACACCTTTAAAAAAAACACCTGATAATAAAAATAGTAATATTTTAATTATATTTATTATTATTTTTTTTAACTTATAAAATTGAAGTACGCAAGCCATTATATTGGGAAGGACCAATATAAGCAATGCTTGGGATTACACTTTGAATCACGAAAATAAAAATAGAAAAATAATTACATAATCACAGGTGAAATAGGATACAGCCTGCTTGACAAAGGGTAAATGGTTTCAAGGAAAAAAGAAAAAGAAAGTTGCAGAAGGAAATGAGTTGAAACCTACACTATGAATATGTTGGCGTTAATGTACAACTACAAGCGACTGTGATTATTAGTCTCTTGCTTTGGCAACCTATCCTCCTAAAGTTCAGTAACTTCCATGACGTTCCAACTTTTGCTTTTGCACTTCTTGTCCTCAAAAACACTACGCAAAAGCTCACCAAAAACCTCCAAAAACGCTTCCCATTCACCTTGGTTAAGGTCACCGAAGGAAATGCCACCACCTTCACATTGAGACCCTCCAGTTTTTTCTTTGCAGTTTTGGCTGTGGATGCCACTCTTGACTTTTAAGCAAATGTTTTCCATTTCACTTGGTAACTCTTGACCAGCACGAAATCTCCTAGTCATCATTTGGCCTATTTGAGCAAGGCAAAGGCCAGCAGCAGCAGCTTGCTTCAACAAAAGGGTGCAAACAATAAGAACACGTATTGCGGACTCCCTCAGTAAAGGAATGTCAGTTCTCAAAACCTCTGCATCTTTAAAGGGGTCGAGTTTGGAAATGTAGTCAAGTTCATAGTCAGAGAAAGGAATAGAGGCTTGTGGCCAATGCAGCCACTCAAAATATGGATCATCCAGCCACTCAGGGAGGCAAAAGCCATGGTCAATGGGAACAAGTTCAGCAACCATACCACCATAACTAGCCTCATTACGGTCATGCTTCATCACAAGCATATTCCCTGCATGTCTGTCAAGGTTCATGATCCTAATGTCAAGGATCCCAATGTTGTGGACTGAAGCAACTGAGAAGAAAGAAGGACCCAACTCTCCTGCATCGAAACCATGACCAACAAAGCGTTGGAGAGAGGCCACTTTAGGCATGTGAGAAGGAACGGTAGTTGCTGCTGCTGCATTTGAAGTGAAAAAGAATGCAGCATGTGAGAATTTGACTAAAGCTGTAGGAGGCACGGCAGCAAGGCCTCCATGATCAAGAAGATAAGCAGCTAACTCTCGGATACCAGTTTCACCAATGCGAATGGATTTCTTTAGGCCAGGTTGGCCCAGCATTTGACCCCCTAAGCCTTTTGGGTTGTTGAAGGCGAAAGGTTCTTCATCTACTGGCTTTGCTACAGCAATATTTGTGCCATTTTGGTTGCGGAAAGCATAGGCACCACCTAGCCCACTTGCGATGGGTATTGGTTGGACACCTGAGGCCAAAGCTATGGCAACCTCAACAACCAGAGCATGTACTGGAGCTCCACTTCCACCAACAATCTCAATCCTTGGAGGGTGACAAGTGAGTTCTTCCCCTAGCAGTGTGGTTAGGGGGAGGCATGGAGTGGAGAAACTGCGGTGAATATTATCGGCTTGAAATGCTAGTTCAAAGGAGTGTGAAAGAGTACCACCAGTTTGGCTAAGTTCAAGAAATTTGGGATCAAGGTGACCATAGGATTGGAGTTTGCATCTCTGGGATCGGCTAAAGGGCCTAAACCCCTGATGTCTGTCAATAGTCACAGCCATTTTGATAAATCTCATTCAGATTTTGAGAATGGCTGTTGCAGTGCATTCCAAGCGACACTTCTTCTCACCAAACACCCTGAAAGTAGTTTTCTGAAGACGATGGCTTCTGCACGTTCATCACAAACAACCCTAAAAGTTATTCCTCTTTCCTCACAAGGGATCAACATGGCAGACCAATATTGTTTACATGCTTCAAATTTCACTTCCAACATAACATCATTTGTAGTCTATTATGCAATCATAATCGATTATTATATAAGATAACGTCATAGAATTTTATAATAATTATTTTGGAAGTTATGTTTAGAATGATTTCTAATCAGTTATCTTATAAAAATCATTGAAATATGGCTGAGAATGTATTGATATTAAACTATAAATGTCATGCAAGACAAACAAAATTCTTGCACGCAATGCAAATTTGGATTCCGGTACACTAATGATCTTCCCATGCATTCCGCATGAAAAATTCCTTTCAATATTTTTTTAGATGGCTACAATGAGAGAATAACATGCACGTAGCATTGATGGAACAAGAAATGAAGACGATAAACTAGATGAAAATTTCGTTACGAAAATGACTCTACAATTGCCGTTGTTTTCAAAATAGTAAAACATTGGCATAGAATCAATGCAAATTATTGATTAATTAGAAACGCAAGAAAATTTCTTACCGTGTATTGGCTTAATTTATGGGAAATTTTCAAATGCTGGACTCATCGCTTAAACTCTGGATAACAAATTAGCAGAAAAGCAGGCTAACTCTGCACATTTTTTTTTCTTGAATCCCTAATAACCTGCAAATTCCCAACCAGAAAAGTGTAAACAAGAAAGCTCGAGAAACTGCACATATGTCATGTCATAACACAAACAAAATTCATCCCTCGCCCGTCACAGCACACAAGAACCATAGATTAGACATCACTCGATCCTTCTCTAGTATAAATCAAAATCACGAAACACATACTGTCAAAAATCACATCTCACAATCATCACGAGATCTATAAGGTGCATGTATGCATGCATGCAATATACCATTTCCTTCAAGGAGAAAATAAATTTGTAAATAATTAGTATGTAAAACAAAGCGTGAGATAGGATAATTGAAAGAGAAAACATATATACTGTTGTTGAAAGCATATGCATTCTGGAAAATTATTGTATGAATGGTATGTCATGGTTTAAGATGGTTGTGGAAACTAGAAAAGGGTTATTTACGATGTTTATGTGTATATATAAAACATACCCTGAACACTGTGAAGGTATTCAGGGAAACGAGAAGCAACGGGAGCGCGAGAGAATCAAACCGTCGCCGGAGTAATATCGAAATAAAACTCCACTTTCACTCCCACTCCCACTCCCACTCCCAACGTTAATATTCCCCGCTTCTATGCACAAACCCCTTCTCTCACCTTTTCAACTTTTTCCTCTTTTTAACTTTGTTCTTCTCTTTTTCCTTCTCCAACGTTGCTATTTTTGCTGCTCCACTCCCACATCGACACTTGGCATCTTTTTCCCACACAAATACTATAGTATTTTATTTTATATGAAACGTGTTAATTTAGTATTTAACTAACAACCTTAAACTGTAACCGCTTCTTGCTTCGTGAGTGGCCCTATCACGACGTGACACCTGGCATCAACCGAAAAATAGGTTGTGGTCAGGTTGTTACGTTGCATGGTGGCATTTTGCTTTTATTGGTCTGTGGCTGTTAAAAGGTTCTCGGCATCGCAGGTTTCTTGTTTCTCCCTGCGATTTGTTCTTTATTTGTTGCGCTCAAAAAACTGCCTCACAATGAGATTGTCTCCAACATGAACATTCATTTTTGTGGGAAATTGGAGTTGTTTAATTTCAGACAATGAGAGAAGAACAACGAATCTACATAGGAGGAGCCATGTCATAACTCATTTTGCTGTTGAAGTAACAAATTAATAGATTTCAAATGCATGATGTAGTTTAATAAGTTACCCGTTATGAAAATGAGATTATAAAAAAAAAAACACATTCTATAAAATGAACTTCTCCAAGACCTTTGTTGATACTCAATAGTTGCTTTTACCAAAAAAAAAGAAAAAAGGTAAATTTAATTAGCTCATTGACATTGTAAAAAAAATGTATTTAATAGGTTACATATGATATAAGACTGCTGACTTTTATAATAATTATTTTAAGATGTGTCTAAATTAATACTAATAGAAAATGACATTAACAGTTACAAAAATAAATTGAAATTAAATATTTCTGAGCTTTATTTGAAATGAAAAAATAGTTTCAAATTCAGCGTGAGAGGATTTTGTCATTGTGCTTTGACTTTATATTTTAAGTGAACTTCAATTCAACATTTTAGTTCAAACTCAAAAATATATCCACTTCCTCATTCCAATGGTGATCGCACCTAATCCTTAAGCAGCCAGTGACCAACGGATGTTTGAGTGCAGATGCTTTCTATCCACATTACAGACCGTTAGAAAATTATTTGTAAGAGTAAAGGAGAGGGTGAGTAGGTGTGAAAAGACTTAAATAGTTTTGATATAGTTTTTTTAAGTAAATGAAAATAGAGATTAGGAATGCAAGAAAGAGATTTTCGACGGATATATATAAATCACGGAGGAGTGCTTTCGTCAAATTAATCGGTTCAAATAGTATTAATTTTCTTGAACCATCTGAAGCTAAAGACAAATACAACACTATTACACAACAATAATGCAGGTCTTCTAAATTGAGATGCCTTAACTACAAGCTCCAACCGATTTTCACGAGAGTAAAAGTGGAAAACGATAAAAAAATAAAAATAAAATAAAAAATCAACATTATGGAAATACCTTGATAAAAGAATACATAAAGAAAATAAGCAGCTTCAGATTACTCTTCCTCTTATTCTTCTAAAAGCTCTTCTCGTTCACCAATGACAACATCTTTGATGTGTGATATTTTTGCCCAAAACTCTCCCACATGGGGCTCATATTTTTTACATAACTCAGCACAACCTTCAATCGTCAAGCTTTCAAGCGCGGCGAGATACCAACTTTGGACAATATCTTATTTCAAGTGTTTCCAGATCAGTCATAGTTGTTAACCAATCTGGAAGTGTTTCAATATTCTCGCATTTTGTAATTTGCAAGCACAGTAAGGGGTTGGCAGCTTCTTGAAGCCATTTAGACCAGGCCACCAGCTGTGATAAACTTGAAAATACTAGTAGTTTTAACTTCAGCTCGGGCTTTGTTCTTCATGATTGCCCTTCCACACTTCTAAGTCCAAATTACCGCACTCTGAAACAGCCAAAGTTTCTAATCGAGAAAAATTTTTACCATCCAGCGACAAATACTTTAGACTGTCACAGTTCCCAACGTACAATGCTTTAAGAGCAGAAATTTCACACCTCCGGAGATAGACTACAAATTATGACACTGATTCACAAACAAAGTTTCTAATTGAGGAAAATTTTTACCATCCAACGACAGAGACATTAGACTCTGACAGTCACTAACATAAAATGTTTTAAGAGTAGGGAATTTCACCCCTCCAAAGATGGAATCCACATTATGGCATGAATCAACATTCAAGGTTTCAAGCGAGCCCAAGCTGGCGATCTCATTCACAGGCAAGACACTTTGATTTACGCTAAACTCCAAAAGACGGAGACTGATCAACTTTCTTAATCCTTTGGGCAATGCTTCCAGCTCCATGCATCCGCTAAGGTTCAACAGTTGCAAACTTTGGAGCTTGCAAATAGATTCGGGGAGTCTCTTAATGTTGAGATTTTGGCTAATGTCCAAATATCTCAAATGTTTCTACTTAGCAATGGTACGGGGCAAAGTATCGAATGTGGCACCAGGTAAACTCAAAACACGCAAGCATTTGAACTTTGACAGACACGTATTTAGTAAAGCTTTACCGTTGGCACCTGCTGCACCATTTAGAAAAAGTATGGTTCTCACAGCTGCTGATTTTTTGGTGACTAAATTGCCAAACAATCTGCTTTCAGCAACAGACAGATGCCGAACATTATCTGGAATACTTTCAGTGTTGGAACTTACATGTAGACACTCATCCTTTGCAACAAACAGAGCGAGATCCTGCACCAAATCATGTAATCTAAAAAGATTAAAAGTGCCTAAGTTTTCAAAATCTTGAAGAAAAGATCTTGAATGAAGTTCATTCAAATATTCATTGCCCACATCTTCAAGTGTCCTATTCTTTTTTGGTAATGCAATGAGTCCAAGTGCCCCCCAAAGCCAAGTCATTTCATTATCACAGAATTGATAATCCTTTGGATAAAGGGAAAACAATGCAAAACATTGTCTCAAATAGGACGGCATGAGATCATAACTTAATTTCAAGGCTGGTAAATTGTCAATATTAAGATTTTTAGGTTTGATAATGTGAAAGAGATTACTCTTGCTATTTTCCTAAGAACAAAAGGCACTTTACATTAATCTCTTGTGTGGAGATTCCTCAAAAAAAAAAAAACTCAATAATTAAGAGAAAACATCTACATTTAATAAATGTGGCTCAAACTTTATTTTTTCAATTTAGTATTTTCATTTTGTGCTTATTGTCAGACTGATCAATAAATTCTTGAATTTAATCCTTAGATTTAATTGGTAAGTGTTTCTAAAATTCTGACTTGAAAGAAGATACTCAATATATTATAATGCTAAATATATTATAATGTAAGAGATAGATTTAAATGTATTCATTAAATTAGTTGTATCATTATTTTGTACTTAATATTTAATTGATTTGTTTTATAAAGTTGAAATTAGAATAAAGAAACTTTATCGTTTATTTATTTCTATTAAAATCTTAAAAGACAGATAAGAAAACAAAATATATTTAAAAATATACATTGAAGATTTGTTTTTAATATTACTCTAGGAATAAGTGTGATAAGATATGATTAAATCATATTATAATTATCAATGGAAAACATTAGACGCATTTTTAAAATTTGTTACTTTAAACTCGGTTTAATTTTGTTGTAAGAAAACTTCATTTATTTTTTGATACAAAAATAATTTTAATTAATTTAAAGGGAAAACTTTTAATATGTTACTCCGAAATATTAATGAGATAATATTTTCGTTAAAGCATTTAATCTTTTTATGTATCTAAGGTCTATTCTTTTAAATAAGAAAAGTATCATAACAAAGATAATGTTTCTTTAAAGTATTTATTTATTTTTTTCTTCAAATCAAATTTTTTTGTCGAACGAATTAATAATAAAATGATAATATTTTTTTTCAAATATATTTCGATGTTTATAAACCAATGTGTGTTAATTTTAGTCTCTACAAAAATTTATATTTCATATCTTAAAATATTACAATTTAATTTAATATTAGTGACATGAGTTGATTTTTGTTTTGATGCTTAAAATATTTTTATTTAGACTTTTGTTTATGGTCGAAATATTTTAATGAAGGATTAGGTTAAGGTAAGTGAGTATGTGTGAGACTGACTTCTAATCATTGATGTTCTTCTCTTCAAATTCAGATTAAGGGTAGTTTAACTTGTGAGGTTGTTTTTTTGTACTCGGGCTACTTTGTACTCGGTCTCAACCCAATGCTTTGTATTCGGTCACGACCTGTTACTTTATATTTTATATCTACATACTACTGCTAGAGATGAGGGTTGTATCTACGAAAGGTACTCCGACGATCAAGTTTGTAATTTCCTAGTTTTTTTAAATAAAAATAATATATATATATATATATATATATATATATATATATATATATATATATATAAAATATTTATTTAAAAAAATAAAATATATATATATATATATATATATATATATATATATATATATATATATGAATTATGATTATTTAAAAAAATTAAATATATATATATATATATATGTAATTACTATTGTATTTAATTATTAAACTAGTTAAAAGAAGTTTCTAATGAAAAAAGAAAAACTATGTGACGTGAGCTTTGTAAAGAGATAAGCTTGTGTTGTTAAATATCTTGAAGCATTAATTCTTAGGGGATAAGTCCTAAAGAAATATTATCTCTTTGTTTCTCTACTTTTTTTTTCTCCAGTTAGGTACTGGTTTAATTTATTTTATCTCCTCTTATGCTGGTTCTATTTATGTTATTTATTTTCTTTATTTTATCTACAGTTTTGCATTAGTCTTGATTATTTTATTTATTTTATCTACAATTTTGCATTAGTCTTGATTATTTTATTTATTTTATTTTTGTACTAGTCCTACTTACGGCAAAATTTCCAAATTGGTGTTACTTTTATGTGAAATTTCTAAAATGATGCATTTTTTATTTATTTCTGGATATGGGTAAATCGTGCATAGGTGACACGATATCATTGTAAATAAATTATGACCCTATTACACTATTTAATTTAAGATTAAGTGAAATCGTGGAAAGTGAAAACAATTTTAGTTTACAAGATGAAATTGTACAATCAAGGCATGATTTTAATTAATTAATGAGTTAATTAAAATTGTGAGAATACTTTAGGATGGTTAATATTCTCCACCTATACCTCTTCTGTTTTTTGGCATATGTGTTGCTACTATGCAACTAAAATAAATGCACAGTTACGAAGCCGTCGTTTACTGATGAATATGTAATGATGTTTAAATTAAAATAAAATATGATGTTAGTATGAGATTTATGTATTGAATTAAATTAAGAGTAAGTTTGATGTTGAAAAGAAAAATTAAATTAAATTAAATTTTAGTAATAAAATATATTTAGCAAAATTAAGTGTGTAATGCCCTAGAAAATAGCTATAGAATAAAAGCTAACCTAGAATTTAATTTTAGAGATAAATTAGATAACACCTATTTTTTTTAACAAAAAAGTTGTTTAAGTAAATAAAAATTAGTTATTTATTTTTTATTTTTATAACAACCACCAATTCTCTCTCTCAAAGAATATATTCTTTCTCTAAGAAGATATTCTGTTTATAACAACTACCAACTCTCTCTTTTTCTTGAAGAAGATATACAATTTCATTGTTCTGAAAACCACCATCTCTCTATAATAGTTTCTCTTTAAAGTTTTCTACATTCTCTCTAGAATTGTGATCTCATATGTTATCATATTGACAATCAGAGGACACCCCTAAATTCCTAGCGTTGAGTAGATCAAGAGTGTCCGATCAGATTCTTGAATAGAGTTAGGTTGCCTGTGATTTTAGGATTTTTGAGTATCTCTTCTCTATAGAGGTAAGGGAAGCTAGTTTGACTATTTTTTATATATATTGTAGTTATTTTTTATTTAATATGGAATGAATGAGTTTGAATTAAATGGAATGAATGTTTATGTATGATATGATGTAGTATCAATGTTTGTGAATGATGTGGTGTGTTATTAAGACATAATATCTTCAGGAAAGGAGATATCTATGTTGAGATTATTAAGATGTGCGTTGTTTGGGGATTCGATCTATCTAAGGAGGTATCCTGACTCTACTGGTATATTGGATTCACATAGATGAAGATTACCAATTAGTGAAGAGCGAAGGAGGTTCAAATGGCCATGTCCGAGGTTTGAAATATGAGCCCGATCGGAACAGACTGTATCCGAGATTTGAAATATGAGCCTGATCGGAACAGATGGATGGTATATGACAGGTGCACACCTCTGGGTCTAACTCAATGCACGAGTCTTCCGAAAGTAGAGAGTCAGTATCTTTGTATGTGACATTAATTATGAAAGCTTGATTATTCGTTGTTATTTGAGATAGAAATTTAATTTATAAAAATACATTATTTAAAACCCTCTAGCTTACCTTTATTATTGTGTGGTGTTTGTTTTATTTTTAAATCTGCGATGATCATGTATTACACGTGAGCAGAGGATTTAACAGGTAGTGTGAGTCCCAGTGAATTGATGGAGAAACTTTATTTTATTTTATTTGTAATTTTATAAAGATATTTTTGTCGCAACCAGAATCACAACGGGGCGATCAAAAATTAATTTTAAAAATATTTAAATAGATTTTGGAGTTGTCACCATAGTTTATTATGGAAACCATAGAAAAACCAAAAATAAAATAGTTTGCAAACCAAAGTAAGGGTTAGCGAGTCGGTTACGTGTGGGGAAGATATTAACACCCCACAACGCCCGTCCTAAGACGGTACCTTTAATCAAATGGATAAAAATAAGTATGATTTTTTTTATATTATTTTTCCCCAAATAAAATAATAATCACAGCAAATAATAAAACCAAACAAGTATATTTATAAGAAAGCCTACAAATACAAAGCAAATAAGCAATTTCTTCACAATGATATCATGTTCCCTATGCACGATCTACCCATACCCAAAAATAAATGAAAAGATACACCATTTTGGAAATTTCGCATAAAAGATACACCAATTTGTGAATTTTGCTCCTGTTTATTTTATTCATTTCATTTATTTCCAGTTACGTAGTGATCCAATTTATTTTATTCTATCTCCAGTTATGCACTAGTCATGTTTATTTTGTTTAAGTCATCTTCAATTTTATAAGAATTATATTTATTTAAAGTTTTGACTTTAATTCTTATTTTATTTTATTTTGTAATAATTTAAATATTATTTTTATATATAAATACATATAATGTAAAAATAAGTATTGTGATCAATTTGGATAAAAGAAAGTTACTTGTGTGCTATCTTATTAATTATTGGTTGTGTTTGTTTGATTGTTGTGTACAATTGATGAATTGAGGACATACAAAATAACCTTATGATCATTATGTTATGTGATTGATGAAAATATAATGAGTATGTTTGTTGTGAAAGAATTTTAGGTTTCAGAGTTGAAACCAGATTAATATATGGGTGTTTGTTTTTGGGAAGTCACAATTTGGTACATTGGGGGATGAAAGGCAGGGACCGGGTGGGGTCTAAGGAAGTATTTCAAGTAGGTGAATATCTGGATAGTTCAGAATAGCGCTCTGGACTAGGATACTTCACAGGCCAAACTTGGTATTATCCGATACATGTTCAACATCGTTAAGATTAGGTAGTGAGTATATATATATATATATATATATATA
>Ga0209700_101745_pt1 | contig 45189 bp, 21 predicted proteins | sample SiratroredBW_FD_187528 | JGI IMG/M metagenome (GOLD analysis project Ga0209700, IMG submission 187528) | Root nodule microbial communities of legume samples collected from California, USA - Siratro red BW (SPAdes) (version 2) | ecosystem: Host-associated > Plants > Roots > Nodule | place: USA... | reverse complement strand
ATATAAGAACTAAAATTTAGAATGAAACTAAAAGTGCAAATAAACAATCAAAACAAAACTATATTAATGATTATAATATTCTCTATGAATAATAAACTTGAGATAACAAAATTACACAAAAAAAAAACATAAAGCAATAAGAGAACGAATGACGAAAAAACAAAACTAAGATAAGAGAAAAGAGATATATGTAATGTATATATTATATATATTTTTAGTTTTTTCGTGAGATATCTCTAAACCTTGAAAATATCTTACTTTTATTTTGCTTACTTATATCATATTATTTTTTATTAATATTTAACTTTTATTGCACTTATATATGTCTTTATTGTACTTTTTGTGTATCTCATCATTATGTTGTATCTTATTAGATGGTTGTCAATGGAGGATTAAATGAGCAAAATATTATATCATTAACTAGAGCGTGTCCTTATTGATGACTCATTTATCATAACTAGTCAGTGTCATTCTCATTCTTATAAAAGATTTATTCATGGTTGTTTTTGGTATATTTCAAAAATAAATTACTATAAATTATTTGTTTTAATGTTATTCATAGTGGATACAATATTATTTCTATGCATGCATGTCTCACTTTTTCCATATTTTTTGTTATGATCCATATACATGAACAATAATAAAATATACAGCATAATCGAATGGAAATCCCGAACAACTTTAATTCTTTCACAACAAACACTTTTGCCTTATTCTCAGGGGGCACACTAGGCTAAAGATGTAATAAATAGTATGGTTACATTTGGAGGAATGTTAAGTTGAACGGTGACCTTCACATCCAACTGGATATTTATTCAATTTGAAGAAGATAAATTAACACCAAATGGAAGAAAAAACAACAATATTAAATAATAATGTGTGTATTTATTAAGTCATTTAAGCTAAAAGAAATTTTAGTTTAATATGAGATTAGGTAAATATTTCAAATATCCTTCTAATTTGTCAATAGTATTGTATTATTCATAATATTGAATGAATTATTCAAATAAATTGTAAAACTTACTTGTACAATCAACAGAAAACTATAAAACATCCTATCAAATAATAAATTATACAAATATATATATAAAATATATTTGTATCATTTAATATTTGATAGGAGATGAAGTATGATTATCACACTCATTAGACGAAATTTACTACTTAATGAATCAAAGTATTTTACTTAAATATACTTAGACAATAATTGTTCTCATTGTCTTATGTTTAAATTGACAATACAATCAAAGGCAAAATTCGTGATTATTAAAAATATTGTTGTATAGGCTATATATAGAAGAAATGTATCTTAAATCATATAAAATATATTTAATGTTCTTAAATTAAGCTATTGCTCTTCAATCCATACCTATTACACATAGATTTCTTCATTACTTTCATATGATATAATTAATTAACTTTTAGTTGTGGCATAACTTTATTTCACCCTAACCATTAAAATTAGAAATTTGGTATCCTTTTATCAAAGGACTGATATATTCTTGAAGGAAATCTCCCAGGTTTCCTTTAGGATAAATGACAGAAGCATATAAATAAGAAAGAATAAGATTCTTAGTTTTTTTTTTAGTTTTTTTTTTCTAGTGGCAGGTTTTGCTTGCAAGTATGTAGGATAATGGTTTCTTGGTTTGAATTATAAAATTTTTCTTGAAGGTTTGGGTGATCGACAAATGGTATGTGTGGCTAGATGAGATTTGATGGTTTATTGGTTGAATCTTGGAAGGATATGGAGAAGTGGAGTTTGGTTGAAGGACTCTTTCAGAGTTTTGGTATATCTTGACTAACTTTAATTAGTGGAGATATAAGAGATGGAAAGTTTGACAAAATAACTAGATTATGTGCAAAGAAAAAAATACTCAACACATATGAAGAAAGTTTTTGCCTTATTGAATATATACAACCAAAAAGTTGGAAAGACCCTCGAAAACTTTTGACTCACTTTTTTAATAGTTTTTAAAATGGTAAAGAGGATGAGAATCAACTTAAGAAGAATCTATTATATAAACTTAATATCTCACAATAAAAGACAATATGACATTTCAACATTTAAATTTGATATTATTAAGAAAGTTGATTTACAACGCTTATATATGATTCTTTTTATAAGAATTTTATGAATATTTGCAAATGCGATATTAGAATAGAATTATTAATTTAATATTTTTTTTCAAGATATTTTTATTACAATGGAAAACATTTTCTTATTTTTATATATTTTTTTGCCTCCTACATAATTATTTTTCAAGTTCCTTTAAATTGAAAATTTTATTTTTTGATTTACATCATTTCACTTCTTGAAAAGATATTGAAAATATTTATTTTAATATATTTTCTTTTTATAAATGAAACATGTTTATAATATAGCAGATAAGATGTCAAATATGATAAATTATTATGAACTACGGATAATAGTTTTTATAATTTTGAATGAAGGTTCAATTGAAATTTACAAAGAATATTATATTTCTACTTTCTTTAATTTTTATAATTCATTTCTATATATATTAAGTTAATAATATGTATTTGAGAGTTAGAAGTTAGTTCAATTCATGTTTCTTATTATTCAATTAATATAGTTTGTCTTTTAAATAACAAGTGTTTATTAACGTTTAATTGAAGTCACTTTAAGTACCGTTTCTTATCTTAAGTAATTATTATAATTTTCAGCCTAAACTTGTTTTTCTTTAAACTGTGAAGGTTTTATCAGTACAGTATAAAAGTGAAAAAAATAGTTAATTTTTTTTTCATTTTAATAAAGTTACTGAAATTCCGATAATCCTAAATATAAGTTTTAATTTTTACAGTAATAAACTAAATACTGAAATTATATTCCTTTAAATCTATAAAATATAAAAAAAGTCGTTAAAAAATTAAAATATTATTAGTCTAAATAATCGTTTATCTAGACATATAGGTAAAGTCATTTTCACATGTTAGTAGTTAATTGCGTGCAAATAAATTATTAATTTCTAACTTTAATTGCTTAAGTCTTTTTCCAGATAAATATTGTATAATTAATTACACGTGGTTAAGTAAATTGGTTAAGCCTAAAACATGTATGCTTAATTAAAAAGGCCTTAAAAACTAAAAAATATTATATTTGTAAGAATCAACTCGTTGAAAATGTGTTTTCTTCTTTATATTAACAAGTTAACATATGTTAACTTCGCATGATGGCAAAGTGTCAATTTCAAATGTTAATGGCTAATTGCATGTAAGAAAGGTTAATTCCTAGAGTTGTTTGGTTAAGTTTTTTTTTTTTTTTTAAATAAACCTCTTCTAATTACGTGTGGTTAAGTACATGGAAATAACTGGTTAATATTGACAAGTGTATGTTTAGTTTAAAAAGATGTAAAAAACATAATAAATGTTATATTTGTAAAAGTTGACTTATTTAATTTTTTTAATTATATTTAACCACTCTTTCCAATCTTATTAATCTTATTATGTGTTACAATTTATTTCTACACAAAAATATTAATGAGTATAATAAATGTTCTTGATTTTATTAAATATTTATAATAAATTTTTAGTGTGTCCTTTATTCTCTATTTATTAATTGTAAAAGGTAATGTATAGAAAGAAGGGTGAAATAGTTTGCACATTCACATTTAGTTAATAAAAAAGAACCTTATTTTATTTAATATTTTATTGGTCTTAATAGTTTTTATACAATTAAAATAAAAAATTATAATTAAAAAATAATAATAAAATAATAATTAGAAAAAATAAAAATGTGTATAGGATTTCATTCGTGTGCAAAATATTCTACATCCAATCTGTAATCTAAGTAGTTTTAGCGGAGTTGTTTTACTGTATTCTTAAATTATTAATTATTTATAAAAAATTATACTCAACTAAAAAAATAAAATTTTAAATTTTTTTGAATAATACTTCAACAAAAAACTAATATATATAAAACATTCAAATATATGTAACCAAATTTTTATATATAGCAAAAAAAGGAAAAGAAAGATAAGGAAATATGTTACATGAAATAATATATATTCTTTAACAGAATTAAAAAAAATTGTAAGATTTTAAATATTAATTGATAATGTTGAGAAATAATACTTTTTAAAATATAAAAAATATATTTTTAAGAACTTTTATTTTAGAAAAGAACTAAAATATTTTGTATATATTTATGGTAAGTGACTGAGATGATCATTTATAATTAAACATATATTTAGTAATATACTTATTTTGAACTAGTATAATCAATTATTATTAATTATAATTAATTATTTGCAAAAGTTTAATCTTTACAGTATAATGATTTATTTATTTCTTATAATAACAAGCTGTTTGCTAAAATTATAAAAATTAATTTTAATCAGAATAATATATTTTAAATTTAACATAATCAATTATTATATTTAAAAATATAAAAAATTAATTTTTAATACAAATTTATTTAAATTATATTAAAGAATGATTTTACCATATTAAATATGCAATCATCCTAAAAATATAATTATAATCACTATGAATACCAATAATAATAAATGTTATTTCTAATAATAGTTTTCTTCTTGCTGATAGAAAAATTGTTTTAAAATAAAAATAATAATTTATTCTTATAATTTAAGATGTTAAATTTTGTATTATATCAACGAGTTTGAAATAAAAAATTATAAAACTCAATTCTTAAACTTATAACTCCCTTTTGAATAAGATCTATTTTAATTGATTTTATCCTTTATAAAACTAGTTAAAAAAATATTTTTTTCATATAAGAGTTTTTTATCAATATCAAATATTTTAAACTAAAAATTCATAAAAAAAATTATTTACTGTCAAATAATTTAATTTGAAAACTATAAACAATGATTTATAATTTCTCCTTAAATCTAGAGAAATGATATATATATATATATATATATATTATTTGATATAAGTCTAAATATTACAGTCAGTGGTTAGTTATTACATTCAACAAATCTTTCGTTGCTGGTCTAATTGTGTAAATATTAACTTTAAATAAGTTTTTCTTATTATAACATTTTAAGAAATGGATTAGCTGGTGTCTCAATATATAAATACAAAAGTATAAACTATTAAGTGTATGGGTTTATGGTATTGTATATAATTGTGGGTTGAATTGGTTGACAAATTTCAAGATATATATTTTGGGATGTAAATTAATAAGAATTTGTTGATGTTGTTTATCTTTTGAGAGGTGCTCAATGTACGGTGTTATAATGTAGCACACAACATTATGTCCTACTTCAGACTTTAATTAGGATGGAATGTTGTAGGTACTATTAAGATTGGAATTTTTTTTTTCTTTTTATCTTGTGCACTATTATGTACTTTTTTTTTTATGATAAGGGTAGATAAATTTTAAGTGTAATTAAATATTAAAAATATTTTCTTAATTCAAGTTTGTATTGTAAAGAATGTATTCACCATTTGTCTTTAAGAAAATTCGTAATTTCACATAAAAAATTTTGGAATTCGAGTTAAAGCTGCCTCACTAATAACTATTATGATACAAATACACATTATTTGTAACTACATGACACATATTTCAACCTTGGCCTAACTATTTGTTTTGTTTAGTACTATACTTTTATCATAATTAATTGATATAAAAGATTATGTTACCGAGAAAGATAAATACTGGATGTTGTGTGAAGAAGATAAAAATAATTAATGATGCATGAAACATATTCAATGTTTCTCAACTTTGAAGCTCAATATACAATAGAAAAAAAAAATAAAACATTCAAATGCATGCAAAACTATTCAACAACCAAAAAAGGAATATAACAACTACTTTCTTGAAGTCTATATAAAAATTGTTTTAAAAATAAGAAAATGAAGAAGAGCTATTAATAGCAAGTGCTGAAATTATGTTAATTTTTCTCTGATTCCTTAAAGTTTTTAAAAATATAATTTGTGTTCAACTTTTTAAAAATCTAAAGAAAATGTTTATTTTTGTAATTATCAAAAAATGTAATAATTATTTAATAAAGAAATTTAGTGAAGTTAGTGACCCGCTATAAGAATATTTGTTAAATGTTATTTTCCTACAACGGTATTTTAAAAAAAAATTAAACATAATTCAACCTTTTATTTTTGTGTTTTTTTTCCTGTTTTTGACATTTTGTTAGTAAATATAAAATCAAATATATATTTTAGTGTATATTATTTAATTCTCTAATTACAACAAAATATTTTTCTACAAAAACTTATGATATTTTATAATAAATTATATTTATAAATAAGCCATCAACCTTTAATCCTTCTCAATAATTCTACTCTCTCCTGTATAATGGAGAAGAAATATTCATAGTACTAAAAAATAAAATAATATCTTATAATATTTGAATAAAAAGCAACTCCTCCATTGGTACAATGATAGCACCTCAGCACTTTCCTTTTTCTATTTTGTTGATGGAATAAAGGAGCATTATTTTTCCTAAAGGAGTCGAATTTAGGAAGAACTTTCACACCTTGCAAAAGCATAAAAAATAAAAGTGAATGCATTCGTATTGGTATAGGTGCAACTCCAAATTTAGCAAGCACAGAACTCCAAGAACCTCTCACCACTCCCCTTTATCTTGCCAATCACAACCTAAACAAAACCTAGTTCAAAAGAAAAAAAAAATCAAGAGATGAAAAGCACACACACATATTATAATAGAATATAAAACCAAAAGTAGGCCTAAAAAAACTGAAAATTATGCCACTTATGTGAAGCAAAGTGTTTTGAGTTTGAAGTCCAAAGCCACCTACACCCTCTAACTCCCCCTCCTTGTTTCCTTCCTACCCACCTAGGCCAAACCCATTTCTCACAAATGGAAAAACCCCAAGAGAAGAAATAAATAAAAAACATCTAAATACCAAAATCCCCTTGTTTCAATTTTTCTTTCCCTTTTGTTGAGCAACCACTTTCTCTCTCTAAAACCCTTCTTCTCTCTAGATTTGGTTGATCATTAGCTTAATTGAGGAAGCTTAAGTGAGTTCGGCCCATGGATCTACCATTCACACCCCTGGCCACCTTTAATTCCGCGTGAAGGGGATCCTTGCGTTTCGGTTTCGGATCAAAGCGGCGCCGTTCTGTCAGTGGCGCTTGTGTATAAATAAGTTCAGAAAAGATAAAGAGATAGAGAGAGTGAGAAATGAAAATTCCGTGTTGTTCGGTTTGCCAAACGCGGTACAACGAGGAGGAGAGAGTTCCGCTGCTGCTCCAATGCGGCCACGGATTCTGCAGAGAGTGTCTCTCTAGAATGTTCGCGGCGTCTTCGGACGCCACGCTGGCTTGTCCCAGGTGCCGACACGTGTCGACCGTGGGGAACTCTGTGCAGGCGCTGCGGAAGAACTACGCGGTGCTTGCGCTGCTTCACTCGGCGACTACCGCCGCCAACGGCGGCGGGGGAGGAGGTGGAGGGACGAATTTCGACTGCGACTACACCGACGACGATGAGGAGGAGGACGGTGGGAGGGAGGAGGACGAGGACGACGAGAAGCGGCGGCGGAACAGCCGCGAGTCGCAGGCGTCGAGCTCGGGCGGGTGCGAGCCGGTGATCGAGGTCGGCGGCGGCGCGCACCAGGACCTGAAGTTGGTGCGGCGGATTGGGGAGGGGAGGAGGGCGGGAGTGGAGATGTGGATGGCGGTGATCGGCGGGGGAGGGGAGGGAGGAAGGCGGTGCCGGCACAGCGTGGCGGTGAAGAAGGTGGCGGTGGTGGAGGGGATGGATTTGGACTGGGTTCAGGGGAAGTTGGAGGATTTGCGTAGGGCTTCGATGTGGTGTAGGAATGTGTGTACTTTCCATGGGACAATGAGGGTGGAGGACAGTTTGTGCCTCGTGATGGATAAGTGCTATGGATCGGTTCAGTCCGAGATGCAGCGCAATGAGGGAAGGCTCACTTTGGAACAAGTCCTAAGGTTTTGGTTTTTATCTTCTTTTTTTGATTTGTGTTCTCTTTGTTTATTCTTCTGGTTAATCTTGTTGCCATGAGTTTGATTAGTTTGGTTTCTCTTGGTTTGTTTGATGAGTAACAGTGGTTTTAAATTGCGGCTGTGTGATTATTGTGGTTTTAAGTTGAGGTTGCAGCTTTGGTTGGGTTGTTTGTTCAATTTGTGGCTGCAGCTTCAAGTGATGTGTCTGCGTTTTGAAACACTATCAGTATTGTTACATTGTTGTGGTTAAAATTTGGGGATAATGTGTTAATATCTTAGTAGTCTGGATTGAATTATATGCATTCTTGTTGTTGTCTTTCTGGTTAAAATTTTGGAGAAAATGAGATGTTATTATGTCCCTGGCTGTCAACTAATCAGTGTTTGGAGGGAGATGCTATCTATGTGTTTTTCTTGGCTGCCTGTGTACTTTTCTGTTTGTTAGGCAACCAGAGAAATAGTTGAATAATATGTTTATGAAATTGTTTCAGAAAGAATTTGGTCAGGATGATTTAGACTTCTGATTTTTTTATGCTTAAAGGACTGGGTAGTGTTAAAATCATTTTAGTGGAATGAATATTACCATATTGCATTTCAATTTCCCTTGGCACTACTGTTAATGACATTACAATTTTCCAAATGTAGATATGGGGCTGACATTGCCCGAGGGGTTGTTGAGCTTCATGCTGCAGGCGTTGTTTGCATGAACATAAAACCATCTAATCTTCTTCTTGACGCAAATGGTCACGCTGTGGTTTCTGATTATGGCCTTGCTACAATTCTGAAGAAGCCTTCCTGTTGGAAGGCACGACCGGAGTGTGATTCGGCAAAGATCCATTCCTGTATGGAATGTATAATGCTCAGCCCACATTATACGGCACCGGAGGCTTGGGAACCTGTGAAGAAATCATTAAATTTGTTTTGGGATGATGGAATAGGTATATCTTCAGAATCAGATGCCTGGAGTTTTGGTTGTACATTGGTGGAGATGTGCACGGGTTCCATTCCGTACGTGGAGCAACTTATTCTTTAATCAACTTTTTTTTTCTTATGTTTTTCCCTCTTTTTCCAAATTTCTTAGTGCAAAATCTATATGCAGTTGGGCAGGTTTAAGTGCAGAGGAAATTTATCGAGCTGTTGTTAAAGCTAAGAAACTGCCTCCACAGTATGCTAGTGTGGTTGGAGGTGGAATTCCGAGGGAATTGTGGAAGATGATTGGAGAGTGCTTGCAATTCAAGCCATCTAAAAGGCCTACTTTTAGTGCAATGCTGGCAATATTTCTCCGTCATTTGCAGGAAATACCACGCAGCCCTCCTGCAAGCCCTGATAAGTAAGTCTGTTAAGCTATAGTAACCATGATTGCATCTTTTTGTGTTGGTTTTGACAGATTTGGAAGTTAAGGCTACTTATGATTTTTAATATGGAAATGTGGGCTTCGTTGGAATGAACCAAATGGACAGTTGTCATTAATGTTCAACTAGCAGCATTGTCTTATACAATGTTTATACATTTTTGTGAATACAGTGGTTTAGATAATAAGGGCTCTGTATCAACTGTGATGGAGCCTTCACCGCTACCTGAATTTGAAGTTGCTCAGGAAAACCCTAACCATCTTCACCGACTTGTGTCTGAAGGAGATACGGCAGGTGTTAGGTTAGTTGGTGTCACAGTACTTCTTGTCTGAACTAATTTATCTTTAAACTTCATTGTTTAATTCATTTGCTATGTATTTCTTGCACAGAGATCTTCTTGCAAAGGCTGGATTAGAAAATGGCAGCAACTACCTATCTTCATTATTGGAAGCTCAAAATGCTGATGGCCAAACAGCTCTCCACTTAGCTTGTAGACGGGGCAGTGCAGAACTTGTCGAGACAATTTTGGAGTATAGAGAAGCAAATGTTGATGTATTGGACAAAGATGGAGATCCTCCTCTTGTTTTTGCATTAGCAGCTGGGTCCCCAGAATGTGTTCGTAGCCTTATCAAAAGAAATGCTAATGTACAGTCAAGATTGAGAGATGGTTTTGGTCCATCTGTAGCTCACGTTTGTGCCTATCATGGCCAGCCAGATTGTATGCGAGTATGTTATACATAAATTATACTTAGATGTTTCTTCTTCTTCTTCATTAGAACTATATTCATCTAGATTTTTGGTGGGGAGCAATAACAGGAATTACTATTAGCTGGAGCTGATCCTAATGCAGTGGATGATGAAGGTGAATCTGTTCTGCATAGAGCAATTTCCAAGAAGTACACAGACTGTGCACTTGTAATATTGGAGAATGGAGGATGTAAATCAATGACAATCGTGAATTCAAAGAACTTGACGTAAGTAATGGCGTATATTTCTTTATAATTAGATTGTTTTCCTAGTGTGTCAATCAGTATATATAGTCATGATATTGGGATCTTAATTAACCATTGTGAAATGCGGCCACAGATTATTTATTACGCAGAGAAAAGAAACAATTTTGCTGAAGTTGTCATTTTGTCATCATTTTTAATTTCACATTTATTGTTGTCTTTATGACCTGTTCACACCTTAACTCAGGGTATCACTTTCATGTTTAAAGATGCTGCTCAACCTGATGAGTAGCTATGAAGTATGAATTACTGTATTATTATTTTTTCTTATTCTCAGACACTTCTATAGTTGTAAACATTTAAGGATAGGAATAAATGGCTTTTTTTGTTTGTCTACTATACGTGTAATCTGCATCTTTAGTTCAATAGTGATTTGAAGCTGACTAAGTGAAGCTTGTTTGTTACGTAAAATGCTGTTGGGTTTTGTGAAAGTGTTTTTGGATTTTACTTGGGCTTTTTTATGCATGCATTGTGGATTTGATATTGCATCTTTGTATAATAGCTTTTCGCTTTCACTTTCCAATACAATCTTTTTAAACTATCATTGATTGCCAATGGACCATTAGGGGGAAACCAAAAATGAGGTGTGAGCCATTCCTGTTTTTAGCTTGAACCTGATAGTATGAAATACTTCATAGCAACTCAACAGGCTAAGTACTGTATTATTATTTTTACTTATTCTTAAGACACTTTTATAGCTGTAAACAAACATTTAAGGATGGGAACAGGATATGACAACTTTTGTATTTCTATTCTATGTCTAATCTGCATCTTTAGTTCAATTAATGATGTGAAGCTGACTGAGTGAAGCTTCTAAACTATCATTAATTGCCAATGGACCATTATGGGAAAACCAAAAATGAGAGAAAGTGAGTCATTTGTGTTTTGAGGTTGAACCTAATAGTATAAATACTTCATAGCAAGTCAGCCTGTTGCTGTATTATTATTTTTTTTCTTATTCTTAGACACTTCTATAGTTGTAAACATTTAAGAAGGGGAGCAGGATAATGACATTTTTTGTATGGCTATTCTACGTTTAATCTGCATCTTTAGTTGAATTAATGATTTGAAGCTGACAGAGTGAAGCTTGCTAGTTGTTGGATTTTATGCATGTGTTTTTGGATTTTACTTGGGCTTATATGCATGCATTGTTGGATTTTATATTTCATCTTTGGATGATAGCTTTTTTCCTTTCACTTTACAGTACAATTTTTCTAAAATATCATTAATTTCCAATGGATCGTTATGGGAAAACCAAAAATGAGAGAAAATGACTCGTTCCTGTTTGGAGCTTGAACGTGATAGTATAAATACTTCATAGCAACTCAGCCTGTTGAGTTGCTATGAAGTATGAGTCACTAATAGTTATTTTTTCTTATTCTTAGACCCTTGTATGGTTGTAAAGATTTAAGGATGCGAATAGAACAAATGGCATTTTTTGTAAGCCTATTCTACGTAAACTCTGCATCTTTAGTTTAATTAATGATTTGAAGCTGACTGAGTGAAGCTTGCTTGCTACATAAAATGCTGTTGGATTTTATGCACGTTTTTGGATTTTATTTGGGATTTTATGCATGTATTGTTGGATTTTAGATTGCTTCTTTGGATGTTAGCTTTTTGCCTTTCACTTTGCCGTACAATATTTCTAAACTATCATTAATTGCCAGTGGACCATTATGGGAAAACCAAAAAATGAGAGAAAGTGAGTCATTCCTGTTTGGAGCTTGAACCTGATAGTATAGATACTGCTTGTATTGGTTCATTATGTAAGAATGCTTTATGTTAAATTGATATTTTGTCTCACATGCATATATAATAATCAATTAATCATACAGTCCTACTCTGGTTTTGCAGACCACTGCACTTGTGTGTGGCAACATGGAATGTTGCTGTTGTGAAGAGATGGGCGGAAGTTGCAACTTCTGATGAGATTGCTGAAGCAATTGACATACCAAGCCCTATTGGCACTGCATTGTGCATGGCAGCTGCTTCTAAGAAAGACCATGAGAATGGTATCCAAAACTTCATTGCTTGATAATGATTTCAAATTTTGACTATTTTTTCAACTTGTTTATTTTATTTAGAGCATCTAGAAATGCTTAAATGATTGATATGATCAATTTCAAATGGTTTAGATAGAAAGGAAAAAAGAATGAAACACATGTATGGCAGTGTATTAATGTTCTTAAAACATAGGGCACTAACCCTTATTAAAATATGATAAAATACTTTCACATATTCTAACCAAGCGAATCACAACTGTAGGAAGATAAGGCATAAGGGATCTGAGAAAACTTTAAGTAGATATTGGTCTGTTTTAAGTTCGTTGTGGAAGACCTAAAAGATCTGAAATAACTTCGAAAAAAACTAAAATAGTTTGTAAAAAATTAGCAAACGTGCCCCCATCTTAGAAGTTCAAATTTTTTCTAATTTAAAAGGTGTAGTAGCCATGGGAGTAATGGTGAAGACAATGATGAAAAAGAATAGATGAGTAAAGAAAAGAGAATATGGTTTTGGTGTCTGCCCTACCCAACCGACTATTAAAATAAATCTAAAAGCTGACCCAGGCCCAAATTTAGAATACCCTAGAATCCAACTCATGCCCCAGCGAAACATTAAATGACAGCCCACCCTAAATATTCAAATGGTTGTCTTTTCTGAAATACCGAGCAAAAACTGCTAGCAGTGACTTGTCCTGTCTCCTCCAGTGTGTTCTTCTGGTGATCAGCTAGCAATGTCAGTCGAGATGGTGATCTTTGTTGTCTACCCTTCTCCGTCACCCTCAGTCTTGCTGTTTTGCTTGGTTTCTCTGGCTCAGTGTTGTACTCGTCTCTCTGTCTCTCTTTCTGACTAAACCAGCCTATGTCCTCTTCTTTTTTCCTAACCTCTGACTCTTTTGAAAATACCTCTGCACTGTAATTCTATCTCTGCAGTTAAATACACACACATGCATGTTCTCTGTATTTCTCCCATTAGCTGCATTACCATCTGCCATATTTATATGGTGGATCTTTGGCTGGCTGCCACAGCATGCTATCTGCATCGACAAGACCTTGTCAAATTAATTCTTCAAAAGTACATGGGTATTTTTAATATCATTTATGCTATTTATTCTCTTTATTGACATAGTTGAATTCTCTGATCTTGTTTGTCCGTGCCAAATATAGAGGGCAGAGAATTGGTGCAGATACTGCTTGCAGCTGGAGCTGATCCATCTGCTCAAGATCCACAAAATGGGAGGACAGCGTTGCATACAGCTGCTATGACTAATGATGTGAACTTGGTTCGGGTAAGTCAATGAGCTTCTTGATGAAAATGATTGAGCCTCTTGGCTAAAATGATTTAGTGTCCATAACTATATATTTTGGTGCTAAAATATGCACATTTTGTACTTCATGTTAAAATATGTTTTGGGTGTTTTGAGTAGGTTATTCTGGCTGCTGGGGTTGATGTGAACATTCGCAATGTACACAACAGTATACCCCTTCACTTGGCCTTAGCTAGGGGTGCAAAGGCATGTGTTGGACTGCTTCTAGCTGCTGGAGCGGATTATAATTTGCAGGTTTTTATTCAAGTTCTCATTTTCCTGTTTGATCACGTATAATTATGACTAGGTTATACTTGTCTGTTAGCTTTTTTTTGTAAGATGAGGAGAATGAAAGCACACCGTTTTAACATAGCACATGTCCAAAAGAAAAGTCTACGTCAAAAGTTGGTATCACTTTTGTATATTGTTATGGATGATGTAGAAATTTCAATCTCTGGCAGCATATCGAATATGTTATTTTGCTTTCTGATTTCTTCTTTCTCCCTGATTTCATATAGGTTACAGAACTTTCTATTTTCTACTTTATCACATGATAATAATTTGCTGAGTTTAGTATCTGATGTAACCATTCTTTATTATTGGGTAATACAAGCTTAATGATAGTTGATACCTATAAAGATGGCTGAGAGGCCAACAAATCTAAGGAACGCAATTGCTATTAAAATTCAATAGATTTTTTATTTATTAAAATTCATATTACATGAATTAAAATTCAATAGATAAATAAACTGGAGATGCCAGAATGTGATTGACTTTCATTCATGGGCATGTGCACTGGATTTTATGATTAACCATAATAAGTGTGTCTGACTTATGTTTAGCTTATAACAAAAACACTTATTTTTTGGCTTAAATTTTGTTTACTTAGCAGAAATAATGGAAGTTGACATGTTCCCTGTATTTTGGAAGGAAGCTTTGCCATTATGTCCTTGTCATTTAATGTTCTAATATAACTGTGTAGGATGACGATGGTGACAATGCTTTCCATATAGCAGCTGAGACAGCAAAAATGATTCGTGAAAATATGAGCTGGCTTATTGTTATGCTAATGAACCCTGATGCTGACATTGAAGTCAGAAACCACAGGTAAAGGCACTCCATTTACTTGTAATTATTATTTTTTTGAACATCATAAGCTTATCTATAATATTACTGTAGTAACTTTGAAACTGCATCTAACTGTTTCATGTAGTCCTATTTAGCGGATTATCCCATGATTGATGGGGTTATGTTTTTATGATAGTGGCAAGACGCTCCGTGACATTTTGGAGGCTCTCCCCCGAGAATGGTTATCTGAAGATCTTATAGAAGCACTCGCAAATAGGGGAGTTCATTTGTCTCCTACATCGTGAGTGGAAGACATTACTATATGCTAGCTTTTAGTTTATGATATTTATTGTCTTCCCATAAGTGAGTAATATGTTTAAAAAATTGTGTATTGATGACTATATAGATTTGAAGTGGGAGATTGGGTGAAGTTTAAAAAATCTGTCACAACTCCAACACATGGATGGCAAGGTGCTAATATACATAGTGTTGGCTTTGTGCAAAGTGTTCCAGACAAAGATAATCTCATTGTTTCATTTTGTTCTGGAGAGGTCCGTCTTCTGGCAAATGAAGTCATTAAAGTCATTCCATTGGACAGGGGGCAACATGTACAACTGAAAGAAGATGTAAAAGAGCCTAGGTACATAACTGCGACACTTTCTTTTCCTCCTTTTTTGTATGCAAGGGCTTCTTTATATTTATGTTTGTTAGATCCATTTGGTATATGGGTTTGGGCCCATTCGTATGTAATGGTTTATATGTATATATGGTCCTCGGCTGTGCTAATTGGAAATACAAGAGGATTATATCACATAAATGGATACTATTTTTCTCTTCATGTATCTAGAGCCTAATCCTCTGAATGGTTCGTGGTAAACCCACTGTTAGTTGGTGTCAAATTTTTTTCCTGAAATTGTCTGTTCCGACTTCTGGCTACCCCTTTCGTCGAGCCTTTCTTTAAGCAGTTTTTCTCTCTTTTCCGATGCTTTGGCTGCTGCATCGATGCTGTCCACCACCACTGCCGTCACCATTCCTGATCAGCGACCCTACCCTACCATCGTGCTGCCAACACAAACACAGCACCAGAGTCTCGTGCCAAACGGAGCTGTAATGCGCCTTCATGCTCCTTTTTCTCCTCTTGCACAACTCACCTTTGCCAGTGCTGGCTGCCGTGCATGGTGGGATGTCCAGCCGTTTTTCTGACAGTGACCACCGATTTTGAAATCGCCTCGACATCCTCTTTCTCGATTTGGTCTTGATGTTGTGATCAAGATTGTTTTACATCACCCCTCTCTATTGTAGATGTGTTTTTCTCCCTCCAACTCTAGTTATTCTCTCTCCTCCACTTGCCCATGGCGACTTTGGGTGTTGGTCAGTCTGAATATGCTATTTTAGTTTGTCAATGTCCCACTTTCCATTGACAAGTTAGATGGAAACAATTATGACACCTGGATATATGATATCAAACCTTGGCTTAAGGGACAAGGTTATATTGACCATCTTACCTACACAATGGACTCCATGAAAATAACGCTCTCGTTGGTTAAGGTTGATGCCCAAGTTTGTTTTGTTATAAAGTTGACTCTAATCCTTCCTTGAAGCAAATATTCCGTGCCCATTGGGGTTTGGGACCAGACCCGTTTTACACCAATGATGCTCAACACCTTTATGGTGTTTGTCAAAATTTCAGGTAACACCGCTCCTGGATGTATTGATGACTTTGTGGCTGAATTCGTGATTTTTAGGTTCTCCTAGTGTAGCCACTTACTCACTGTACCCACATCAAACTATGCTTGGTCCACTTTATTGCATGTGTTGGGTCGATAACCCATTTACATACCTTCAACCATCCCCCCAGTGATTCCTCAGTCTTGGCATCTCAAAGTGATGATCGTAATCCTCTTGCAAGTTGAGCAGAGGTCGTCCCATGTGTAAGCATTGCCACAAGCTCGGCCACACAATTGATTAGTGTTATGCATTGCATGGTTGCCCCCTTTGTTTGCTACTGTTGCCCATACAACTCCATTTGTGCCCACTGCATTTGGTGACACCCCATATGATGCTTTTGGACCTCCGACTCTTATCCATGACTTCCTCAAATATTGTTTGGAGACATTATCACTCAGTTTGTTTATTCCAATGATCAGTTAGCAAATATCTTCACTAAACCATTGTGGAGCCCTAGGATTGATTATACATGCCTTGAAATAATGGTTCAGCCTCTCAGTTTTTAATGAAAACAAACTCCAATGCATGGACAAAATTACTGTGATAGCAAGCATTTGAGGAGCAGCATGGGGGCATTGACATCTTTCTGTTTGATCCAGGTGGAGTGAAGGCTATTTTTCATAGGCAGGATGGGGTTGGCTTGATCATCATGCTTTAACTAGTTTATAACCGAGATGGAACCTTTTTGCAGCAACCAATCGCTATTCACCTTGAGGACAGAGTGAATGATTGAGGGGGGAGTATTCTTGGTAACCCCCGTTAGTTGGTGGTTATGACAGTTTAAGAAATACAAGGGGTTATGTTAATGGTCCTGCAACTGATTGAGCCCATTGAGGGTGGGTTTATGTTAGTAGACCAGTAGCTGTATTTAAATAGGAAGAGGGATTGAGAGGCATCTTGTCATTTGAGAGGGTTGGGGCCTTTGGGCATTAGGATATGCAGACCCTCTAAGTTCTGCAATAATACTGTAATCAAGGGAATTTCCCCGTTTTCTCTATAAATCTGATCCAGTTCATATCATGTGACTGGAGTGCCTAATTAGTTTGGGGGCATCATGCTACTTTTGAAATCTTACTGTTTGGTGTGGATTTATCATACCGTTTTATTTATTCTCTATTCCAGGTCTTTGTTCAAAAGAAAGTATACAAGAAAGGAAATGATAGTGTAGAAAACCTTGTGCATGGCATGCTTGGAATCGTTGATGATTTTGCGTTAGTGTTTAATATTTATCACTGTTTGTCTATTTTAGATTTGGTTGGCGTGGGCAGTCACGTGACAGCATTGGGACAGTATTATGTGTTGACGATGATGGAATCCTTCGTGTTGGGTTTCCTGGAGCATCCAGAGGATGGAAAGCTGACCCAGCAGAGATGGAACGTGTTGAAGAATTCAAGGTTGGAGACTGGGTTCGCATTCGTCCAACTCTTACATCTGCAAAGCATGGACTAGGATCTGTGACTCCGGGAAGCATTGGCATTGTGTATTGTATACGACCAGACAGTAGTCTGTTAATAGAACTGAGTTATCTTCCAAATCCATGGCATTGTGAGCCAGAGGAAGTGGAGCATGTTTCTCCTTTTACGGTATAACTTTATTCTGTGGCGTTTATTTGTCTCCTGTCTACGACTTTATTAACAAATTTGTCTTACAGATTGGTGATCGGGTATGCGTGAAACGATCTGTTGCAGAACCTAGATATGCTTGGGGTGGTGAGACACATCATAGTGTTGGAAGAATAAGTGAGATTGAGAATGATGGTCTCTTAATAATAGAAATACCAAATCGACCCATACCATGGCAAGCTGATCCATCGGATATGGAGAAGGTGGAAGATTTCAAGGTAATCCTTTCTGTTGAAGTTGATTATTTGATACTTTTTGTTTGTTCTTTCTATACATTTAATGTCGGATGTCTTATTGGGTAGCCCTATTTAATTATCCATTTGGCCAAAGCAGGTTGGAGATTGGGTAAGAGTGAAAGCTTCAGTGTCTTCTCCAAAATATGGATGGGAAGATATTACAAGGAATAGTATTGGTGTAATTCATTGCTTGGAGGAGGATGGCGATATGGGTGTTGCTTTTTGCTTCAGAAGCAAGCCTTTTTCTTGCTCAGTCACTGATGTGGAGAAAGTTCCTCCGTTTGAGGTGGGACAAGTAATTCATGTGATGCCATCAGTTACTCAGCCGCGTCTTGGGTGGTCAAATGAATCACCAGCTACTGTTGGGAAAGTAGTGAGAATTGACATGGATGGTGCTCTCAATGTAAGTTTAATTTGTATTTTCTAGATATTATGCATGATTCTACAACTTCAATCACTTTAAGCTAACTATAACTTCTGAAGTGTCTTCCATAACTAGATTGCTACACCGGACCTACTGTTTTCGGTTAACACTGTTAAGTAGTGATAGTGTCAGGTAGGTGTGTAAAGTTTATAATGCTGTATAATATGCCTAGAAAGTAGCCTTCATCTGGGGGGATTTTGCTGTCTGTATGGCAGAAATTAAAGTTTACAGCAAAGCTTTGAAAAAAGCCCAGTTGTAACATGAAATTCTATCTTTTCTATCAGTATCTGTATGGGTGGTTTAAACTTAAGAAGTGATGCCATCAAATTTGAGTAACGGGTAGACAATTATTAAAATATTATAATATTAAATGAGTTAGCAACTACTAATTGTCCAAATTTATCCGCCTAGTAGGGTGGATTGCGTATAAGAATTTGCCTGCCATCATGGCTGTAGTTTCTGCACAAATGGTGACATCGTGCTTGACAAATAACAAGTTTGCAAATGTCATTTTAAGAAAACGACCTCATATTTAGCTTTGCTGGAGTCCCTGCCTAAATTATGAGAAAATTAGACTAAAATATTGACCGCTCTGATTAAGGAATTAAACAAACTACATATAAAATATTTCTTGAACAATGGCGTTAGCGATTTCATTCTGAGAATATATACAAGAGCTGATTTTGCTGGTTTCTTTGTAGGTGAGGGTCACTGGTAGGCAGAACCTGTGGAAAGTTTCTCCTGGAGATGCAGAGCGGCTTTCAGGATTTGAAGTTGGGGATTGGGTTCGCTCAAAGTCAAGCCTGGGAACCAGACCAAGCTATGACTGGAATAGTGTTGGGAGGGAAAGTTTAGCTGTTGTGCATAGTGTACAGGATTCTGGATACTTGGAGTTGGCTTGCTGTTTTCGCAAAGGGAAGTGGATCACTCATTATACAGATGTTGAAAGGGTTCCTAGCTTTAAAGTTGGGCAGTATGTTAGGTTCCGAACTGGTTTGGTTGAACCAAGGTGGGGCTGGAGAGGAGCTCGGCCTGAATCTCAAGGGGTTGTAACCAGTATTCATGCCGATGGAGAAGTCAGGGTTGCATTTTTTGGACTTCCAGGACTGTGGAGAGGTGATCCTTCAGACCTTGAGATTGAACAAATGTTCGAAGTGGGAGAGTGGGTGAGATTGACAGACAATGCAAATAATTGGAAATCAATTGGGCCAGGTAGTGTTGGTGTCGTTCAAGGAATAGGATATGAAGGAGATGAATCGGACAGAAGCATTTTTGTTGGATTTTGTGGGGAGCAAGAAAAGTGGGTAGGACCTAGTTCACATCTTGAAAGATTTGACAAACTCTTTGTTGGACAGAAGGTTAGAGTGAAACAATGTGTGAAGCAACCAAGATTTGGATGGTCAGGGCATAGCCATGCTAGTCTTGGGACCATACAGGCTATTGATGCTGATGGAAAGCTTCGAATATACACTCCAGCAGGATCCAGAGCATGGATGTTGGACCCATCAGAAGTGGAGGTGGTAGAAGAGAAGGAGCTCTGTATTGGTGACTGGGTAAGGGTTAAAGCATCGGTTTCAACCCCAACCCACCATTGGGGGGAAGTGAGTCATTCAAGCATTGGAGTTGTGCATCGAATGGAGGACGAGGATCTTTGGGTGGCTTTCTGTTTTATGGAGAGGCTATGGCTTTGTAAGGCATGGGAAATGGAACGGGTTAGGCCATTTAAAGTGGCTGACAAGGTAAGGATCAGAGATGGACTGGTGACCCCACGTTGGGGATGGGGAATGGAGACACATGCCAGCAAGGGACAGGTTGTAGGGGTAGATGCAAATGGCAAACTAAGAATAAAATTCCGGTGGAGGGAAGGGAGGCCCTGGATAGGAGATCCTGCTGATATTGCCCTTGATGAGGACTTATAATGGTATTTTAGGAATATGTAAGGTTGTACCATAACTAAATATTCTCATTTAGCTCTTTAGCCTATGTTTTTCTGGGCTGAGCTTGTGCAAAGTGGAAAGCTTTATGCGCTCTGCTACTGGATGTGCTCTGAACCATAACTCCTTTGTGAAGGTTGGAATGCCATTTGGCCACATATATTGATGATGTTAATAAATAGAGTGAAAGAATTGAAGCTGTGGAGATAGGAAAATTTGCTTGTTGACCGAGTGCGGAGATATAAAGGCATTTGGCTCATTTATATTCATTACTCACAAGTTTGTAGTCCCAGATTTTGAGGTGTATATCATCATATGTATGTTTATTGCATATTGTACAAATTGTACTCAACAGTCAACTTAATGCATTTTTTTGACTCACCATTATGCAGTTGCATAATTCTTAAATAGAATTTATTCCATTATACATCTTATGTGCCCGGTAGCCCTACTGTTTCTTATTTGGCAAAGCATCATGATTATGGTTGTGACCATTTTTGCTTTTGCTTAGGCAACTCTTGTAAATGGAGAATCAGTTAGTGAGCACACAGGTCGGCTTTTACATCATGCACCCCATAATGACTATCTACACTCCCCTAACATTGAACATGACCATTCTACCCTTCATGGTATATTTCAGTGGTGACTTCTGGTTTTTCCTTTTTGCAAATCTTCTATAATAAGATTTCCAAACAAGAGTTTTGGAACGTATGAGATGTTTGCTGGAGCAACCTTTTGAAAGAAGTTTTTCAGAACAAACTTCTTGGAACAAGCTTTCTGGACGGCGAAATCTTGAGGAATAAATTTTCCAGAATCCTACACACCGTGTCTAGATTGAACAATCTAGGAACATAAGAATTGAGCAATTTAGAAGTTTTCTGAATTAACAATCTGGAAAGAAAAAACAAAGCTACATGCTGTTATATAGTCTCCACTGAATCAAACACACCTAACGTTTGCTCTCTCTCTGGTCCCACCATATCTGGCGTCTTTCTGTCAAAGGCGAATCCTTGTTGATGTTATTATCATCGTTACGAATCCTAGCACAGGGGTATAATGGCGATGTGGATGCAGAGAGAAGGAAAAGAAACAGTGGTGGTAATGACTGTAGCGGTAGCAGCGTCGTGGTGCACCTTTAATTTTTTTATTGTTAACATGTGGTGCAGGTAGTAATCATACCGTTAGGAAGCAAAAGCAGTCAATTGCTTCCTGCACCACATCACTTTTTTAAATTACCAATATTATCCTTGACATATTATTAAAAGGAAAGAGGTGTTGTGGTGATTGGACTGATGGTGGGTGGTCCATGATAGTGCGGTGTAGAGTTCTCCGGTGAGCTGTTGGTGACTAGAGGTGAGTGAGTTTGATTTAAGCGTTTTTTATTTTGTATGAGTGAGTGTAGATGTGAGATAAGTCGTTTCTGGAATATTTTTCGTAGTTGTTTTTTGAGTTTTTGCCGTTGATGACTAGAGGTGAGTGAGTTTTAGTTTAAGCGTTTTGATTTTGTATGGTAAGTGTTGATGTGGGATAAGTTGTTTCCGAAAAACAAAATCTGGAAGACATTTTTCGTAGTTGTTTTTTTTTGAGTTACAGAAAAAACTTTCCAAAATAGGGGTGCCGCAAAAATGACTTGGAAAACAATTTCCGAAAGTCATTTTTTTCGTTTAGAAAGATGTTTTCCGAAAATTATTTTTACATTTCAAAAAACTTTTTCCAAAATACAGTTCAACTTCGAAAAAAAATTAACTTTCGGAAATGATTTCCGAAATTTTGTTCGGAGCAATAGCGAATAAGCATTACCCGATTCCAAGGTCATGTGGTATTCCACATGTCTTTTCAAGCAAAGAAAATTTTGATTACGTGAGTATGTATAATTCAATTCATATAGTTTTCTTTCATAGTGTCCTCTAATTATACAATTTTTACTCAGTTACTGTAAAAATAATTGTTCTTATTTCGAGCTTTTTTTAAATGTTATGGAGACTGTAGGAACTGGGTGGCCAGTGTCAACCTAGTTTTTAATCCTTATGTCATTGTTCTTACAAAAAAAAAAAAAAGGCTAACTTATTTAGCAATTCTTTTCAATGAAAATAGTTTTAAGGCAAAAACTTCCTGCATAGACTTATTAGTATCATAACACTTCACTCTTTTAAAACTCTTCCTCAAAATTTCACCATCAAACATCTCTTCTTTCAAATAAAAGGTTTTCGAATTTACTCTCTAGTTTTGAAAATAAAAGACAACCAACGACAACCTATGTCATCCTCATAGGAAATATCTTTCCAAAAACATGTCCCTGATATTTCCATCATTGTCCCCTAGAGCTGTCTTGATCCTCCATTGCACTCCTCATGCCATTTACAGAAGCATTGCAGGGCATCCCTCATCCATGCATGCCGGCAGCTTCCAAGCGCCTCAGACACAGCTAACCAACTCCTTTTTCTGGTGCTTTGCTCCGGCCATGACTCAAGTTCCTCCTTCACAAATAACGCAAACATTGCTGCTTTACATAAGCCTTCTGGACTGCACTCATCTTGGAGGGTCTTACTTCTAAATTCATAGTATCCAAGAAAATCCTGACACCAAGTAGAAACCATATCAATCATTGATTAGCAATAATCCATCTAAATAAAAACTGCAAAACTGCAACATAAAAACACCCAGCAGACTTATATTCAATCAAATCAGAAGAGTAGGGGATTCAAGGATCAGTAAGTTAAGAATGAAAGGTTTCAGACTCCACCAAACTCATCATATATTTTTGCTCAAAACTGAAAGATGAAAAATATTCAATGTGGAGGAAAAAGTGTCTAGAGAGGTATTAAGGAATTTATTAGAAGGAGGAATATTTGGTAGGGTTGGTAGGGCTGAGTGAAGAAGCTGGCTCTTCCCTAGAAGAGGGTTTCTATAATTTCTGTTATTTGTTTGGTTTGTTTTCTATTGTTTACCTCTTAGAAGGTTTCTATAACTTGGAAATATTTCTAATTTGGTATCAATATTACTTTTGTTTTACCATTTCTATTCCGGTTCCTATCAGAACATTAAATTAATTCATATATGTGGAGAAGCTTTGCACCATTAAGTCTCCTCGAACTCCAGCTTCTTCAATAGCTTCTCTTACAGCAGCCTCCTCAACAGTTTCATCATTCTCCCAACCTCCCTTCAATAGCAAAGCAAAATCACACTCATCAGAAAACGAGATCTCAACTCAGGAGCCGTTAGAAAAAGAATTTACAGCTTATGTGAATGACATTAATTTAGAGAAGCAGATCCTTGCTATAAATTTGCATGAAAGCACTAAAATCTTCATCAAAAGGCATATTAAGCAATTGAAATAACACTGTCTCATCAATATGTTCAATATAGGTTGTTACAACAGATTTACACTAGTGTCTTGAATTTATTCAAATGCCTAAAGATTGGCCTTTAAAGTGTGCAATATAAGGTACCTAATTTTTGTTCTGTTTAAATTAGGATGACAAAAACCCCAGAACCTTATTCACTTTGTAATCTTCTTTCAGATTAGTGGAGGAAAATTCACTTGTTTCTGTTTTGTATTAAAAAATTCTATCCAAAAAGGCCAAATTACTACTTTTCAATTAGTGATTGATGATTCATACCCATTGGACATGTACGAATTTTTTTTTTAAAGTATGTTGAACAAGACAACAAGATCATTCCATCAACTTATCCTTTTAAAACAAGTACCTAGTGAAAAAATCAAGATAAAGCTACAGGCACGTCAAAGTTCTCTTAAAGATAGGCCAGATACCCAAGATTGAAGCAGGGTGGGACCTCTTGAAAACATGCAAACTGATTATAACAGCTACATGTATGCACCAGGTGACCTAAAACCCTTCATGTGCATAACAATAACTGTCTATATTGCATATTAAATGTGTGAAATAGCAAGCCCCAAGGCTATGAACTTTCTTTCTTTCTTTCCAAGAAGCCATTATGATTATATCAAAGGCAGAAAAACAACCAATGAAAATTTCCCTGTACCAAAAGAGCATGAATGATCGAAAGGAAACAAACTACATTAGTTTTTGTTTATACAGTTTTAATTAGAATCTTTATGACCCTGTTTGACACAATAAACCATATGGATTGGCATCCTCTTGTGCAGCAAGACCGTCCTGTTAGAGAGATAGACACAAATTTCATTGTGTGAAGACCCACCATGATGGGTTTATTGGGTCCACTAGTTAAAAGAAAAAACCACTTGTGTCTGTATTTTTCTGAGGACCCTGTTGGTTTATGAACAAGGATCCAATCCAAATTTTTTGTACCTTTCATCCCAAATAGGTTTGAAAATTGTTGTGTGAGAAATGTAAAACTACATGAACATGAAATTGATGCAAAAGAAAAGTCAGGATGAAGCAGTCCTTAGCAACGAAAGGCTTTTTGTTTCAGATCGTTCCTCAACTAATCAATGCATCAGAAAATTCTTGATGAATAATTGTAGAAACTATAAGTGTAAGTTGCAAGTGCAGGGCACTTAATAATAACTCAACGAAAAAGTACAAACGTAAAGTATATTCTCATTCCAAAATCATACCTTCGGAAACAAAAGACCTGGTCCACCAGTTGAATTAATCATAAGCACTTCAACAATCTTTGCAGAAGAATCCCCACAGTCATCGCCATCTCTGTATCTAAATGGCACACATCTGCAATACAATTATCATCTACAGATCAGATCAAACCTCTTAAGTATATCAATCCAACTTTTTGGACTTCAAGTAGTTCCTAGCTAGAAAACTTGGTTAACGTAGTAAAACCTGCTTCAGCTAGAAAGCCAAAAAATTTGGATAATAAACACAATTCTTTTCTTTTGGCTACAGATCTGCGAATTGATTTTAGTTGGATTGAATAATATTTTTTTATAGTAAGAAATTATCTTCCATCACAAATATTAACGGTATAGACAACAATATAATGCAACAAAACTAAATGTACTACTTACAGACTGATCTTCAAAATCTTCCATATTCATTAAATTCTGATAAGTCATGTTTTCCGGGTCATTTAGTATTCACTCTCCATAAAATTCTGAAGTCTAATTTTTAGAAAAGAAGTCTTAAAAGGACAAACTCCTACACACAAGCCAAGATGAACATTATAAACTACATTCAAGTCACTAGAGTGCCTTTGCAGAGGGATGAAAAGACCATTGAGCTTAGGAAAATAATAAACAAGCACTAGTAAAAGATGCCAAGGCATCAAAGAATCTTAACCAAAAGGCATATGTTTGCAGCATGCCATTCAATTTCTATAATTCAAGCTTCTCTAAAGAACAAAAAATGCTCATCAAGAAACAACCAATGACATTACGTGAAAAAACCCGAAGTCCAGAACCACCCACAACGAAAAGACAAAACCTTGGCTCAATACATCGGTTTCACATAAAGCCCCTGCAAAATCCTAAGTTCATGAAATATAAGCAACAAGACCAAATCTTATCATTTCAAAACTCGGGACCAAACCAAATATAACCCATCTTTGATTCTAGTCAGCACTTCCAAAATCTTAAATTTTTAATACTCAAAGTCTAGTCCTCAAATCCAGAAGTCAGGATCAAATCTTATAATTTCAAAAACCAGAACTGAAATTAAATGTGGCATTTTGCCAGCAACACACTGTTTACTCTTTTCTGGGACACTTTCTTCCATGTTAAAACGCAAACCAGCATCCACATATCCTTGAAAAAAAAATTATCAGCAGGCAAGAAACATTTTTTAAAAGTGGAACCACATGCGGGGATTTTGTCCACATTTATGTAAAGTAATAATAAAGTAAAAAAAAAAAAAAAAAAAAAAAAAAAAAAAAAAAAGGCACTACAATGAAAAAACAATTATCATGAAAAAAAAAGTCAACAAAATAATAAAGATATAATTATACACTAAAAACAGTTATTAAAATTGATACCCTGTATCCTATCTATACATTAGTATAAGTTAGTATAGATTAGTATAGAAGTATTGTCAGGATGAAAAAATCATATTTTTCTTTTTTTGTGATTTGTAATAATTTTCGAACACCCCCCACATCAAGTGTGTTCAAAATAGTGTGATAAGCGTAAGAAATAAGAGTAAACCATGTTGATTCCAGGTTTGTAATGTAGATGTGTAATAAACCACATTTTCTAATCAATATTAAGTAGAAAGAAAAAAAAAAAAAGGAAGAATAATAAGAAGAAGAAAAATGACGAACCCGGCGATTAGGCGATACCCATGTTCGTATCGCTGCTGATGCCGACCCGTTCGGGCCACCAATTCAGCCATCATATCAACTCAACAACAACTCTCTCTCTCTCTCTTTGGATTTGAATCACAAAACGAAAGAACGATCAGAATTCCCCATTACAGAATCCCAATGCACTCGCCAGCACCAGATTCCGACCCGCGCAACCCTTCTACGACGCCGCGTTTCATCCGGCACCACCGAACGCCATTGTCGTTCTGAGAGCGAGAAAGAGAGAGAGGGAAAGAGAAGAGGACTTCGTAGAAAATCACGAAAAAGCGTGCGATGTTGTGTTGTTTGGAGTGAGAAACGGAAGAAAGAACATGAAGCGATTCTAACGGATCGGATCGGAACTGTCCCCGCCACGTGGATCCTCGTCAGCGTCTTGGGTCACACTTTCGAGGCGCTGTCGTTAATGCCTCTCTGCTTGATTGACCACTCTGTCTCGCTGCATCCGCCTTTTAGATAAGGACACGTGGAAGACTAGAGTCTTGAAGGCTTTGATGTGGGGATAGCAGCACCTCGCGTGTTTTGGGGCGAAGCAGGGAATTGCGTTGCGCTTTGATTGATTTGATAGGATCATGGAATATCATGATTTTGTGGGACCATCCTCTTCATTCCAATTATTTTTTGCTTTTGCTTTTGCTTGTGCACCCCCTTATTTGCTACCTGCACACCTTCTTCTCCATTAGGGTTGAAATTAGAAGTAATCCCGCAAATTGTGGTGGTGTTTTGAAGTATGAAAGTCTATAGGAGATTCTGGAAATAGACTTCTAAAATACATACTCTAAAATGTGGTTTGAAAATAATTGTCTCCATGAGCTGTGCTTTCAAAATTTTGGAATACAGTTAAGAAAAAATCATTTTGGATTGTTATATTTAGAAGACTTTATTTTTTTTAATTCTGAAAAATATATTCTAAAAGTGTTCGAAAATCAATTATCTAGAAACTTTCTACAACAACTATTATAACAACTATATATTTAGATATTTTATGCTCAAAGCACGTAATCTGAAAGGTGAAATATATATTTCATACTCCATCAAAAAATAGATATAACAAAGGTTATATTTAACAGACGGTTTTAATTTCTATTAAATGTGATATATGTGATTTATTTTATTTTTTTTCTTTCTTCTTCTCTACTTACTTTATACAGAAAAAAGGTAAAACAATCAGAAGTTTCTCTCGAAATCTGACAATTGCAAAATCCAATTTCGATGCCAACTCAGTTTTTTCAAACCGAAATTGGATCATTCATTGGATGATTCTCAGATCTTTCGCTCCAACATAAAAAAAAAAAAAAAAAAAAAAAAAAAAAGTCAAAACCATCTTCAAAATTCTATTCTTTAAAAATCGAATTCCACGATACTTTTTAGGTAGTGAAAATTTGACTTCCAAAAAATTAGTTTCTCATACTATTTACAATATTTTTATTTATTTTTATATCTTTCAAATAAAAAAAAAGTCACACAAAAATTATAAATTCTTACTTTATTTTACTTTAAAACAATAATTTTTTTATAAAACTTAAAAAAAATATTTCAGAATTTGGTTTTCCTTTACTCTAATTTCAGTTGGTTCTAAAAGTGGAAGTTAAAAATTTCAACTAGTATTCACTCCTGGCAGTTGAATTTCCACTTTGGATAAAAAGTGTTATTTGGGGTATTATTTTTGAAAAGGGTGTTATTGTAGTAAAAATTTCTTTAAAGAACTTAATCAATGGTGTCTTGAACATAATCTATTTGAAAATGAAGAATGATATGAATATTTGAAAAAGTCCATTTTTATTGATAGAATGTCAATTATATGAATGTGTTATGTAGTTTATGTACTACTTTTCTTAAACAATCAACTATTATTCTCTTTTAAGAATCCAACAACCATTTGATATGATTCATTATTGTTTCAAGATGACATCTAAAAGTTGAGAGAAAATAAATTACTTTCCTTATCCAACATCAATAATATAGTTTTATTTTGTTGTTGATAAAAGATTTAAGGTTAGATTATATGATTTTGTATAGATTTTTTAGTTTGAATATTTATTCATTGTTATTGCTAATTTTTTTGTATTTCAAGTTTTGGTTTAAAGTCAAAACAATATTATTTTAAAAAAATACAAAATTCATTTTTTTATTATAACTTTACATCAAATAGTGTTCTGGTCCAGCGTAAAATAAAAGTTTTTATGTTGGAGATTTAGTTTTACGTGAATTTGTCATTCACATGTACATCAAACTCTTACAAAAAATAAAAAATCCTAAATAATTTATAATAAAAAGATCTTTTTACACTAGTGGATCCAAAATGTTATATAGTATTCGAAAACATAAATGTGTAACAACACTAAAATTCAAGTTATTATTTTGAATTACTCAATTCAAAAGACTTTTGGATTATCCAATATAGAAAAAAAAAAAAAAAACTTTGAAAACTAGTATCAAACACGGATTGATTATCATCAAATAGTGAAGGGAACTTAAGAGAGTGAAGGAAAATATGTCCAAGTGAAGAAAGCAAAAGTTTTACTTCATTGAATTCTTAAAGTAAATATTTATTTTTGTAAACTTTAAAGATAATATTTTCACACACTATTTATTTAAGATAACTTATTTGAAACCTAACCCATCATCCAAGATTTAGATTTTGTTCCTACAGAACCATCTTTCAATGGGTCATTTCTTCTTGCACCTTCATACATTTCTTTTGCACACTCATAAACATAAAAATTCTCATTTTATCTTTTTCAAATTATATAATTTAGAAGTAATTTTTGACTTTTAAATTATATAATTTAAAAATTTTAAATTAATTCAGATTGTGTAATTTAAAAATAAAAAATAATTTTTAAAATGTATAATTTAGAAACGTTTTTAAATTTCACACTATTTTTAACTTTTAGATTGTACGTTAAAAAGCCAATAAACATATATGAGAGTGGTGAATGCAGAAAAAATAATTGGTTAGACATTAATGTTGCATTCGAAACTCAACCCTTGATCCATCATGAAATGGATATTAAATTAGACATTGAATCATTAGCGATCCATTTGAAACCAAACCCATCTAAGGAACCCTTTATATCCTTTACTCATCATACTTCACTTTGTGCTTATGATCATGGGTAAAATGAAGAAAATGAGATTAAGGTGGAGACGAATCCCATGTTTTATCTAAATGAAGACGAATCTCATGATTTTGAAAGCTCATGAACAGTACAGCACCATATTCAATTATCCAATGCATGAAATTCGATGTAGAAGGCAAAGATTCACGTACTAATAGATTAAAATTTTTCATTACTGTTAGGTTTGATTGATTCTTGTGTAAAAAAAATTGTCAACTCTTATTTTTATTAATTTTTGTTGTTGGCGTGTTACCTTAAACTCCTGTGTGATTTAATTACACTATTAACTTGTTAGCATTGAAAAACATAGGTCATGCAAGAATTTTTATTGCGAAAATTCTATGCATCTTAATTCCAAAATATTATCTTAATATCTATTCTTTTATCATAAGATTATGTTAACACAGTCAAAAAATAAATCATAGTTTGACACTCATTAATAACTTAAAGGGACAGGAAATTACAATTATAATGTTCAAAATTCAAGACTAAAATAACAAATTTAGATTTAGAGAACACAAACAAAAGTTATGATACTAAAATCAAATTCAAACCTAACATAGATCCTATGATGATGGACCCTTTAATTTTTGTTTTAAAATGATAATTATTTCCAAGTTCCTAAATTTTCAATTCCACTATTTCAGTTTCCAACATCCTTATCTTGGGTCACACAATACAGTTTCACAAACCCGCTTCAAGCACCACACTTCGCGCGCTCCCTGAAAACCCTAATTTTTGCGATCAAGCTTTTCAATCTCCAATAGTTAGCTTCATCTCTTCACCAAAGAAAATGGGTGAGGCTGTGGAAGCTGAAGAAAGGCCCAAATTCAGAGATATTAGACGCTATTTCTGCGAGTTTTGCGGTATCTGCAGGTCCAAGAAAACCCTCATCACCTCTCACGTGAATTCACACCACAAGGTGGTATCCCTTTTTCATTATTTCACTTTCGGTTATGCAAAATCTAATCTTTTGCAAGAAACCTCATTTAAATGTCAACTGGGTGAATATGTGTTTGATTTTGCCTTTGATATGTCTTAGGAGGAGGTGGGAAAGGCAAGAACTGAAATAGAAAGAGAACCCAAAGCTGAGGCTGTGAAATCCAACACGTGTGAGGAATGTGGTGCCAGTTTCAAAAAACACGCTTATTTGTTGCAGCACATGCAAAGTCATTCGCTTGAGGTAATGCTAATAACACATTTTTCTATTTCTCATTGGGAATGTTGTTATATAGCTTTTGTAATTCTATAAATTTTAGTTGGTAGCAAAATGTTTATTAGAAATTCTCAAATGCAATAACTCTATTAGTTGCTTATATAAGCAACTCCTATAAGGACTCTTTGAGAACTCATTTTCTCCAATGGTATTCAAGTTTCTGAACCTTAAGAACCAACATAAGTAACAACTTGGGAGTTGCTTTTAGAGAGTGTGTCGTTGAGAGTTGTTCTTGCCTAATAATAAAGATGACTTTGTTTAATTTTCCTAATTCATTCTTTTATTGTATTTTTTTCATTATGTTTTATCCAGTACTACATTCCTTGAAAATTGTTTTGTGGGAGTTATAGGTTTATGTTGTATTGTGTTAGTTGTTACATGGACTGAAGATGAATATTTTTGCAGGATAGTAATTTATGACTCTAAAATCATTGGATAAAATGTTATAGTGTGAAGCATTGGATCCCAGAGAAAGAACTCCAAAATGCACGAGGCAGCATGTTTAGACTTGATGGATCAGTATCAGGTTGGGAGACCTCCTGAGAAGCTCCATCAAGGATGCCTCATTCACGCAAAATTGAGGTTGGCAATTTGTATTTTGTTCTTGTCAAGGTATGATAATAATTGTGTGTCTTTTGGCTTCTGGCTTTGACATGCTATGTGTGTGTGCGCGCACGCGTGGTGGTTCCAGAGGTCGTATGTGTGTGTTGTGGATGATTGTCAAGCAAGTTACCGAAGGAAGGATCACCTGAATCGTCACCTTTTACAGCATCAAGGGAAGACTTTTAAATGCCCTGTTGAGAATTGCAGCACCGAGTTCTCTTTGCAAAGCAATGTGAAGCGACATGTTGAGGAGATCCATGATGACAGTTCTACCTGTGACAAAACTCACAAGCAGCACACATGTCCAGAAATTGGCTGTGGAAAGGTTTTCAGATTTGTATCACAGCTACGAAAACATGAAGATTCTCATGGTAGGCTTAGCTCCTTTTGGTTTTCTGTATGAGTTAGTGAATTTCCATGGATTTTTGTAAGGCACTTTATTGTGAAAGATGTTTGGCACAATTTTGAGGAAAGCCTTTATCTTGCAGTTAAGCTGGAGTCAGTAGATGTGTTGTGCTTAGAGCCTGGTTGCATGAAGCATTTCACCAATGTCCAGTGCCTTCAAGCCCATGTAAAGTCCTCCCATCAATACATGACCTGTGAAACTTGTGGTACTAAGCAACTAAAGAACAATATTAAGCGTCACATGCGCACTCATGAACCTCTCAGTTCACCAAAGACCTTATTTCAATGTGAGTTCAAGGGTTGTAGCTGCACATTTTCAAGAGTAAGACTTCTTATTCTTAAACATGTTTCATGTAAGTTCCAAATGAATTCTCAATCTGGTTACAAGTTGAACTTTTTTTAAAGTTTTCTTGGTTATGTGTCAACAGAAATCTAATCTTGATAAGCATAAGAAGGTTGTTCACTTTAAGGAAAAGCCTTTTGTGTGTGGGTTTGCTGATTGTGGCATGAGATTTGCTTACAAACACGTGCGAGATAACCATGAGAAAACCGCAAAACATATTTTTACCCTTGTAAGTTCTTTTGCCTTACTGTTCTAGTTCTTGTGCACATCTGATAATAGATACTTTGTTTTGCCTTTTTGCTAATGTACTCATAAGATTTTCACGGTACAGGGTGATTTTGAAAAGGCTGATGAAGAGTTCAGATCAAGAGCTAGGGGAGGGAGGAAGAGGAAATATCCTAGTGTTGAAATGTTAGTCTGGAACAGAGTTACCCCACCAAGTCAATTGGAGAGTTGGTTTTTCATGCAGGATAGTGAGTAAGGTGCATTCAGCATTGCCTACTCTTGATAAAAGTAGGTTAAATGTAAATTTAATGTGTTGAAATGAGTATAAATAAAAAGTAAATTAGGTACATTTAGGATTAATATTAGTGTTACGGATAGGATTTAGGACTACAATGATGTATAATGTGATAGATATGGCATCTTGGGCATTTGATTTTGGCTCTTGGGGTTGGTGTTTGAAGGTGATAGATATGCTTTCTAATTGCCAACTATGTTTGAATTGGTGAAGTAGATGAAAGGGAGAAAAATGAAAAATGATTGAATGAAGTGGAAGAAAGTGCTTTTAGCATCTAATTAATATTAACATATCCTTTACTTAATTGGTATTTCAATTAGTAAAAGTTATATTACTTTTTAAGTTTGTATGTGTTTCAAAGTTTAAATTAATGGAGATGTAATTTTTTACGAGTGTTCTTGGTGCCATCTTTAACTACACAATTTTATGTTTTATTAAATTAAAATAAATTTATTGCTTGATAAAATGTGTTACTATACAGTTTCGTTAAGCAAATAATTCTCTTTAATTTATATTTTTAAAAATTATTTATATTTTATTACAATTTATATATAAAAAAATGCAGAGATAAAAGTGCCATTCCGCTAGTAATAATAAAATAATTAATTTAAATATTGTACTATTTTAGGGTTTAGGATTTATTATTTTAAGAATTATAAATAAAATAGCCTCATAAAAAACAATTTCTATTTAAAGTAGCTTAGAGTGAAGGAGAGATAAAGAACATTGTGGAATAAGTTTTTTGAAACATATATATTTTCCACCGTTTCAGAAGAATAGAGAAACATATACCTCCCATTGTTACAAATGAAGTAATTCAAAAGGTTAAAAGAGCAAATTATGTGTGTAGTAGAAGAGAGAAAACTTGGAATGGAGATTATGTCCCTTCTGTTGGTGATTAGGATGCAAGTAGTAACTATGGAGGTGCAGGAAACAAAGCCTTGTTTGTATTTAAGATTAGGGCTAAGCCCAATCCATTCAGCATTACCAAAAAACCCAATATTCATACGAATTAGTTAACTACAATCAACAACCGCTATTAAAAGGTTGTATGAACAAAACGGGATACTATTCGTATTTTTATTATTTATTTATTTCATTGAGTTAAAATTTAATTATTGTAATAAATTTTAGTATTTTATATATTAATATGTATATTACTTTCTATATAATATATATTTTCAATATATTTATTTATTTTTATGTTCAAATAACCCCTAAACCACTTGGAATGAAATAACTTGTTAGAGCTAGGTTGGGATTTGTTTTTCAAATAGTTCAAGGACTTGGTATATTTCTTTTTTTAATTAGCCTTTTTGAAAAACAAACTTATGCAAAGTTTAAAGGAATAAAAATACATACGAACTTTTAATGAAAATAGAAATGGAAGCTTTAATGGTAAAAATGGGAGCATGAAAATTGTGATTAAAAAACTGAGCATAATTATGAAATATTATTATTCCATTTTGAAGGGTGAGCAAGTTGTTACTAAATAAAGTATAAAGTGGGAGGGGATTTGAAGTTCAATGGATGTTACTGTGAGATAGATATTCATATTCCTCTTTATTGGTTGTTGTTAGTTTGAACTTCATCATTGTGTATCCAAACTATCTTGCATCTCATCATTTCATATCACAATTTCTTATTCCTTCTAATTATTACCTCATTTTCTTTGTTATTGTTATTTTGTAATTTAAGACCCAAGATCATAATTATAAATTGAAATTCAATTAATTAGCTTAACAACATGAACACATTCTATGGTTTTATTTTCTTTTTCTTCTTTTGAAGATTTTTTGTATAGAAGTAAATATATTGAAAATATGAAACAAAATTTAAATAGATGACATATTTTCAGAGTTTTGCTGATAAATATTCTTAGTAAGGAAAATTTAATATATCTTATTAGATGTTTTTAAATGCCTAAAAAGTAAATATTAAATAATTTTTATTTTTAATATGATGAGTAGTTTTCATTGAGCACTTTCTAATTTTGCTTCTTTAAATATTAGTTAGTGTTAAGGATGTTTAAGAGTTGGGTTGAATTTCACCAAACCTATTACTCACTTTGATTGAAAAACCTATTACTCACTTTGATTGAAATAGCTTGAATTAGATTCATGTGATCTTGTATAAAAAAAATCCGATTTAAGTTAGATTGGGTCAATAAATACTTAAAATCAAAATCATTTTACAAATATTAAAAATACTTTTAAAAATATACTGTTGCTATCTCAGAGTCTTATAAAATTTATTAAAATATTATTATTCTTGTATATAATTAGAAATTTTATCTCGATAAATATATATAAACCTTATTTTATAAATCAATTTTGTGATTAATATTATAAATTAAAATAATAATTTTAAAGAATAAATTTATCTCACTACCTCAAATAAAATTTCTCAATATTCTCTTATGTTGTATCTTTCTTGGATACCCATAACCCCAGAATTTGCCTAAAAACTTTTTTCTCAGCCATTACAAATTTTATTTTATTTCTTTTATCTCTATATTTAATCTCCTTTACAATTTCTTTTTTTCATTCTATCATTTGTTTATCTTTATCCCTAAAAAGTTCACAAATTTTAAAAGAAATAGTCAATAACTAAAAATAATTTTGTGCCACTACCATTTAAAAGCAAGAAACTATTATGCAAAATAATACAAAAGCTTAAAAAACCTACCCATTACTAAAATTAAAAAGCTTAAAAAACCTAGCCATTACTAAAATTAAAAAAAAAAAAAAACATTTTTCTCATTGAGAAATGGACTTGTGCACTGTTGACAACATTCATTGTGCATTGATATTGAAAGAGCAGTCTTTCCATGAAATTCCCCATCACTCTCTTTTGGTCAATTGTGGTTTTTGAGAGAAGTATTCAACCATGTGGGTCCCTCCTCAGTCAAACCCTAATTTTGCATTCCAACATTGAATCTAAACCAAAGTCAGGGGCTACGTACCAAAATCTAAAATAAAATAATTAACCTCTTCAAATTGTTGTACCTCAATTCTTGATCAACTTCATTTTCAGAATTCCATAAAAGTTATAACCTTTTTAATTGAAGAAAAAAGGAAGTAAAAGTTCATCATAGATTCATTTGTTTGGGAAGAAGTTGGAAATTTGAACACGACAATTAACCTCATTCACCCAAATTTGGATGTTCTTCAAAAAGGTGTTTCAGTTACAATAAGTTTGGACAACTTACAAGTAGAATTAATTTAATTGAACTTTTCAAGGGTGGTGGTGGAGTGCACACTTTTTCTTTTTATGAATATAAGTTTATGTATAATTTTTGTAATTTTTTAATTGCCAAAACATAGTGTTTTCTTTCCAACACAAACACTCAATTTTCTCAAGAATTTAAGAGACATGAAATAAGTTAATATCTTTTTTAATTTGAGTTTTGCGTGTTCTCGAAATTTAAATCTCATTCACTCTAATTAAAGTATTTAAGAGATATCAAATAAGTTAATATATATATATATATATATTATATAAAGAACAGATATATTATTTATTTTATGAAAAGTAAAAAAAAAAATGCTTAAGCAACTCTTTTAGAAAAATATGACCTCAAATAGTCTCGAGATCTATCATTGTTTAATGACGTCAACATATCAAATCTTAATTCTTACGAAAAAAAGTCGAAAACTCTTGATTTAATAAATTGTTCAATCAAATAGCGCTTGAAAGCTAAGTTAGTTAACCAACATATAAACAAATAAGATAAGAAAAAAAACCACAAAAAATTATGATAATTTACCCTTTATAATTTAATTGAGAAATAGACCTATTTTATTATTATTATTATTATTATTATTATTATTATTATTATTATTTATGTAAAATAAATCATGTTAGAAAATAAAGACTAACATCATGCTCACCTAAAATTTTAAACAGTATTAATCATTAGTCTTACCGATAAATAATTAGTATTAATTTATAAAAGTTTTAGGCCACGACCCTTTATTTTTTGCTTTTTCATATTTTTCATGTTTATGTGCTTCTTTTTTTAATTATTTTTTTCATGTCTTAATATTTTTTCTTTCGTACCTAAATTATATAAATTAAAATTTAATTCAAGGAGAATTTATTGTACATATAAATATATGTATATTCTCAGATCTTGGATAAATTTATCTTAACATATGAAAATTGAGATTTGTAGACATAGTTTATTTAAAATGGATAAGGTATTAATATTTGCTTTATACAAATTTTAAAGAAGATGTTAATTAAGTTATAAGCATATGACTCGTTTGATGACATTTATTCATTAAATGAAGGTTGGGTATTTTAAAATAGTTTTAAAATAATTCATTAAAAATGTGTTAAGCATTCATACCTAAAATAATTCATAGATAAAGGAATGTTGGATATTTTAAAATAATTCATTAAAAATGTGTTAAAAAAAAATAAAAAATAAAAAATTACTATTAAAGTGTTGACACGTCACACTTTTCTATCTCTACTGAATTAATCTGATTGCTTTTTAGGCCTCCATATTTTTAATACAGGAAAATAATTTAAAATTAAAAAAAATAATAGAATTTGAACTGTGTGATTATTTTGCTTAAATACAAATAATGATATTAATTAGATATTGCAAATAAAGATAATAATGGAGATTATTTTGCTTAACTATAAATAATTATGATGAATTGGGATTTATATCTCAATTAAGTACATTAGAGTGGAATTAGGAGGACAAGTTTTTAAGAGAGCACTAAAGTTACACACGGAAAATTATTGAAGATTACAAAGGCTTGAATTAGAAGAAAGAGGTAAATTTTGTTAAAGTTAGAAGAAAGAGGTAAATTTTGTTAAAGCTGGTTTTCAACTGGTATGTCTTGATTGCTCAGCCTCATGTGATTATTGTGTTTGTCTTTGTTTTGTTTGTTTTGACCTGTTGAAATTTGAATATCATGGATATTAGTATTTTGTATTGCTTGTAAATAAATCTGCATTATAAATGTGATCTTGTTATATCGGAGATCATGCTCTAAACAAGTCTCATGCTTGTTTTTGTTATACAGGAGAGGCTGCTATAAGCACATATAGATGATGTTTAATTCTTCTTAAAGGCCGTTGTTTCCCACAGTCTCAGGGGAAAAAAATTAACTAAATCTCAGTAGATCATTAAAGAAAAAACATTAGAGCACTCAAACAGGTACTCAAAATCATAGAGAACAACAAATATTACAAATATTTAATAGAACCACTGAGCATTTATCCACCCTCAATCCCCTACAAAATGAAGAGGTTGTTGCTCTTGTCATAATCTCCATCTCAGCCATCCTAAAACATTCTCAAAGTGCAAATTTCTAAAATTCAAAATCCATGTGAATCATGGAAGCAAGAACACCAGAGCACTCAATAGGAACCTTAACCTCCATGTGAGCACTCCAAAAGAAACCCTAAATCATTTTATTATTATTATTACCATTACTTTTTTTTTTCTTTGTGTTCTTAACAAATCAATAAATAATGTTTTATTTCAAATAAATTTGTGAAAATATTAAAAAGAATATAAAATATTTCCAAATTTTCTAGGAAAAAATATAAAAAATATTTTTCAAAAGTTAATAAAATATCAAATTTTCGAAATTAAGAATATATATAAAAAAAATTTCAAACTAAAAAATATATAAATCAGTTTTCAAAATAAAAAAATAAAATAGTTTTAAAAAGTAAAAAATATAAAAATTTCACAAAATTAAAATAACAAATTCCCAAAATTAAAACTACGTGAAACCCTGATTTTCTTTTGTGGAAATATGTACGACCAATGTCAATCTTTGTCGGACCCAAAAAAATAAAAAAATAAATGTTTATTTGTCTTATTTTTACTTATTATTTTTATTTGCATAATTATTATTTATTTGTATCATGTTTATTAGCATGTTTTCTTTATCTTGTTTATTTATTTGTTTTGCTTTTGTATTAGTTTGTTTTGTCATTTTATTTGTCTTTATTCATATTATTATTGTTATTATTTGAGAAAAATGACATTTTGTAAAACTACACATATTTCTACTCATTTGATTAAAGGTTAGTAGACATTTTATTTTTGATTTTTCTGTAGTTTTCCATAATAAACTATGGTGATAACTCACAATTCTCAATCTAAATATTTTTAAATTTTTTTAATCGCCCCTTTGTGAATCCGGTCGCTGTGACAGATACAAACTCTCACTAAAATGATACCATATAACTTGAGTAAGGAGATTTCATAGCATAATTTAATGTGTTATTCTACAAGTCACCGATCAAGTAAAATAGCTTCATTCAATAGATATTTTTAGATGTATGAGTCATTGTTAATTCAAGTATTCAATGTATAATGTTATGATTTATTTGTGATATTTGATTGATTAAAATAATTATAAATGATATATGATATGAATTTAATTGAAGTATCTTATCTTACTCAAGTGTTTAAATCATATAGATTAAGTTATTAGATAATAATAAGAACCTTAAGGATAATTTATTACACAACATATGCATGTACCTGATTTTGAATGTCTTAATTTTTTTAGCTATGAAGCCAAGATATAGTTAATAATAATTTCTTAGAAGAGTCAATTGAATTCCTTATATTTATTTGATATTAAATCTATATATTGATGATGTATACTTAAAGTAATGAATTTGATAATTAAATATATTGATCAGAATTATTTTTTATAATTATTTTGTTAAATAATTATATTATATTTAATAATTTACTCTTTTATTTTATTATGTTTGGGAAATATTGTGACTATGAATATATGAATCAATATAAGTCATAACAAAAAAATGATTTCAAATTAACAACAAAGATGTAAGAATTTTTTTTTCACTAAAATTGTAGGAATTTTACAATATTTTCAATCCTCAAAAACCCATGTACTGTTTTCCTAACATATTCCATGCTAAAATACTAATATTATTATATATAAAATTGTTCAAGTATAGGTATCTCTCAAGGTATATAATTAAAGTACAAAGATATTAACGAAAAATGTCTCTGAAGAATATATATATTTAAAGAATAAAAGAATTGGATCATGATGAATATAACAAAAAGTACGAGTTCTAGCTAGTAACATTTAAAGTCTACATTCCATATATGTATACTAAGAATATATCAGAAATATCAGATACGTGTGCAATTATTTTAGTAATGTTTTCAGATTTTCATATAGAATTATTATTATTATTATTATTATTATTATTATTATTATTATAATAACGGGATAATAAGTTAAATAAGTTTATCCACCTTATATTAAAAAGTTGTTTTTAAAGTAAAGGAAAGGTTTTTTTTTTATATATTTAACAAAACAGTTTACATAAAATTAAGATGTTATGATTAAAAATTAAAAATTTCACATGATATATAAAAAATTAAGGAATCCATATCGACTCCAAATTTTAAATGTTTAAATATGATTTTTAGAATAAATTATATTAACATCACTTTAAATTTTTCTCAAATTAAACTTTTATCAAAGTGAACTGGTATCTCAATTATTATTTTTAAATTATATGGAAATTTTTCTTTTGTTTTAAAAAGATTAAAATTATACGAAGAGATGAGTTTTAAATCTAACTCAATCTTATAAAATTTGTACTTATTTTATAAACTATTAAAAAATCTTATCTCCAGTTGATATGAGATTTCCAACACATCTCTCCTTATGCCAAGACTTTTCAACTCGAACATAAACTTATATATAAGGATGATCTGGTAGCGGTCCTATACCTAATAACTTTGTTAAGATAGACTCTCATACTATATCAAGAAATAAATTTTTAAGTCTAACTCAACCTTACAAAATTGACTTGTAATTAAAATAAAATTTACATTCAGTTTATAAACTATTGAAATGTCTAATCTCTAATTAATATGGGATTTCCAGCACATTGTGTAGTTTTATTTACATCATACATTCATTTCTTAGATTTATAAAAAAAAATATCTTCACCATTTTCTTACCTTACATTTGCCGTAAAGGAAGGTCGTTGAAAGATGAAAAAAAGTTTGAAAGCATAAGCGTAATTATCAAGGAGTGTTAGTGTAAATTATTTTTTTCGTTAATTTCAAGTTTTCATAAAATATATAACGAATTAATAAATTAAATTTTTAATATTACTTTTATGATTATATTTGTTTTAGATAGATTGCTGGACGAGTTTTGCCTAAAAAATTGTAAAATGGGTCAATTCAACTTATTTAAACCCATTTTACATCTACCTACCAAAAATAGGTCGTCATGAACTAATTTGAAATAGTTAACATATAGAAATCATGACTAGCTTTGTCGTAATCAGATTTCTTTTAAAGAATATTTTTTTTTAAAACACAGTAAGTTTTAATTGATTAACTAATATATGTAATTAGAGAAAGAATTATTATTTTTTCATGTCAAATCATTCATTTCAATCAATAATTAAGATTTAATTTGTAAGTATTCATTTAAATTAGAATCTTATTACCTATTTACATCTTTCAAATAATACAATACAAACTTATAATTTAAATTATAACTTTTATTTTAATTATGATAAATCAATTTTAATGTCATAATACAACATAAAAAAAGTTAATCTACATAATCCGTTTATTGCTTGTCGAACTAGTGCCATTTAGCAGAGGAACCTGTTAAACTCAATCTATTTTATTATCCCTGACTTATAAGTAGGTTAAATCCTAATTCTTAACTGATTGTAAATTTGTTAACATTTACGTTAATTTTAAGAAATTTAACCCATATTCTAAATTTATAATATTTTTATTATCTCTTATTTCTTTATATATACATATTTCTCTTATTTTTATCTTAGTAATTTTTTAAATTGAAGACAATTGTCCGAGACTAAGAAAATAATTGACACCAAGTTGTAGATGTACAATAGTTGAAAATTAAATAAAAAAAATTTAAAATTAGTTCAGTCTTTATATAATTATTTTTAAAAAAATTGTTATTGTTTATAGAAACAAGTTGTATATAATATTGTTACGTTAGGATATATCAAAGAAAAAAAAATACAACGTAGTTAAGTCAATATACTTTATAACAATTAGTATCAGGAGCAAAAATGCTATCACGTTTACGTATTTATATTTCGAAAATTTACAAAAATAACTTGAATTATTGTAAAATATTATAATTAAAAAATATAAAAAATAGATTTTACATTTTCTTATTTGTTCGAAATATAAAATAATTAAAAAAAAGTTGAATACAAGGATGTCATAAAATTAAGAATTATGTATTTTATAGAAGAATGAAATGAATTGTATACATGAAATTTAATTTGATTTTTGTTTTGTGATTGGTTGAATTTGGGTGGTGGGACCCTAGATGCAATGAAGTTGTGTGAAATAGGGAAGAAAAATAGGGTGGTTCAGTACAATAGAATCACGCGTGTGTTGGAAATGAATCAAGTGGTGGAAATTGGAGTGAGATTGGCGCGTGGGGTAAGGTAATCCCACGTGGTCAGATACATTGCACACACCACAATTGCTATTAATTGGATTCTAATAACCACTTGCATTGCATATATTCTCCCTCTTCACTCTCTCTCTCTCTCATATCCATGCATGCATCATTCATTACCTCTTTCATGCCAATCCATCATCATCATACAAATCATAATCATCATGTGATATTCTGTCTCTCACTCACCACCTTTGATTTCAACCCAAAGGATATATCTTTCTCACCACTTCTACCACATTCCTTTTAATATTCATTTTTCTAATGGGTACCACAAGGTTGATTAAAAAAAATTAAAGAATGCATAAAATTAATTCCTTTGTGGTTAAGGAATTAAATATAAAAATTTATTTAAATATAAGTAAATAACTTAATCCTATATAATTAATGTTGTTATTTTAAAAATATTTTTAGTTTACATATATATACCTCATTCAATACATATAATCAAAGACAATTTAAGAAGTGTTCTTCTTAACTTTATGATTTTTCTTAAAGTAAACTTAACTAAATTTTTTAATAGATTTGAAATTATGCATTTGTTTTCTATTTTTAGGTCAAAGACGGTAGTTCGTGCATGTTTTTTAATAATTTTTCAAATTTTTTTTTAAAGTAATAATCTTTTAAATTTCTTAAATGGTATTTTAAATAGACAGGATAACAACGTTCCTTATAAAAATATATTGATTTAAAAAGTAGATATAAATGCTCATATAATCTCCAATGCTGTATAGATCATTACGAGAGGAAATTTTATTTTATTTTATACCTCTTACTATCTTATATTATTTTAAATCTTTTTTTTTTAATTTCTGAATCAATACAAGAATTATTCTAATAATTTTTGATTTGCTTAATAGAAGAGATGTTGTTAAGACATTTTTTTTTAATTTTATAATCTAGGTTTTTATCTTTAAATTTTATATTATGTGAATATATTATTATAATGAGATTAGATCTTAAATTTGTTTATGAAAAAGTGAGTTCATGTTCTTCCGAAAGCTAATAATTTAATACGAATCAAATTTAAAATCTGATGCAAGCAAAGGGAGTAGAAGTGTTTGAAAAGTAATGTGATGTATTAGAATTTGTGTGTGAGAGAATGAAGAAAAAGGCAATTTGAATTTTGACAGAAGATTAGGGCATGCAATGAACTGAGACACGTAGAAGCTGAAAGCTAACGTGGGTTGAGAGATAAGCGTATCATAGTCACCACACCCACGCCCATTCCCATGTTGATTCTTGTCTAGTGTCTTCTTCCTCTTCTCACTTTCCAACCTAAAGCATTCTTGGATTTTGAAACACACCCTCTCTCATTTTCCTCAACAAAATTCTGGACTATATATGTATTGGACTCTGTGATTTTCTAAGAATCAGAAAGTATGGTCCTCCACAGCATCAACTTTGATTATATGCTGTTTCCCAATCATCAATAATGAATCATGAATTCACCACAATTAAATACTATTTCCATTTTTCATTTCAAAACAATCACCTCTTCTATATGTTTTCATATTTCTTTTATGTTCTTGTTCACTAATATAACAAACGTAAATTTCATGGAACAAAGTTTCATCTTTTAAATCATTTCTCATATCCATTATCAAAATCTCGTAAATTTGTATCGAACAAGGTATCTTTTCTTTTTTTCTAACAAGTTTTTGAATTCTAATATTTTTAACAATTAAATAGGAAATTGGAGTCTTGATTGGAGATATTTAGTTTGACTTAATAAACGTGTAAGTTGGAGGAGAGAAAAAAAAGTGAAATTAAGGATTAAGGAATGGTTAAGAAAATTAGAATCGATGAATGTTTAGATTTAACTATACAATTTGAGTTTTTCTTTAGTTAAGTTTGGTTGCAGTGGTATAATTGTGGAAGTAATACTATAAGTATATGAAATTGAACATTTTGAACTTATCACTACAATGGATTTGGTTAAAAGAAAATGATTTTAAAGTTCTTATATTTTACATTATTTATGCATATTTCATTTGAAGGTTGAATTATTAATTAAGTGATGCTTAAACGATGACTCTAATTTTAAGTGTAAAGAATTATCGTTTGAGTGATCATTTGAATGCTTAAATAACAACTCTTATGAATTCAAGTTAAGAGTTTAAACTTCGAAGAAAGAGAAGCAATGGCTATCTCTTTTCTGTCAAGCAACATTTTTTAACTTCAACAAAGAGAAACTGAAGATTAAGGAATATTTTTACGAAGTTTTGTTCTTAAGTGTTTATAGAACATTTAAGCGATATGATCTCTTGCTCAAGTGACACTAGTAGCTTGAGCAATATGACTCTAGTAATATATTCACTTTTATTTATTTATTTTGTAGATCGCATAAGTAAAGATATGCAGTAAAATGACACTTTTTATTTATAATTTCTCTATTGTACTCATTTATTCAATATAAAAATTTCATGTTAATGTTATTGATTATTAATGGAATGATTATGAATATTATACATGTGTGAAATGTATGTGGTTGAGGTCACACATTTGAAATGATATGTAAGCCATTGTTTGAATATATATATATATATATATATATATATATATATATATATATATATATATATATATATATATATATATATATATATATATATAT
>Ga0209700_101744_pt1 | contig 45203 bp, 26 predicted proteins | sample SiratroredBW_FD_187528 | JGI IMG/M metagenome (GOLD analysis project Ga0209700, IMG submission 187528) | Root nodule microbial communities of legume samples collected from California, USA - Siratro red BW (SPAdes) (version 2) | ecosystem: Host-associated > Plants > Roots > Nodule | place: USA... | reverse complement strand
ACTTTAAAAATTTTCTTATAGCCAATTAATTATACAATAAAACTTATTTAAAAAAGAGAAAGATAACCACATAAACATTTTTCTGTTTTGTATGACCAACAAATACAAAACAGTTTTTTTTTTTTTTCATTTTGTATTTGACATCACTTCAACAAAATATAACTGTATTTACCTGTCTTTTATGAACAATGAGAATGTACATAGGGATTGGTATTTTGAGGGAGCAAAATTACATATAAACATGAAAGTGAACTTAGAAAAGAAAATATGGAATGGGAATAGCAGCGGCCACTAGAAAGTCATATGATAAAAAGAACTGGCAATTGCTTCCTGCACCCATCACTTTTATGTAATATCAAAAGTACCCTTAGCAGAATATACTAAAGGACAAAGTAGTTCATTGAGTGGTGGTTCATTGAGTGGTGGTGAGGGTAGATTTTCTGGCAAGCACGGTGGTAGAGGGTGCTACAACAATCTTCTCCTACAACCTTCTCTTCTCTTCTCTTGCAGCATTGAATGTAGGTAAGTTATTTTATTTTACTTTTAAGCATGGTGTAGAGGTGCAAGATTCAATTTTTCATTTAACGATTACGGAAAATAAAATCCATAATAAAATGTAAGTGGGTTAAATACGTTATGAAAACATTTTTCGTAAAAAATTATCGTGTTACGGAAACTATTTTTTGTAAGTGAGGGGGTGTGAGATGAGTGCCTACGAAAACTGTTTTCCGTAAGAGGAGAAAATAATTACGAAAAAAGTTTTTCATAAGAGAAATTGTTTGTTACGAGAAACATTTTCCATAAGAGGACATTCAATTTATGGAAAACCTTTTCCATAAAAGGAGAAGTGCATTATGGAAAACGATTTTCATAAGAGGAACAAAAAGTCTCTTACCGAAATCGTTTTCATAAGGCACTTCTCCTTCTATGGAAAAAGTTTTCCATAAACTGAATGAAAATGTCTTCCGTAACAACATATTTCTCTTATGAAAAACTCTTTTCGTAATTACTTTCTCCTCTTACAAAAAATAGTTTCTTAGGCACTCATCTCACACCCCCACTTAAGGAAAACAGTTTCCATAACACAATAACCTTCTACGGAAAATATTTTCCATTATATATTTAACTCACCCACATTCTATTACGGATTTCATTTTCCGTAATCATCAAGTGAAAAATTAAATCCTGCACCTCTACATCATGCCTAAACCAAGCAAAATAAAATAACTTACCTACGTTCAACACTGAAGAAGAAGATTGTTGCAATACCCTCTACCACTGTGCTCATCGGAAAATCTATCATCACCACCACTCAATGAACCACTTTGCCTTTTAGTATATTCTGCCAAGGACACTTTTGGCATTACATAAAAGTGATCGAGTGCAGGAAGCAATTGTGGGGTGCAGGAAGCAATTCCCTAAAAAACTTCATTAGGAATTCTGAAGTTGAAGCCCATAATATGCCATATATATTACCAATACCTATATCCTTTTCAGGGGTATATAACTATATTAACCAGAACTAAGTATATTTTGGCTTGAATCATAATAATTTTATCAAGTCACTTAACTTATTCTGTCTATGCTACCCTGCTTTTATCATACCAACAAATTAAATTCCTCCTATATATAAAATCAATTTATGCAATTTACTTCTTAGAAAATCTTCTATTTTAAAATTGAAATGCACAAATTAATTGTATCTTACGAAAAAGAAAACAATTTGTTTTACCTTACAGTATAAAGATAGGAACTCTAGCAGATATGGTATAATTTGGAATGTAATTTTATAAACACAACTCATTACATGTAACATGCATTAGGCTGTTATTTCTTATGAGCAATAACTCCTTCATATACAAATTACATGACTAATGATTATGATTTTGTATGCTTAAATAATCGTAATATGAATTATGATGGGCATGGCTATAGGTAAGTGGCACTATAACGAGAGCAGCAGAAGCATATATACATTTGTCAATTTATTATACAACATAGCGACGGAGATAATCTAACCGAGCAGGGTGCTTAAGCTTCATCAGAGCCTTCACTTCATGCTTCCGAACCATTTCCCTTGAAATATTCAAGTTTCCAGCGATTTCTCCCAATGTTCTGTCACCCTTCCCATCAAGTCCATATCTCTGTCTGATCACTAAGCTTTCCTTTGGCTTCAAGGAATCAAGCTACAAAAACATTCCCAACAAATGACATGTTATGCTTTTACAAAATTCACTACTTGGTGGGACGTCACATGAGAAAACATTCCAAAATGACCTGGTCTCCTTTTAGAACTTGGAGGATCAAAAATCACATGTTTTCAATACTTCAGTGGATCCATTTAAGGCACTTGAAATATGAGAAACTAAAATCCCAAAATTGCAACACTATAAAAATTAATCTAGAGACTTGCCCTTATTTATGTATTGGAAAATGATGAGTGAATGGAAGTAGATTGTTCATCACTAGAAGCATGATTAAGAATCTTCTACTTCACAAAAAACCTCTTTATTTCTTATTTTTACATTTCATGGACCTAAAAGTCTTAGGGTTTGATTGAATTATAATACTATAACAGGTTTGGCCAAGCTTTGTAGGGAGTGTGTTAAAGACAAGGGACGAAGACATATTGAAGGGCGCCACTGAGGGAAGGACCTAGATAGATCATTTTGAGCATTCAATACATAGCTTAGAGTGCACTTTCCATATGGAAGATTCTAGGTTCTTTGGAGTGCCAAGCATCATGGCATATCACCACTTGCAGCACGCCCAACATGGGAAGCTTCTAGGCTCTTCAAGGATCAAATAAGGCAAGGAAAACATGCATGCAAACCACACATACCTTACTAGAATTTAATGGATTGTATGGGAGGTGTCACTTAGTGGAAGATCCCATTTTCATACCTATTTTTTGGGGTTCCATCAGAAGACATCTAGGTCTTAGGTGTCTCACAGTTCAGTGAGGATAACTCTTGCAGGGACCCATTGTTTATAAGTGTAATAAATCAAACTTGAAATATCATTAAAATAATTTGAATGGATTACACTTCTTTGCATTGAAATAAAGTTTAAGCACCTATACTGCGAGATTTTATAACATCTAAAGTTTCGAATATGATAGTAGAGTAGTAGTTGAATAAGCAAGAGACAAAAAAAAAGTATCCTTAAGTAATTTTCACTAAAGATGAATCAAGTGTAACACATATATATTCAACACTCAAGGAAGGGGATATAGTACAAAAAATATAATTCCAGCAAGAACTCTGTGTCTTTTATTTCTAAGTTAATGTTCATTAAGTTATTCATTAGTTAGGCCTCTGTATGCACTGTACTGGTCAAGGAGGACACAAAAAAGGACTAAGGAAGTAAGGTTATAGGTAGGCAAGAATGTGATAATCATACTTATTTAAAGGTATAGCAAGCAGCACACAGCTTTGACATTCAAAGCACTAACTTATAGCACATTAATCAAATTTCACTTATCATCAAAGGGAGTGTATCAAGGAGTCAGTTTTTACCACGTCATCAAGAGCAAGTCTTAGAACAGCAAGTTGCCTCCTATTATCACCATCCACACCATCAAGATCAGTAACCCCATTAATAAACTCTTCTTGCGTCGTTATATGTCTTGAATGAAGGGATAGAACGGGTTTTGATGCCTTCAATACATCATAATATCTTTCAGGGGAGATCCCAATTCTTTCTACTACCTCTTCTTCCGTTGGTGACCTCTGCAGCTCAATTGTTAGTTCAAGTCTTGCTCTATGGATATCTGCTCTAACCTGTGTTAAAATGAATGTGAAATGTTATAAAAGGCAGACACTAAGTCTATAATAATTTCTTTCAATGTCTTCACAAAAATTACATATGGTCAAAACATCAAGAAATTTTTCATATATTCTATTTTAACTATAAAAAAGCCTTCCAGGTCAAGTCCTAAGGAAAACAATCCTGGATCTTTCCTTCTTTCACTTTCAACCTACAAAAGAAATTTGTTGAAACTGCCATATGATACAGGCCAAATTAATAAACTATGCTGCCTGTGTAAAATTAAGCAATTAGGCCATTTTCAAAAATAATCACCAGACATCGATAAGAAAATGAATACCCTGTCAAGTCCAAAAGGAACACGTGTGAAACTTGAGAGGGTTATGGAACGAACAATCGAATGTCTAATCCAAAATAGACTGTACGTAGAGAGCTGAAGTCTCCTTTTTGACTCAAATCGATCAATTGCAGTGATAAGTCCCTTAACTCCAGCCTGACAAAGATCTTGAAACCTTGGACCGCTTGCAAACTCTTGAAAATATTTGTTAATCACGAACAATACAAGCCGGAGATTGTGCTGCAATAGAGATCACTATGATTTATTAATCTCAATATAACTATTTATTACTCATTCCAAAGAATATCAACAAACGCATCAACAATTAAACCATTTTTCCAAAGCAACAAACAGAGAGAGAGAGAGAGAGAGAGAGAAGTAAACGGAATAGATGAATAATAAATCACTGATCTTTCAAGGCTTATTATCAGCCAATCTAAAAGAAGAGTTGAACATTCCATGTTACCTTTATGAGCTTGTTTCTCGCAGCTTGACCAACCTCCATAGCTTTCCTTACTTGAACAACACTAATGTTGTTTGCATCTGCTAGTTCAGTATCTGAAATTTCTTTCCCTACTGCCTGTAAATCTTCTCTCACTTGTAGGAGTTCCTGAACCATAAAAAAACACAGCCTTATATCACAAATACTTGAATTTTCACTCAGGATCTTAAGCTATTAAATTTAAAGATTCCTTGGCATCAAAAGCTTTCATTATGCTCAAGATGTGGATCCTTGATTACTAACTCTCGTGATTAAATTTCCATACAGTTAAGAGCTACCTCCGCTCTGTACATCCTTCAATCCCGATTGAGTTTGACATGAAGTGCATGTGCACCAATGATAAAATCAGTTGAAACTCATTATCTTCCTGCTCAAGCTTTTAGGTTGAAGAGTTCTTATGACATTCAACAATCAAAGGTGCCAAACTTCAAGGAAAAAATCATAAAAGAAAGTGCATTGGAGACCAAAACAGGAAAATAATTTCACCTTCATAGGTTCCATCAACTTAAATAACCATGCATGTTCTGAAGAAGGAAGAACTGGCGGAATTTTCACTTTCTTCCAGTCCATGCTAACTAAATCAGGTGAAGCTGAATAGTCCCTGATAAGCGCATCAATATTCTCTATTCTATTAACATCTCTTTTCTTTTGAGCCTGAACAATCACCTCCGGCTTTGCATTCCTCTTCAATGCAATCCTCTTATCAAGACTCAATCGTTTGGCCTTCTTATTCTGGTTTCTAACCACATTATCATCATTTCCACCATCATGTTCATCACCAACCTTCTTCCTCCTACGCAATACTCTCTTGGTTTTACTATCTACATCTTCCGTGTCACAAGTACCAGACACAGAACTGAGTTTATATATATTTTCAAGTTTGGCTGCAGCTTCATTGTAGTCCACATCCAAGGTGAATGGCGAGGTTTCATCAGTAGACACAGCTCTCACTCTCTTCGGCGACTCATTAGTCTTCCCTATCCTTTTCCGGTGTTTCTTTGCCGCTTCCAAGGGTAGAGGAATTTGCTCCTTCGGTGAAGCCAAAGTGGTTTTATTCGATTTATTTCCTTTAAAAGCTACAATTAAGAGTCTTTTATGTGCCTGCTGATGACTGATCAACTTTGTACTCAATCTTAATGGAGTCCTAGCAGCTGAGGTAGAAACAGTAACAACTCCCATGCCAGGTTTCTAAGCCGTGTTTACAGCATAAAAATTTAAACAAATTTTCAATGCCGAGATCCTACAAGAGCAGATCAAGCCAATATCAATAACATGTGCTAGTAAAAAAACTGCATAACGTCTTGATGAACCACCAGTGTGGCATCAACATCAGCACCAACATCAATATCACTACCAAAAAGAACAATACAATGAAAAACCAAGATATTGTTTTATCGGACACTGATTACCAATTTCACGATAGAAAAATGGTTTCAATTGACATACCAAAAGTAGGACCGACCTAGTAGTGGTTTAGATAGATGCATGAAGTCTTACGTTAAATTTCTGTGTTTCAGCATTGTTCTAAACAGAAATGGATACACCAATACTTCAAAAATAACAGCAATAACTAACAGAAATCAAGAAACAGTCTTACAACAGAAAGACAGTGAGAAATGAAGTGAAGTAGAAGAGAGCATTAGTAGCACCTTGAACTGCAATGCTGCGCTGAGTCTACGAAGATTTTTGACGACAGCGAATCTATGAGAAGGCGTTGAGGTTGTGGTTTTGTTGGACGCTAAAAAATTCGGTGTCCACAATTATACGTATGAAAAATCACAGAGAGATCGACGGTGGAAGAAGAAGAGAAGCGTGGTAGGATGGGTACACGTGGAGAGAGTGTGGCACGATAGCGCTGACGTGGCGAAGAAAGTGAATGTGGCGCTTTTGGAATGGGGGAGGAGATATTTGGGGGAAGTGTGGATCACGTCTGGTGCACGTGGTTGGGTATTTGTGGCTGTCGAAAGCCTTTGATATTTTTGTTGGACCGGTGATACGTGTGGTGGTCGTGTCTCCACTGCTACCAAGTTCATGCCCACCACGCATCTCGTTAAAATAATGATACAAATTGATGTTAGGGTAAAAAAATTACTTAAGTTGTTACTGGTCTCATGGATTTTCGTACGTAAAGAAGATCAAATGCAATATCATCTCTAAATGAATTATCTTCCAAAAAAAATATGAGTATAAAATATCTTTTAGTTATAAAAGGAAACAGAGAGAAGTATTCTTTTTTAATTAAAATAAGTATCCATTAATATGTTATATCTATATATATATAAAAAAAAACAAATGCAAGATGCTTCAAATCAAACCCATCAAACAACACATTTAACAAATTCGTAAAAAAGTATATGATATTTGTTATTTAAGAAATTTACATGAAAAAGAGAATACTAAGATTTAGACGAACTAATATTAAATAGTCTAAGTACACTAAATATCATAACAAAATAAAATTAAGTTTGAAGGAACAAAAAATTTTCTAGTAATCAAATATGTATTTGAATTAAAGCGTTAATATAGCTTAAGGCAATATAGGATTCTATAGAAAAATATATGGTCTAATGTTTATATTGTGCTATAAACCATTTTTGTGAAGGTTTGAAGAGCCATCAAGCATTTTTAGCATTTTTAGCATCAAGCTCACAAAAAAAATAGAATTAGAAGAACAACTTTTAATTGGTTCTTGATGAATTGGGGTTGGTTTGTAGGTTGTTGAAGGTGAGTAAGGCTAAGGTATGGTTTGGTTTAGATTTAGAAGGAAGGATTCAACTTCTTTGAGAAGTCCTGAAGCCTTTTTGGAGGGATCATTTGAAGATAGGTTGTGATTAATGATTTTTTTGCAAAATGAAGGGACTTGGTTGTTGAGTTTATATTTTTCGTGAATTCTTAGTTAGAGTAGGTTGTGGACCAGTTAAGGAAGGGATTATGTAGAATTATGACGAAGATTTAGGTACCTCAAAACAAGATGGCCAAGAGCTATTGGAAGTTTCTTTGAAGGATTCTAAGGTTGTTTTTTAGGTATGTTCTTGTATTCATAGCTTAGGAAATAAGGTTATTTTTTAGGAATGTTCTTCTATTCATTGCTTAGGTCTAGAGTTAAGTTATACTTTGTTAAGACTCAAAATAATCTAATATTTTTCTAGATTTATTAGAAAATTCTCAATAAATAAGATATTATGGATTTATTAGAGTAGAGGAAGCACTTACATCTATTGAGATCAAATATGATGTTTATAAAATCATGTTCTACACTTTATTATTAAACACAATCAAAATCAAATATAACATATTGTTGAACTTTGCTCTAATCATGTCATATACTCATTTCAATTACTTTATATAATTTTTTACTATCTCAAATATAATCACCTGGTCATATAATTTCATTCGCATCTAATTCATTTCTTGTAAAGACATTATCATTGCAAATAAACTGGTCTTATATAAGATGGTCATTAGTTTACGTGGATAGAAAATTTAATAAATCATAATTTATATCCAAATATATTGTTATCATCCAATAAGAATCATTCACAATATCGAAAACTTTTTAGAGAAATATTTTTTGTTATATATAATTTTAAAATAGGAGTACCAGGTACACTGTAGCAACAATATTAATTACATACGGAACAATTGTTTTTCCAAAAGATAAGTATATAAAATTGAATTACATCAAATATGAAATACTAATAGTTATCCACATGATAGAAAAGAGACTAGTCAAAACAGTTTATATATATCTCCGGATCATAATGTAACTATTATCATTTCTCTTGGGAAGTCTTCCTTTACATATAAAGAATGTTATCAAACAATGGATTGTAAACTGATAGCAATTTTTTTATTCACACTTTCTTGAGTTAATTGCATGTTTTAAGTATTCTTTTTTTAGGGTTTTATATAGAATTGTGTCTTTTATAAAATATAGACATTTTAGTGAAAAACATGCTAATTTTCTATTTTTAATGTATTTTTTTAGTTGGAATTTAATTCATACTTTTGTTGAATTTTCATCTTCTAAGGTTAAATGACAACCGTGAATTTTCATGAAACGGTTGGTCATGGAATTTTCATATTCAAATAAATCAGGTATGATTTCCTTTGCATGGAATTTTCTTATTCAAATAAATCAGGTATAATTTCCTTGCATGCAAGAGTGAATTGAGGTTAATCAAATTTATGGAGAATAGATCACTCTTCAGAAGGTTTTAATTTCACATATTGAGTTCCACACTTTCTTGATTGATTGTTTACATTTTAATTGATTCATTATAAATTAATTCTTAAATTTCATTCTTCTCAATTACACTTGACATTTAGGGTTTCTTTTTTCAGATATTCTCAATTTCATTCTTCACTGATTTCTGGATACTTTAGGTTTCATTCTTCTATTTCATTTTTTTTTTATCTACAAATGATTCTATTTCATTTGTTTTAAAAAGTTAATGTGTCTCTATATCACATGCTCTTAATAATTTGATTTCAATTTCTTTTTATACTGTAGTGTTTTAGTTTAAAATTCTAATGTTGAATTAGGTTTGTTGTTTTCCAAATATTGCCATTTTAATTTTGTCTTTGGGATGTAGGTAGAATTTATGTATTTGACCATATTATATATTGTATGTCTTTTAATTTTTTAATTTGAAATTACAATTTAATTTTGCATTCAATTCTATTTATGATTGTTATTTTAAGTCTATAAAAGAATTTCCCTCTCAATTGTAATTTGTTAGAAAAAGAAAATCTTTCAATGAAATCAATGTGTTTGAGTTTCCCTGGATTCGACTAAGTTGATCATATATTACATTTGATGAACTTAGTTTTGTTTTGAAAACCAAATGTGACTAGAGATTTGTCATAAACTCACCACACGTTATTGCACCACATTACTAATTTGTGGGTTGTAAAACCACAATATCTTCTCCGATAAGAGAAAGAGTTTTTCATATAAATATAAATATACTAGTTGGAAAATGACACATATCCTCATATGTTATTATTAGGATAATTGTTGCTATATCATTCAACAATCACATGCTCCACAATCGCAGATAACCCATCTAGATATTCATTATAGGACCTAAGACTTAAGACATAGTAGTTCTAGAAATCCCATCTTTGCATTAAGACCACAAGCTCAACAACCTTAGATCACCCCCATCTAGTTATCTATCATTGGCTTTAAGACCACAAACTTAACAACCTCTAATCACTGTATTTTAGTATTGTCAACACTCAATTTCGTCCGGGTTAAAAATAATAAAATAAAAATATTTTATTTCATTTTTGGATTTAAATTTTCAAATAAAAATTTGAAGAAAAATATAAAAATAGGAAAAATAAATAAATAAAAATAGAAATAAAAAATAATAATAAAAATAATAATAGTAATAATATAAAATAAATAAAAAAAGACAATAGAAAAAAGAAGAATAAAATGAAAAAAATAATAATAAGAGAATAATAATAAAAAAATGCAAGACAATAATAATAAAAAGAGAAAATAAAAAGAGAGGGAGAACAAAAATTCAACTGGAATGACACGACACACATTGGCTAAAGGAGTAATTCAAGAAGCAATAGATAGCAGGTCATTTTGACTAAAAGGAAAATGATTATGGTGCCTAAACACACCACATTGGACCTTCATGGGCCTGGGCCACTGGAAGGTGACCGGACGAACCTCTGATGACCGGTTTTCACTTTCAAATATGCCTATATAAAGGGTTTAGGTGTTGCACCTCACACACACATTCATTTCGCAATTTTCTTGCATATTTGGATTCCTAGAGCATTAGAGAGTGGGAGAGAGCAGTCAGAAAGAGTGCTTGGAATGCCAAGAACACACCTCGCGCATCCGCGGACCTTCACCAAAGCTTGTTTCTGCGTTTCAAGAGGTGTGTATCCTCTTCCTCATTTCATTTCTATGATTTTTACAAGCTTTCCCTGCCTGTAAATGCATCATTTAACATTACCGGAAAATAGCTCCAACCAAATCACATTTTCATGTTTTAAGCTTCGTTTCACGCAAAATTTGCACCGAATCATCTTTTGCACCTTGTAGGATCTTAAATAAATAATTACATTGAGTTTTGAAGCATAAAATAAAACAAATCAAATAAAACAGTGGTGAGCATGGAACTTTGAACATGATACGTGAGAGAGGGAGAGGTTGAGTTGTGGTTTTGTGTTAGCATTAGTTATTGTAGGTTGAATAGGACTTGTAGATATTGTTTCAAAATTTAATGAAAGAATGCAGTGAGCCAAAACGCATGAAAATTGGTGCTGAAAATTAAAAACTCGCTGTGGCATTTCGTCGAGGTGTGCTCGACTTTGTCTAGTTGCTCAAATTTAGAGCAAATTTGTGTGAAATCTGTGAAGATGTGAGATTGGTAGAGGAGTGTGTTGGAAATAGCTTCTGAAGCTCTTTTCAATGATATATTACATGACCATTTATGATAACCATAGTTGCTCCAAAACTGGCCCTAAAATTTAGTTTTCCTCATGTTTGTTGCTGCCTGGCACATGACAATGCACCAGTTGGTCACTCGACCAACTTTTGAGCTTGCGTTCTTGCAATCCTTGAATCTATGGTAGTTGTGTGAGCATGTGTTGGAAAGTAATCTTGGAGCTCTGTACAACGGTCTATAGCTTTGCCATTTATGATAGCCTTAGGTCCCTCAAAATTGGCCCCAAAATTCAGGTTTCCTCATGTTTGGCACATGATCAGGCACAAGTTGGTCACTGGACCAACTTCGAGGCTCTCGTTCTCGAGTTCCTTGAACTTGTAGGAGTTGTGTGAGCATGCATTGGAAAGAGCTCTTAGAGCTCTTTAATTTATTATATAGCTCGTTCATTTACGTGCTCATTTGATACCTCAAATTCCCCTCCAAAATTTGGGTTTTATCATTTTATGTTGCCCCCACATGCTGAATTTTCTAAGTCCAAAACCCTTTGCTTTTGACTCATGAGGCTTGCTTGAGTTAGATGAACCCTCTAGTTGCACGCTATCCAAAGGATGCGTTTGATCTAGCTCATGACTTGCATCTTGAACAAATTTCTTTTTTTGGCTTACTATTTGCCTTAGTCCAATATAGGTGAAAACTTAATCTACTGAGGTGATAGTCCTGGGCACGTATGCTGCCTCTTTAGGGTTCATCTGCAGTGGTTAAGAATAAAACTCCCTCTCTCACCAAAGCTCATTTAAACTCGCAATGTAGGGAAATACACGTACGTTGCTACCTTTCATGTACTGAGAGTTTAGCAAATCAAAGTAATAATAGCCCAACCATACAGCCCCATGTGAGCCACGTCCGTTGGCATCGTGCGTGGACCAAAATACTCCTCATCCACCAATCTAGTAAAAAAATATAAAAAAAAAATACAAAAATAATAAAATAATAGAAAATCATAAAAAACTCAACTCTTCTTATTATAGGAAGAACTATATAGTCCTGATTTTCTGTTTCGTAACAGAAATATGTAAGAGCGATGTCAAACCTCATCGGATCCCCCTTAATTTAAATCCCCATTTTTGCCTGTGCTTCTTTGTTTAGATTAGGAAATTCGAGCATCTAGAAAATCTTTTATTTCAAATTCACATTTCTATTTAGGGTACTGTCTTCTAACAAAAGTGAGATGATGCTTTCCCCACTCGTAACCGACGCCCTTACTCCCTTATCCTTTTTCTCTGAACTCGCAGACCCTTTCTTTCTTGGTTTCCGTAGTTTTTCTTAAAATTATGGTGGCGACTCCATTTTTTATTAGTTTCCCTTCGTATTACCAATTAAAATATTTTTTATTGGATTGTCATTCGTCATCGATGAGGTCGTGACAAGTATGTATCAATCTCAATTTTTGTAAAACTCATCGTTCACCATTATGTATATTGAGATACTTCCTTATCATTTATGCTAAAATATAATTTTTCAAAATCATAACTAATCAATCATTCATTCAACATCGACTATCCCCCCTTTAGAGATGACAACACACGCACAACTTGTAGTTTAACATATATTATGTCATCTTAAGAGATACAACACATCACCATATAAGATCTACAAAATACTACTATTCACAATAAATATATTTCATCATCAAGATTTTCTAAAATAACAAACATCTAAACATTTTACACTCTCTATTAGAAGTGTGACACATTAATCTCACTAAATAAAAACATTCAACATGATACATAAAAAATTTGTTTCAAGAAATAAAGCAACAAATAAATGCATACAAAATTTGTTTCAAAAAATAAAGCACAACAAAGATGCATGACAAATAATGTACAACAAAGATGCATCTAGACTATTTATAAATTCTTGCATTTAAATACATTAAAAAAGTATAAATAAGATATAAATTTAAATTTTACTAAAATAAAACAATTGTCATTAGCAATAAAAAAGCAAAATTTCAATATAAGTAAATTATAAAAATCAAGATAAAAATAAATTATAAAGTAATATAATAACATAACTATATTTTTATAATTATAAATGAATACTAATTGATAAATTTGAAATCTTTATCTACATGAAAATATTGGTGTTTTTCCAAATGAATTTCTCTTTTTTCAGGTATACTACCTCAAGAAAGGATTGCTCTTATTTGTAATATGGCTAAGGGTTGGAATAGATTCTCTTGGAACTTGTCTCAAAATATGCTGCAGCATACTCAACTTTAGACTTTGCAACATTTGGCTATCACTAATCTTCCTAATGGCTTAAATTGAAAACTTAAGGATAATAGTATTCTCAATTAAAATACAACTAAGAATTTCTTCTCGACATATTCCTTTTTTGTGATTGGGATAAAATCATTTGATCTAATTCTATCGCCTTACTAAGACTTTGGTGTTTTTTTGAAGCTTATGTATATGCATTTGCCTACAGATTTAGATACTAAAAAAATGAGTTGTTTCTCTTTTATCTATGCGTCACAAGTTAACTGATCATCTTTTTTTTAATTGCTATGTTATTTCCTTTACATGGACTTGGCTTAGAAATATTTTTCTTAATCTTGAGAACTTATCTTTTTGGGTGTTTTAGTATTTTCATTAAAGCCTTTATAATCTTTTTATTCGTCTGGTTTAGCTTTCGGTCATTACCTTTTCCTTATGAATGTTCTAGGATATTAAAAAAATTATAAAATTTTAAGAAGTTATTAGCATGACTACGTTACTAAGGATTATATCTAAATCTCATAATATTTCAAGAAAGCATATGATTAACCAAATTTTTCTATTTTAAAATAATTTGGTATTAACAATAGAAATGAAAAAGTATTGTCTCCCATACAAGTTTTTTAACAGTTTCCTAAAGGTGATTGAATTAAAATCAACACTAATAAAACATTAATAGAGCATTTAGAAACACTCCTGATTTTACTGACTATAAAGGTTTTTTCATGAACAACCGTGTGGAATATATATTCAATTAAAAGATTTTAAAAATATTTAGTTAAAATTAACTCTTTTTTATTTTGTAAAACTTTTTATTTGAATCATATTACCCGATAAACAATTTTAGAGTAACTCATATTTTCTTAAGGGATACACAATAATTGTATTAATATATTAATTAATATAGATAAAATAAGATTAGGTTTATATTAGACTTTTTTTTTCGTTTCAAATCCCTTTATTTTATTAATGAAAAATTCTTTTTCTTTGATATAGTCCCGGTACTTTCTTATTATTTACTCTTTTTATTTTTTTTAATAATATTTTTTATATATAATGGTAGATAATTGATAGATTTATGTTAACCTTATCAAAATTTATAAGAATGATTGATCTTTTATATATATATATATATATATATATATATATATATATATATATATATATATATATATAGCCGATAGAAAGGACTACAATGACTAATTAATCACTAATAGAATCGATAAAAAAGATCGAAACGACCAAAGTGATAAAATAATCGATTTCTAACTACAGTATGATTGGATAAACTGTCACAAGAAATTAGTTAAATTTTCTTGCATAAAAACTAGCTCAAAAAATTCCATAATTTTAAAACTTTTACTGTTGATAAGCACATTTTAATTTATACAAAAATCAATTTTACTTTTTCCTAAAAATCTTTAACGTATCAGCATGATTGAAAATAATGCATACTGCATTTATTAGATCAGAACAAAAATACCATCTTTATGCCTCTACAAGCAAAAACCGGAAATATATACGGACACAAGCTGAAATGAGTTATCAAAAGAACAAGAGTCAAAAATCCCAATACAATAGTGACTTACATAAGAAAACTAATGAATAAACAAATCGCTTGCTGACACTGGAATTGTGCCATTTGACGCGAATAAAACCAACACATGCATATGTGCTTTCACAGCGTCTCCTCATGCTGAGCACTAGCTGATTCTGCTTTGCCAGGTTTAGCTAGGTCTTTTTTGTCATGGTGGAAGCGCACCACAATGCATGTAATGTTATCAGCACTCCCACGGGAAAATGCTACTTCTGTTAACTTCCGAGCAGCTGCCTCAGGCTCCTCTTCTGCTTGCGCAAGAGAAACAGCATCCTGAAAATACAGAGTAGATATGGAATAACAATCAAACAATGAGAACACCTGAACTTAGTATTTAACAAACGAACTATTTAATTTAGTAACAAACTGAACATTGAACCCCGTAATAGGTACCCCTGGAGAATTTGAAGCCACCACCACACAATGTCACATGTTCATTTCATTCCAACTACTACTTCTAGTCCTAGGCAAACATAAATACATTTTCTTTGGTAGGTACATAAATCAAACCTCTACAAATATAAAATAATTTTATGGGCCCAGGTATAAAAGTATTCAATTTTCATTTGCAGTTAAGGATGACAATAAAAAAGCCTAAGACCCAATGCAGCTATGCTATACAGAAACAATTATGGTCCATATTGAGCTACTTTCCAGCTAGCATAGCATTTCAAAGAAGTACAAATGCAGAATGAGGCTAAAATGATAATCCACTCCTGCCTCACTAAAATGAATGAGGCATCCAACATGCACAAATAAATAAAATGCACGACTAAGGAAGATAGCTTACATCATTCTGTACTACATCCCAGAGTCCATCACTTGCAAGAATAAGCAGTTCAATTTGTTCATCTATCTGCTGGTCCTGAAAGCATATGAAAAGATAAATTTCATTGTCAAGCTATGTCGCTTATCACTTTCACATACAACTATCAATTGCAACAAAAGTGAGGTGATTTACATCACAGAAGCGGTTCAGCAAAAGAACTAAATTAAGGCGTGTACAGGGTAATTGTGAGTAGAAAATAGAATGTCAAAAGGGTGACCCGGACCAACAAGATAAGGTGTAAAATTAAAAAGTACTGGTCTGGACCAGCCCAATATCAGACTAACGACCCATTTTACAAAAATTAAACCCAAAAAATAAAAAATAAATATTTATTTTTAAAATTTAAGTCACATTAATCAAACTAATTTTAATTAGATTAAGTAATTTGATATATTAATTAAAACACGTCTTTTAATAAAACATTATTTATTTTAATTTTTAAAAATATAATTATTATTTCAAAAAATAGGTTAGCCAGCCTAATGCCATATGGCTCGCAAACTAAATGGGTGGCACTAATGTTTACTCGGTTCAATTTGGCCAAATTTTTCTTACCTGACCTGGCCTATTTTATATCCTTTCTCAGGCTGACATCATAGTCTAAAAATTTTTGTGCTACTATGGGAAACACAATCACAAGTTGATATAAGCAACATATTTTGAGCTTTCAAAAGATGAAAAGCATCAAGGGACGTGATTCCCTTAAAAAAAATGGAAACTTTGGTACTCACATGAAAAATATTTCTACGGCTCCAACAAAATATACACACTTGTTAAGTTTACTAGTCCAAACTAAACCGTTGACACAACTTGGATAAAGAAATTACCTTATCCACATGAATTAGTGATTTTTTCGAAATGTCAATTAACTTCAAATCACTAACTAAAAAGGACAAACTCTATTAAGATAGTCTTTAGCTTCTTCACGATTTGGGTTTTGTTAGAATATCTCAGTTAATCATCAAAACATATTGTGAATTCCTTATATACCTTATCGAGAAAATAATCCTAAATAGTTGTTCACCTATTTCATTATACTTTGAAATTTGTTTCCTTGTGAGGTTTTAAATGTATTCATGGAAGAAATTGAGAAGAACATAACTTTGAAAAATATTCTCTTAATACTATGATTAGTTATGATGAAATTATGTTCATAGAACTTATTGAGAAGTCCCACATTGTTAGTTAGAACCAAAATATGGTACATAGGTTGATGTGATTTTCGATGAACAAGGATCTAATCAAGAAGGAAAGGATTTGCTAGAAGACCAAGGAGTACTAACAAGAAGCATGGTATAAGAAAAGAGCAAGAAGAAGCAATAAGGAATAAATTCAAAGGAAGGTTCCCAAGAGGAAAACTCAAGAAAAATAGAAGAAATAAAGAAGAAAAATCATTTGCAATTTTTTCAAAGATTTTAGAATATTCTACTTCAAGAATATTCTAGAATTTCCTAGAATTTCCAGGGCCAAAGGTTGGAAAGACACATGTGAAGTTGTAACCTCTTTCACATGTCACTTTCAAGCACATATCATGGTTGTAACTCCTTCCACATCACTTTCAAATGCATGTGATAGTTATAACTACTTCACATATCTTCCTAACTAATTGGACGTCCCATGTGCTTAATGCAAGATTAAGGAAGTTAACTTTATGTAATCATAAGATTAGTGTTCACATTAGATCTAAACATTAGCATAGTGTAATCATTAAGCTTGTATTCATACTAATGCAGACGTTAGTTTTATGTTCACGCTTAGGATTTTTTAATCTTGTGTTCACATTGCTTTAACCCATTTTTGTAGATCTTCAAACCCATTTTTGTAGATCTTCAAACCCATTACTTTTACACAATTTTGTAAGTCTTGTTGGCCGCACCTTAGCTTATAACTAAGGCCATCATCTCTTTTAAAAATTAAACTCAAATATTGAATGCAATTAGCCTTGGTGAGAATACTCATTTAGTGTCTTGATATGAGACTCTTGCCTTTGGTTCTTAATCTTGAAGAGCTTCTTCAAGTGGCAAATATCCATTGCATTCATCCTTGGAATTCATTCTAAAGGTGATGTGTTCTAATCCTTTTCTTATCTCAATCCATTTTCTATTTTCTTTTGCAACTTTGTTCTTAGTTTGGCCTTGTCTCCTACCCGCAAGCTTCCAAGCTTCTTCCATGGAGAATGGTTTCCTAAACATATGACTTTATAGATCATTCCACCTTCCAAGAAACACAGCATAGGTGGGAGGACAACTCTTACCTTACAAGTTGGTTTTATGGAAGTAAAATTAGGTCCAAACTCACATTCTAAATTGGTATCAAAGTGTATCTTGAATCGGTTCTCTAGAAAAGTCATAGGCCAGGAGGAACCCAGAGTGCATTCTTTAAAGAAAACACAACTAAAAAGGGAGGTCATAGATAAATAATAGGAAAGAGGAAACAACCCCACTCAGCTTGATTTGAACTATAGAAAAAAGGAGACATGTGGCTGGTATTTATGAAGTCATGAAGGTTGGTGACAAGGGTATCCAAGCACGTATGGCACAAGTGAGAATTGTCGGAAACAAGGCTCCACATCCTTCTACTTCGGAGCTATATCAAAACAAATGAACAGGAAACCAAATTTGTACAATTAAAGAGGCATCTAATGTTCTATTTCACTCGAGACCACCAATGTCTGTGACAAGTCTTGATGGGAGTGTCTCAAATTCGAGTGTGACCATCTAACACTAAGCATTCTTTGAAGAAAAAACATCTAAGTAGGGGAGGTCATAGGTAAAACAATATGAGAGAGAAAACAACCCCATATAGCTTGAACTATAGAAAAAAAGGACACATGAGGCTTGATACTTATGAAGTCATTAAGGTTGGCGACAAGGATGTTAAGGCAAGTCTGACACAAGACTCCACATGCTACTACTTGGGAGATATATCGGAAAGATGAATAGGATACCAAATAGGCACAATTAAAGATATGTGTTTATAACATTTGGTGCAGCAGTTAGTTGAAAGGTCGGTCTGCAGAAGGTAGTGGCTCTTTCAACTACTTAGGTTATGTACACTTTCTTGACAAAAGCTAAGCTATATCGCTAAGGGGAAAAATAGTTGAGATGAAACCGAAAAGCCAAGCATCCAATTGTCAAAGAACCAAGTCTGCCATGAATAGACTACCATATTGACATCAAGCTACATTTTGTAAGAGAGGAAATTGCTAAAGCATCTGTAAAGGTGATGAAGGTCTCGCCAAGTCATAACCCCTTTTATACTTTCAAAAGTTCTACCAGCAACAAGTTTTTTCATTGTTTGGATTTGATCCAAATGATTAGAGATTAAGTCCTATGATAGGCTTAGTGGCTTTCACAATTAGTTTTGCTTAGAAGATTTGTTTTTGAACCAAGATGGGGATTTGTTGATACCAGATTGTTTAAAGATGTCTATAGTATAATTTGAGGATTGTCTAGTGGCAAGCGTTTGATGCATCATGATTGCATAGACTGTCTGATGCATCATGATTGCATAGACTGTCTGATGCATCATGACTGTGTGAACCGTCTGATAATTTGTGTACGATTTAACTTAGTGAAAAACGCGTCACGTGTGTTGTTCTTGTTGGAGTGATTCTAACGTAATTAAGTTTACTATATATGTTCTTTATATATATAGGAACCTTGGGCGAAACACATGTAACGTTGATTGAGTGAGCATATTCATGGTAAGTGTGAAAGTGTAACAATTTGATTTATAATCTCTAAAGTTTTATTTATAATCCCTGAAGTAGAGAAACATGTTCATAGTGAATTGTTTGCAGACATAAAGTTAATACTAATTGAACTATGTTAAATTCTAGTGCTTTTTGTCTTACATTGTTGATTCTTATTTTGTTCTTCCAATGCTTGCGGTGTTTGTTACATTCTTGAATATCGTTTGTTCCAACGGTCATGGGTTAAATCCACAACAACTCACCTGATCGCCAAAGGATACACACTAATCTATGAACAAGATTACAATGACACTTTCACTCATGTCAAAAATGGCATATATCCAACTTCTCTTCTCCATTGTACTTATTATACACTAGGCTTTGTTTCAAGTTGACATCTACATGGTGATCTGGATGACAAAGTCTACATGGAGCTTATGGCATGTCATCTTTACAAGTTTTTGTATGGTCTCAAGCAATCACCTTGTGCATGATTTGGGTGTTTTCAGGCCGTCATCTAGCAGTTTGGAATGATACAAAGTGATATTGATCATTCTTTGTTCTACCATGGACAAAATTGTTATCCTAGATAGTTAAAAGGAGGGTAGTGCCAACTAAAACAATATCTTGTCCCACAGTTTGAGAAAAAGATCATGGACACTTGAGACATTTGCTTGGTATAAAAGTTTCAATCCAAGGATGTTTTGGTCATATCTTAAGGAAATATGCTTTGAACAATCTAGAAAAAACAGGGATGTTAAACACTAAGCCTATGGACACATCAATAGATTCGAGTATCAAAGTTGTAACTAACCAAGGAGGGTTATATTGAGCCTGGGAGATACAAATGGTTACAATAAGCTAAATAACCTCACTATGACCCCTCCTGACATTGCATTTGTAGTGAGTGTAGTAAGTCAATTTTTAAACTCTTCCTTGTCAAGATCATAGGATGCAGTCTATAGATGCTAATATAGATTAAGAATGCTCTTGGAAAATGCCTTATTTATGAAGATAAGGGAAATACTTATTGTTGGGTATCCTGACATTGACAAGGCAGGTCCAAAGCAATTGAGCTCCACTTTAGTGTACTTTTTTCATATTGGAGTCATTTTAATATCATGGAAAAGTAAGTCACAAAATGTTGTGACAATATCAAGTGTAAAAGTAGAATATAGGGGAATGACATTTGTCACTTGTGAGATGATATGGCTAAAGAAACTCCACAAAGAGCTTAAATTGGAAGAAAACTCCCAAATGTACCCTATATGTGACAACCAGGTAGCCTTCACATTGTCTCTAATCCTGTCCTTCATGAGAGGACCAAGCATATTGAGGTAGATTAACATTTCATAAGATAAAAGGTGGAGCATACCACTAGATTTGTCAATTCTAGTGACAATTGGCCAGCATATTCACCAAGTATCTAAGAGGACCAAGGATAAATCATATGTGTAGCAAGCTCAACACGTATAACTTGTACACTCCAGCTTAAGGAAGAGTGTTATAATTATAGAAATAAGGTGTTGACCTTTTATAATTCGGAATATCTAAATTACATATGTATTATTAGGAACATTTTTATTTATTCATGTATCATATCTTTATTATTAGAGGATATCATATCTCCTCAATCTATTGTACTGTTTTTGTTTTCTTAATATAAATAAAGCACCTATGTTGTCATTGAAAACCACAGTTTTAGCTCAATGTCTTTCTATTTCTTGTAGTTTAACAAGTGCAATAGAAAGGTTGCTGGTTTCAGTTCTTAGGGTCATTAAGTCTCATGCAATGGGCTGTTGATTTTTTCTCTCTAATTGTCACTATCTTTCCAATGATTTGATGTATTTTACTACTTTTGTAAATAATCAACATCATACAAAAAACGGAACTTCCTAATCACAAGTAACTGCTTTTTAGTAACTTCAAAATTATTAGTTGTTAAAAGCTTGACAAGTACTTTTGTAATATGATTATGCTTATGTTATACTAATGAAAACAGAGAATTTAATTGCCGCTTGAAAATTTGGGTAACGACCCACCAATCTTGCTAACAAATATTCAATGCTAGAATAGTAATATTAGTAAACTTTATCCTTCCTACCAAATAATTTCCTCGTAGAACTAGGAAGCTACTAATTATCCAAGAAAATAATTATTAGTGAATCACGTCTAGCTATTAATAGACTATTAATTTTCAGATTCACACAGTAATCAAGAATCACCTGGATCTCAGGTTCTGCTACAACAAACTGCTTCAACATACGGTTACCAAAGGCCCGAGACATTGCTAGCACCCCTCCTACCCTCCAAGTACCTGACCAGCAAAATAAACAAATATAAATATCACCTGACCCAAATTAATCATTCCATCCTTTGGATGTCTGGCCAGGTTCTAAGGTGAAGATATAAAGCATATTATTCTATCTAACCATAAGTTCAGAACATGGATACTACTTGCATAAATCAATCTAATGTCAACACTACATGGGTCAATACCTCCTTTAACTAAAAATTATTTGTGGCTGAAACATGGAACAAGTAATACAAAAGCCCAGCAGATTTCATCCACTTTATTACACTCCATGTGTCCCATAACACATTGATGCATGATAATAAAAAATGTTATCTTGTTCATATGAGATCACAGAAATTTGGAGGCATCCAGAAATCCTATCATTGCTCAGAAAATTTCTCTGGAAATATCATGCGGGATCAACATGTTGCCAAACAATCCAAACATGATGACCAGAAAGCCCATAAGTAAAAAAACTCAGAAAATCAACCCAATTTTAAGACCCTGCATGCAAGCCTCCTTCTTCCCATTTTGATTTTGCTCCTTTGCAGTCAAACCTTGCACCCTCCACCGCTGATCTGCTACAAAGAAGACTCGGTAATGGCAATATGATCACTTCCCTGACGTCATTTGCTTTGTACTTCTAGGAGACAACCTGATCTACTTGCCGGGTTTTTGGTTTAATCAACTTCTAGCCATAAGATATTGCATTGGTTTTTTCTCTTTCCTGCCTCTCTATGTTCGCAGGTTGGACAGGGGTTTGGGTTCTGACACTGTTTTGCTGCACTGAATAATTAGCTAGAGTAAAGAGATCTAGAGTTGGACTGTTTTATTTTGGAGTTGTGTTTATTTGGTGAATGCCTTCTATATCTAGATTTGGAGTAAAATTGAAACTTTAGCTAATGTGAGTTTATTACTTTACATGTCATATGTGACCTTTTCTCATTTAAGTTTTAACTAAACTTTAGGAGCAAGGCTATGTATCTTATTTTTATAATTTAGGTCGGAAAGTACATTCCATATTATTACACAACTTAACAATAACCTTCACTTTCCAATTCAATCCTAGGTATGGCTATTTTGTACAGATGTGATTAATGACTTATATTTTTTTCAAAATTTGCAAAAGAAAATTTAATAATAAAATCGAAATCAATGAATTTCTATTAACTCTATGTACTTATATAAGATTAAATTAGATATAACAAACAGTATACAGAAAAAAATGGGGAAATATTTGCCATATCCATCAGCCAGAACATAATTCCATGCATATTATTATTGTTTCAAGTTGCCAACATGACCCCTGATCAAAAGGATCCAAGATAGAGTCAGCTCAAGCTTCCACTGTCACCATAAATTACTTAAATCTCAACTGTGGCCATAGATAACATGGGAAACAACCCATCACCATTGTATCATACACTAAATGTGCCAGAAGCAGAACATCAACAGCAGAACTATTTAAAAAGGCCATTTATATGCCTGAAATATAGTATCTGACCTGCCCACATGACAACACCACCGGCATTCTCAATTCTCTTCCTCTCATCACTTCTATTTGGCTTATGATCCTCAGACAGAGCAATTGCTGCCAAAAGAGAAACAATTAGTTCACAATGTTACTACAACTCGTAATTGCAAACTGTACTCAAATGGAACTATAGGAGAAAATCTATCATATGACCAGACAAAGCTTGTCTGAAATATTGCATCTTCCACGTGATCTCTGTATTTACATTATCAAGCAGCTTTCTCCCATCATCACATCATTAAGATATAAACACTTTTTTAAAAGAAGAAATTTTAATATATTACTAAATAATACATCAGAATTTGTAAAGGATATGACAACTTAAATTTACAATATTATAAGTTAATTATAAATAGATGTCATAAAATAGTAGGTTATTACTTTACCTACACCAGATTTTGATATTATGGTCCTAGAATCTCCAACATTAGCTACATAAAGATGGTTATCAACCAAGACTGCTGTCGAAGCTGTAGATCCATCATCCCTGAAGGTGTCCTTTTCGGAATCCAGAAAATTAGCGTCAGTCTGTTTGTATGTTTCACCTGCAAGTTTGCTGAGGTTACTATAATTGCAAAAACTGGTGATGGAAGATCAAAATCATTCCTTGCAGGAATCCAGCCACAGACCACACAAGGAAAAAATGAAAATCATGAGATGGATGAGCATCAAACACTTTCAACCATGTTGAAACACACAAGAAAGCATTAATAAATTCTAAACAACAGACATTACAACAAGACACTCGTCACAATAATTGAGAGAAAGCAAACACACTTATAGCCAATTTGGCATCTGTCAAAAATTTTGGATGCTTCAAGAGATTATCAAAGAGATGCTCCTTCAAATACTCAGCAGCACGGGAACCACCATGACCTGTACGAAATTTTAAAAATTTATTTGCATGTTAACATAAATGCATGAGGTGAACAAATACACATTTACTGAGATCAAAGAACTATTTTTCTCCCACGCAATCTAGTAGAAAATCTTACCATCAAATATTCCAAATAAGCATATTGATTGGTCACCAATCTTCAATGTCTTAATATCATAAAAATCTTCCATTGTCGCTCTCTTCCCCCTAAAACTTGAATACCCACAGCTAAGCCTTCCATCTTCACTGCCAAATAAAAATTTGATGAAATAAGTAACATTTGATCACGATATATATCAGCAAAAGTATAACATCGTGCAACACCAAATCCAGTCAATCAAGCAAATTAAATTGTTCATTAATGTCATTCTTCCAATGCAAGCTCTTACTAAAATTTCACATTGATTTGTCATAGTATGGATTAATGAAGATGAATTCAACTAAGCAACTTAAAAGGATTAGAATGAAATATTATGAATTTAACTCATTGATTTCAACATTCAAGTATACATTATTAAAATCCAGGCTTCCACCACAATAAAATATTACTTTCCACAAAAAGAACTCGACCTTTAAAGGCATGAGGAGTTTAGCTCTATTTATGGTTTCTTATTATTTTCAGTTGTTTTCCACGTTCCCCAATCTCCTCCTCGTTGAAATAAGAATATTTGTTGTTGCTTTTATTGAGCAAAACGAAACACAGTTCAATAAGCAAAACACAAACCAGCACATGAACCAAATGATTTAAGAACCCTTAGAAATGACCATCCGTTGTGTGCCTGATAAGATTGCACCACACCTTCCTAAATCACTTTGTATTAAAAAAAAAAAATACTAGTTTTGATATATTGGGTCTTCAAAAATTCCTTTAGGACTTTGAAAATCCTGCTTTCAACAGTAAAGGTTATTTTGGCAGTGATATCACCTTAAAATCATCCCGATTTCAAAATTTCCCCATCATGTATAAACTAAAAGAAATGCCAATCACTTTTTCTGTTAAGTTGAGGTAGCCAAGAATAATCTTCCTTACGAGGTCAAACAAAAAGCAATTCCAGATAACCGCTCCAGATATAAAACTGATTCTTTCAAATCATAGTTCTCTTCAAATCTTAAATCTAATAATCCAAGTTAGAGGCTGTAGGAAATATTAACATATAATCGCTTAACTCTAACGGCCAATGGGGATGTTAAAGACAGTACCAAGGCAACAAAGTAAAGATTCCATCTAAGGAATCAGAACAGATATATGCGCTTCTCAAGGCGTCAGCACAAGTTGAAAGCATGTTGTGAGAATCATATTCACCTTTTCCACCCTCCACTGGCAAACCGACCATCGTCATCTTTCTCAGGCATCATATCAACAAGGGGTCCAGCCCTTGACATAGAACCCGTATCAACCATCATCCCTCTGAATGTATTGTATTCACGAATCGGCCAGTAAGAAAAATCACGAACCACCCGCAAACTCCTCCCAAATCCGTTGATTTTCACTCTGTTGGCGAAGGTTCCAGCTTGAACAACCAAAGACCTTACACAACTCCCGCATACCATCTAACTGACACACCTAGCAAATCACACAAAAAAACACACAAATAATCTCAAATCCCAACAATAAACGAACTCTGACGTAAAGCAAACAGAGACTAAAAGGAGAAAAAAAAACTGAATAAATTCACAAACCACAAATAATCACAATCATCGTCATTATTAATCAATTTAATTATCCAATAAAAAAATTACAAGGATCAAAACCTTTTTTTAATATTGAACTCTCTAAGCTACTGTAACCATCGATTCGAAAAGCAAACTCAACGCAAAATTCGGAGAGAATTGTGGAATCAAGGGTTGAATGTTGGAATTCGAATCCGGTAGAAAGCGGATCGGATAAAAAAGTTGTCAGGAATTGGAATCGGGATCGAGCAAAAGTTGGGAGACGAAGCAAAGCACCTAGAGATAGTATCTGTGTGAATCTAGAATGCGAAGGAAACCCTAGAGAGAGAAAGAGATGTTAGAAGAGAAGCACTGCGAGATTTGTCGAAAGGGACAGGGGACAACGAGAGGAGTGGGAAAGAGAAAGAAGGAAAAAATATAGAAACAGAAATTCTTTCATTAATAAATCCAAAAAATAAAAAAAGTTCCATTAATAGAACCTTCAAGTTCTTCTATTCATTGGAATAGACTTTTTAATTGTTCACGGAGAGAAAGAGGTTATACATGCCGTTCAAAACGACACTGTTTCAATTTTGTTTCGATTGTTCTGTTGAAACTACTCTCATGTTTTATAAATATATTTAATATAAGAAAATCTTAAAATTAAATTTATTCACTAAATTATTATTTAAGATTATTAAATGTGAAGTTATGAAAATTAGTATCAATAATTAATGTCAATATAAAATACTAAATTAGTAAATAGTAGTTTTTATGAAGAAAACTTGAATAATATATTAATAATTACTAATTAATAATTAATAATTAATGTTTATTTTGAATATACTTTTATATAAAGTATTAAATTAAAATTTAATGTGACCATGTAAAATATTAATGAAAAATTAAATGATTTTCTTATCAAAAACTAGTTTGAAATTCAACTTTTTTGGTATTGAAATTGTGAACTGAGCTTTCAAATTTAATTTTTTTTTTACGTTACTTAAATTTAATTTGAAAAAATATTTATAAAATGGTAAATTAATGAATAAAAAATTAAAAACAATAAAAATCATTAATACTAATAATTAATATTCGTGATGTAAAATATTAAACTTCAATGCATTTTTAAATTAAACTTCAATTTAAAATATTAATAGCATTTTTAAATCAAAATTGTTAATAATATATCTAACTTACTAAATTGGTATTATTATTATTATTAAGAAAATGTATAAACATTTTTACAAACTGGCGGAAATAATAAAATGTATTTCTATGTTTTTCTTATGATAACAAAGAAAGTAACTATATAATAATTATTACAATAAAAAAACTATCATTAAATTTATAAAAAAATACGTTAATAATTATTGAATTTAATATTAGATATATATGTAATATTAAATTTTGATTTGGATTTTGGGTTGCAATTCCTATGCATAGGTCTGTAATAGTTGAATGGATCTTATTTTTATTTTTTAGAACGAAATAGTTGAAGTTTTTTATATCAATAGTTCTTTTTTTTATGCATACGCACATGTAGAGTATTTAGTTTATTAAATAGGGGTGGGTCTAAGCGCAACGATGATGTGTAGTATCATAAAACTATAAATGTGTTTCCTATGCACAGAGTGATTGAAGGCATTCAAGTTTTTGGAATCTAAGATCACTCTTTTTCAAAGGTAATAATTGAAGTTTTTTTCTTCTTTTTTTATCAATAATCTTTTATTTTTATTATATAAATGGACATGTATATTGTTTAGTTAGTTACATATAATTTTGGTTAGACACGTTGTTCTTTATTTATTTATTGAAATTTACTATAAAGTCTTATAATTATATAATTTATACCACCTTCGAATATTAGAGAATAATTTAAATATATGTATAATTAAACGAGTCATTATATATCTAATATTTATGGCAACACTTTGCACCGGACTAATAAAATTATTTTTAGAAAAAATTAAAAGAAATTTTATTTCATTAATTTTAAATAAAGATAGAAAAATGAAAAAATATGTTAAAAAATTTTAAATAAAATTTTTTTAATGAAATTTGAAATTATTAGTTTTGAACTTTCTGCTTTTCTTATTTAAGAAAAATAAAAATTGTAATTTGAGTTTAATCCTTAAATTTTACATTAAATTTTAAATTAAAATAAAAAAAATAAAAATATTATAATTAAAAATAATTTTCCATTTTAATAGATAATTTAAGATTTTATCCCTTTTATTTTTTATTTTCAAAAAATACAAAAGATATAGTTTAGAACCAACCAATTAGGTTTTACATAAAAATAAAAAATTAGATTCATTGTCTACAACCCCTACTTCTCATCCTGCACCCCATTTTCATTTGGGCCAGCGAGCCACTCCTTCTCATCATGCACCCTCAATCCTTAACGCACTGACGAATTCTTCCTCCACTCTCATATCCTTTTTCCCTGTACCTCTATAACAAATTTCAATTCCCATATCCTTTTCCTGTACCTCCATAACAAATTTCAATTCTAAGAGTAATCTCATCGAAATTACCAAATTGTTCTTACTTTATTAAAGAGTCCCAACCTTTTTTAAAATTTGAGAACTCGACAATCAGTGATTCGGTTGTCATTTTTTTTAATTTGAAAATCGGACAGCTAGTCATCTGGTTCTCATTTTTTTGAAATTTAAGAATCAGATGGTTGGCTATTCGGTTCTTAAATTTAAAAAAAATGAGAACCGGATGAACTGGAATGGAGTGTCATCCAGTGTGTAAGTTGTGAATCGGATACCACCCTGTCTGGTTCTCAAATCTCATTTTTTTTATTTTTTTATGAGTTGTTGGAATGCTATATTACAGATATGTTCAAAGGAATGCATCTGATTTCTTGGTTCGGGAAGAAGATTGTATTCTTTGGCTCTTCATATGCCTTAATTAAATTAATTTAGTTTTATTTTAATTGAATTTGAAATGAAACCTAATCAGAAAGAGTGAAGGTGCAAAACAAGAGACTCTTCCTAAAATGCAGTAGAGGAGACTCTTCTTTGGCTTTTCATTTGCCTCTAGTTTTATTTTAATTGAATTTGAAATGAAACCCAATGAGGAAGAGTGAATGTGCAAAACAAAACAAATAGACTCTTTGTGAAATGCAACAGAAAAGACTTCATTTAAAATGGGATTGGAAATTGGAATTAGGAGTAAACATAAAGAGGCAGCAAAAAAAGAGACTATTCATTTCTTTTTTACTTTTAAGTATATTAATTTTAATTGGGTGGTGGTAGGTGACAGCACATATAACAAAGTCATAATTTAATTGCATTAAGTTTTTAAAAAATTAGGTACAGAAGAAGGTGAAAGTTTAATAGTGGACAAAGTTACATTTTCCTAACCATATTTGTCACAGTGCACAAAGTTATTGTTAATTTAAAAAAAAAATTGAAAGAATGTGAACCGGATGAGCATGCTATCTGGTTGTCATTTGGAAAAAAAATGACAACCGGATGGGGATGTCATCCGGTTGTCATTTTCAAAACAAATGAGAATCGGATAAAGCTTATCAGGTTGTCATGTTGCCAGATCGAAAAAAACTCTCCTTTCGCCATCGATAGTCCCCAAAACACCAAATCAACTACTCTAATCAACAATATCACTTACTAATTGCTAATAAATATCAAAAATTGGTTACCTACGGCTTGTTTGAAGGTTTAATTGAAGATTTGGGAGAAAGGAACGAAACACACGAGCTATGAACCGGATATAGGGGTGAAGAGGATGGAGGGCATTTTTGTCTTTGCACTTTTTAGTTAAGGGCATAGTTATCTTTTAATAATAAGTATGGAGGTGCAGGAAGAGGGTATGGGGAGGAGGAAGAATTCGTCTAGCGCACTTCCTACTTGGGCCAACAGGCCAAGGCTACTTCTTGCACCCCCTCATTCCTCACGCACTCCAAAATCTCTCATCTCATACCTCTTTACATTCACTCCTTCACTCAAATCAACTCTGCTACTCACTTTGCTCCAAACAGCTAACGGCCTCAAAATCAAAAAAATTGTATTGTCTCCCTCTTTTGCTAATTTTTTGGACAATAAGAAAAAAATTATTATTTTAGCACCCAGTATATAGCTCTACAAGTCCACTCTCGTGCCTCGAGGGCAGACAAAAAACCCGAGACACAAAAAAAAAATCACATTGCACTCTCATTCCGCTCTTCACACACACCAGAAAAATCACTCACAGATTCATTCCATTCTTGCCTCATACACGATTACAATCAATCCACAATCTACTATATATTCTTTCATAACTTAGAAACCATACGTAATTAGTAACAAGAAGAAATAACACAACAACATAATTGCAATAATAAAGCATGAAGAATAAGGAAGCAAACAAGCAAGTCACACAGGTATGATCTTCAAAGCTCTAATTATATTTGCAACATGAGCATTTTATAGTGTCTTGGGTACATGTCTTTTGTCTTTGTCATTCAATCTTTATTTGAAACCAACAAAGCTCGAAAATAAGTAAAAGAAAATAAAGGGGGCGAGTGAGTTTGGCAGCTACAATCAGAACCTCAACAACATCAAACACAATAAACCAAAAATAATAAAAAAACATACACTGCCTCAACTTGTCGTTTTCCTCTCCACTTCGTCATCGTCGCATATTGGACCACCAGCTCCTACCCTTGTTATCGCTACCGACTTGGGTGGCCACGCCTTGGACAGTTGCAACGAGTCACAACTTCTCCGCCAAAACCATCAATGCCTTTGCAACCTTTAAACACCATCGTCACTTCCTCAATCCATTATGCAACTGCCGCCATCACCGCCTCCACAACCTTAAAACGTCGCCGCCAAACCCTAACATCACAATCCCACAACCTTGAACTACCACCATCACCGCCTCTACAACCTTGAACCCTGAATATATGATAGTTAGGTTCTTCATGAGTCAATATTCCAGTGAAATCTTCCAAAAAATTTTCGAACAACTCTTACTAAGCAAGTTCCTCTTCTACTTGTACAATAGGTACATAGGAAAGAAAAACATGAAAAGAAATGAGGTCTTCACAAGCTTTAAATATCGATCCTAATAAACTTAACATACAATACAAACAATGGGGCATATGACTTAACCTATTACCACAAAACTCAATCTCACTTTATCAAACATATGGATTCATGTATCATTTCCAATGATCTATCCTAAACATCAAAAGTTATTTAGGAAGTGATTAGACAGTTGATTATTTATCATAAAAAACATTGGTACAATTGTAACTATTTTTCTTGACTACCTAACCTTGATGATGTTGAACAGGTATCGGATAGTACCAAGTTTGGGCTATCAATATCCTAGTTCAGGGCTCTACTTTAGATATTCACTTACTAGGAAAGACTTCCTTAGACCCCACCATGGTCCCTACCTTTCATCTTGTAGAGTATCAAATAGTGACTTCCTTAGACACTCACACATTATAGTCTCAACTTTATGAAACCTAAGACTCTTTCACACCATACATACCCTTGACATTTTCAATAATCACATAACATAATAATCATCAGGACGTGTTATATTTATCTTATTTAATAAGTTATACACATCATTCAAAAAGATACAACCAGTCAAATAATAATAGAACATATATGTAAGTTTTTTTTATCCAAACTCATAAAAAATATTTGTTATTACTTTATATATATTTCTTTTAATTATATATAAAAATGATATTTAAAATATTAAACAATAAAATAAAATAAGAATTAAGTAAAAACTTTAAATAAATATAGTTTGATAAATATGATCAGTACGTAACTAGAGATATATTAAATAATATGATTATAAATTAAATAAAGAGGACTAGTGTGTACCTAAAGATAAAGTAAATGATATAAATAAATAAATAAATAGGATTAGTGCGTAACTAAAGATAAATAATAAATAGGACTAGTGTATAAATGAAGATAAATAAATTAAATAAGATTGAACACAACTAAAGATAACTTAAATAAAATAATTATGACCAATGCGTAACTACAGACAAATTAAATAATATAAATAAATAAATAAATAGGATCATGTAATTGAAGATAAATTAAAAAAATAAATAGGACAAGTGTGTAGCTAAAGATAAATTAAATAATATAGATAAATACATAAATAGGTAAGACTAATAATTAGAGACTAATAGAAATAATTATAGTAGAATATTATCTAGTTCAAAGTAAATAAAAGGTTCTTAAAACACACATAAATTTGTTAAAATTAATATAAAAAGAGTTTAATCTCACTTTTCCTTATTTTTAATTGAGAGATGCACTAGAAATAGAGTTATCTCCTGCAACATCAAATATTTCCACTACTTAAGGTTATCTCTTTAAAAAAAATAAGCTTCCACTTCATTTTGTTTTGTTTTTTTTTTAAATTTGTGCATCAATTCTCATTATTATTATTATTATTATTATTATTATTATATATTTATAATAATTTTTTTATTTGATATTCTTTTTATTATTGTTTATTGTTGCAACCGGGATGACGATCTTTAATAAAAAGTTTTAAAGTTGTAGTAAAACAGAGGAGTCGCCACCATAGTTTTCATGGAAAACTATGGAAAATCGAAAACAAGATAAGGCAAGTTCACGAAACCGGATTTAGAGTCCGGGAGTTGGTTACGTGTGGGGAAGGTATTAGCACCCCACAACGCCTGCCCTAAGGCAGTACCTTTAATTAAATAAGTAAAATAAAAGAGTGTGATTTTTCAAAATATTTATCTTTCCCAAAAGAATGAAATGCAAATAATAACAAAACAAAACATTTTTTTAATAGGGGGCCCGATAAGGATTTGACCTCGCTCCTACGTATCTCTATCACGGATAGAGAATCAGGGTTACGTAGTTATTTTCTTGGGTATTTGTGAGGGGTAATTTTGAAATTAGAAAAAGTATAAGGTGTAGATCCTAATTAAGGGAGGTGCCGAAAGTAGTTCAACTAGTCAAAAGGGTATTTTTGGGATTGTGAAGAGCTTGGGGTGTAGGCGCAAAAGATGAGGTGCAAAAAGCAAACCCCTGACCAGAAACTCACTTATTTTAAGGACAGTTTGGTAATTGAGTTGCAGCACAGGTGTAGACTCAAACCAGTGGGGTGCAAAGAATAGCTCCACTAGTCAGAAGCCCAACCAGTAACCAGGGCACTTCAGGAATTGAAAAAACGTGGGTGCAGAACTTAATAAATGGGGGTGCAGGAAGCACCCCCACCAATGCAACTCAACCTAAAGCCAGGGGTATTATGGTAATTGGGGGAGTAAAGGGTGCAGGCACAAACACAGGGGGTGTGTGCAGCACCCCCACTAACTAAAAACCCATCTAGGGTTTGGAAGGCACATGCTGTGGAGACAATGGAGGCGGCGACAGCCATGGTTGGCGAGGGTCGAGGTGGCTTGCGTAGGCGGTGGCCGCCACGTGAGCGGCGGCGACGGTGGAGGCCATCGACGGCGGCGGCGACGTCGTTCGGAGTGGATAGGTGGCGTTTTCATGGCCGTTTTGCGGCTGCCTGTGGTGGGGCTCACGGCATTGCTGTCCATGGTGGTTTTGGGTGCTTTAGTGGTGGCTTTTGAAGCGTTTAGAGTTGCCACATTTCGTGGGGCACATGGTGACGTGAGGAAGCAACATGGAGATGAAGCTTGCTTGGACGTTCATGGAGGTTTCGTGACATGAGACCTGCAGCGGCCGACAATGGCTAGTTGTTGTAATGACAACCACGTTTTTGGTGAGGTTAGGTGGGGTTGTTAGTGAAGACGTGATGGAGGAGGTCGTTGGAGGGTTTATGGTGGCGTTGAAGGCGTGATACAATGGTGGCCGTGGGTGGTTCATGAGGGAGGAGCATGTCGTTTGGTTGTGAAACATGGCTTGCTATGGAGAGACGTGACTCGAAGGTGACGTTGTAGCAGGCGCAGCCGACGGCGGAGGCGCGGTGGCTAGCAAGGAAAGGGTGTAGTCTAGGAGGTGGTGCGAGGGGTGCTCGCGTGGTTTGGGTGGCTATGTTGAGGTGCTGGAAGATACGTGGAGGTGCATGTTGGTGCGTTGGAGGTGTACAAGAGGCGTTTTCATGGCGGTGCAGGTTTCGTGGAGATGCTTTGGAGGTTTGGTCGAGGTGGAGGTCAAGTGCTGGCGAGAGGAAGGGCAACGACGGCACTGAGAAGGTCACGTGGTGGTTTGGATGGCAGTTTTGATGCAGTGGAAGCGCGGTGGCAGTTTTTGAACATTTCAATGGTGGAGTTGTACAGGCTCATGGTGGCACGGTGAATGGTGGTTAATGGCGATGGGTCCAGGGGATGCACAAAGGAGGCGTTTTTATGGCGGTTTTGGTGCATGGGAATAGATGAACTTTGGAGTGGTGGTGTAATGGAGGGTTAGGAAGCTTTAAAGGTTAAGGAAGTCTCGGAGGTGCAGCTTTGGGTGATTATGGAAGGTGGTTGCTCGGGGTACATGATTGCAGTGGATATTGGTTGGAATTAAAGTTGTTGAGAGTGGCTTTTGCATGTGGTGGAGTTACAGTTTGGAGGCGCGGTGGCGTTGAGGTTAATGTGCATGGAGGGGAATAGATTATTGTTATGGTTATGATGGTTCTTTGGTTAGGAAGTGGAGTGGTTATGAAGGTTTTTTCATGAGTGATATGGTAGGTCGTGGTAAGCAAGGTGCATAGGGTTGATTTTGGGCTTGAAAGCGAGGGTGGTTAGAAAAACTTGGTGTCTATGCATGGTGGCAACGATGTGTTGTTCCGTTTAGAGTGCCTTGATGATGACGACAACGTGATGGAGGCATTGGTGGTGGCAAGCAATGAAAAAGAGGCTAGGCAATGCTAGTGGTGCAAGATAATTCCACGAGACAAAGTGCAAGACGTAGGCTGGTTGCTTGGTGCAATTTGTGATAGTATGTGTTGTATAAGAAACATAATGCAAAGATGGTGCAGGAGAGAAACATAAACACAGAAATGTAGTGAAACATGCGTTCATGGAGATGTATGTTGATCAAATAGGAATAATTGGGGGTGTTTTTTTTATTTTATGCAGTAAAACTTAAAACAAGTAAAAAGAAAAATATACCTGATGCTTCACCTTAGTCTCTTCCTCTCTCTGTCAGGAGTAATTCTTCTTTCTTTCTCTCGTGTCTTTTCTTGCTCTTCTCAAATGTTTTTTTCTCTTTTTTCGTTCTCCAGTTCTCACCCCGTCTCCCCAAAAATGATCCATGTCCTCCTTTTTTTCCTTTGACTAATATATCTCTTTTTTCTTTTTTCATATTATTTTAATTGATATTTTTTTTTAGAAACCAGTAGTTCAGTTTAGAGAGGTTACCACTTTTGACTCATTCATATTTATTATTTTTAATTTTTTTAAAACTAATATTAAAAATGAATCTACCCAAGAATAAGACTTAAAACACTTTTCAACGGTAAAAACCATTATTTATTATTAATTTTATTTTTAATTAAGTGGAGAACATGGATTGTTATCTGAGCGGTTTAAAAATTATTATTTACAAATATTTATTTATTTATTTATTTTAAAAACAATACGTAGAGTTAAGGAGTGAGAACATGAGAGTCTACTGTCATTGACTTATTCTTTTTATTATTATTATTTTTATTATTTATTTATTATCTTGAACGTGCAAATCAAGTAAGCAGTTTGAAAGCAGTCTCCTCTTCTTGTTTTTTTTTATTTAATCTCCTTTTTTAATATATATTTATTTCTTCTTGTTTTTTTTTATTTAATCTCCTTTTTTAATATATATTTATTTTTATTTTATTTTATTTTTATCATTTAATCATTAATTATTTAATATTTATTTATTTGTTATTTGTTATTTTCGTTTTTTTAATTATTATTATTTTTTAATTGTTATCTTTTAATTACCACATTTTTAATTTTCTCTTAATGGAAAAATTTGATATATATTTTTTAATTACTATTATTACTATTATTTTTTTTAAACAAATTTTTAATAGACTGATTTCTTACTATTTTTTTTTGTGAATTTTATTTTATTAATTTATTCATAGAATGTAATGGAACCAAAGTCTCTTTCTTTTTATTTAAATGACAAAGTATAATAAAATTAGATAACACACCCTTTTATTTTAATTTTTGTATTGTTTTATAATTTGAAATAATTTATTCACCCGGACGAAATTGGGTGTTGACATTTACTTTTATTATTATTTTCATTTTATTTACTCACATTATTTCTTTAAACTATATGATTTGTCTATAATACCAAATACTTATAAAATGAAAATTTAGTCACATGAATTAAAATGTAAAAATATATAACTCTTAATTTTAAGATAAAGATAAATAATGAATATAGTTATTTTAAAATAGAAATGTTACGCTGACAGCGTAGAGGTACCGCTGGGTGCAAAACTTGACCATTTTGCTTTCAATCTTCTAGGTAGGATTTTCATCTTGAAGCTAACAAACATTATTTGTTGGCCTAGTTTAAGATCATCCTTCATCAAAATTGTGTCATTGTACGCTTTAACTTCCTATTATGTGTACAATGCGGATGACTCCTTAACACTGAGTTTCTTTTTACAAGTTGATGCTTTAATGACTCTTTCTTTTCTTCAATGACTTTTGGAATTGAGAGCTTTCTTCAACCTACTTGAGGTGTTCAATTGTTTGTTTGTCATAGGAAAGGCTTCCTTTGATGCATCTATTCTCTTACAATCATTCCCTTCATTTAAACTTTGCAAACTCTAAAAAACATTAAAATTTACTTCATCATCTTGTGCTCTCACTTTAAGCTTCTTGTCATCTACATCAGTGATAACTCTTGATAGATTTCATGAAAGGTCTATTAAGGATCAAGGGAAATTTTGTGTCCTCTTCAATATCCATCACAACAAAGTCCACTAGAAAAATGAACTTACCCACATTGACAAGGACATCTTCAACCACACCATGAGGATACTTGAATGATTTATCGGCTAACTGTAGTATTATCCTGGTGGATCGAGCCTTTAGGTTACCGTTAGTATTTTTGCTATGATAGTAAGTGCACCAGTTGCAAATATAGCAAGTAATAAATACATTGTTCTCTCTCATGAGGAACTTGTGCAAAACACAACAATAAATACAATTATAACAAAATTAGACTATAAATAATTCCAAAGTTTGAATTTTTATGGGAGAAAATAAAATTAAAACAATTAGAATATACTTTTGTATTTTTAATGAGCACTTCGAATGTAGAAAAAGAATGGAGAGGATATGGAATGCAATTGCTAGGACTAAACTTTTATTAAATCACACTCTCATATATAAAATTAATTACCTTCTTTCCAAACAAATGTCAATGTCAACCCACAATAATACTTAAACCCTAATTCTTTAGGTGAATGAGCCTAAACTTATTTATTAACCGTCAAATCCTTGATCAATTATATAAATAAAACTTGCAATCGCCATAAAACAACAAATGAATAATGTTTCATTCTTAAACACAAGCTTTCATTTGGTATATTTCAATTCAGATCCTGATTGCATATGATACTTTCAATACCCTAATAATCATTTGTCATGCCATGAATTAAAACAACAAACATTAAGCATAGAATCAAAATACCAACAATTTGAAAGAAAAACATTTATGAAAATACATACTTATGAAAACCACTATTGATTGCATGATAATTTAACCAGTTACATCTAATTCCAAAAGATAAAAAGATTAACAATGGAGAAAGATGGATATACAAAGAGGAGAAAAGGGTTGTCCAAACCCTAGTCGTTATCCTAATGCTACATTTTTTACTCTCAACCTCTAGATGGAATGGAGTGCCTCCAAAGTTTCCAGGAGTGGAAGTGTCTAACCCTAATATATAGAATCTTAAATAGATTATGATATGTGACGTCTACCCTGGGCCAACACGTCTACCCTGGGCCAACTTTAGTGGCACCAGGCATAGTTGGATTCTGTTGTAATCTCTAGTACTTTTAGCCCAAATGGTGCATCTTAAGCACGACTCAAATAAGTGGCATCCAACTCAGCCTTGTTGAGCTCGACCCAACTGCCAGCATTAGCATTCCAACTTTGGCCTTATTTACTACTCAAGATTTCCAATCTTGATTTTCTTGACCCAAATGCCTCATGTTCATTTATTTGACAAAATTAATGGGATTCAAAGTAAAATTTGATTTAAAACTCAAGTAACCAATTATTTATAACAAGAAACAAATTATTGATAGAAGAGAAAAAAATATTCGGTTTAGCAGGTTCAAAGCTTAGAAAGAGTTGATTTCATATGAAAATAAGTCCAAAAATATCATAAAAAATAATGTTATCAATTACCTATAATTTTCATCAAATACAAGGACATTAAATTGATGTTAGCCTCCAAATCCAATAAAATATTTATCACGAGTAAATCACCTACTGACACTAAGATAGTAAAACTTCTTGGATCCCTAGATTTTAAACATCAGGATTTCTAAACAATAGCAATACAGATAGTCTCCAACTATATAGTGCCCTCCTCTATGAATCTCCTATTCTTTGTCAAAAACTCCTTCATAAATCTTGCATAAGTAGACATTTGCTCTAAAGCCTTTTTAAAAGAAATGTTAATATGCAACATTTTTAAAATGTCTTGAAAACTAGCAAATTGACTTTCCTTCTTGTTCCTTGAATGGGCATGAGGATATGGAAGATTTTTCACTAGTGAGGTTCTAAACATCTCTTTCTTTTCTTATTTTTATTTTTTTCTTTTTTTTCTTTTTCTTTCTTTTTATTTTTTCTTCTTTATTTCTTCCTCCTCTACCACTCTCCTCATTTACTTTTTCGTTATACTAATATCCTTCATTATCACTCTATTTCTCATCCTCATTATTTGTCTCTCTGGCACTCAATCAACCTCTTTCCCACTTCTAGTGATAATTTCTTTACAATGCTCCAAGGAATTAACTTGGGTGTTTATAGAGAATGATCCCCCCTGTTGGTTTGCCATTTGTTTTTCTAATTAACCCACTTCCACCTCCAATTTTTTTATAGACGCATTCGTGTTCTTTTAATTTTGGAGGAAAAGTTGCATAAATTGTTGCAAGGTGTCTTCCAACTTATTCTCTCATACAACAGTGGATGTTGTTGTTAGTATGATCCACTACTAGATGCTCCATGTTTTTGCCTTCCACCATAATTAGTATTATTTTGTCTACACCCTTGATTGTAAGCAATTGGATAAGGGTTGCTAGAGAATTGTTGGTGTCCTTGGTTCCCTATATAATTTACCTCCTCGCTTTGAGAACCACTAGAAACTTGGAAGTACCCATTTGAGTGATTGCCTTCACAAAAATTATACCTCATCACTTGTTAAGTTGGGAAAGAAGTGGTATGCACAAGGTAGTTAAAAGCGAGATTTTAATCATAAAATCATATATACTATCTACGATTCAAATTCCACTCAAGATCGTGGAACAACAAGACTCTAAGGATCATCAAATAAAATCATAAAAATGTTTGATCGCGACTGTTCACTTTCTTTTGTGAATGGATTCAGTCTAAACCTAACTTTAATTAAAAATTAATGTAGTTAAATTTTACTTTGTTATGTATGTTGTTAGTTGCAACCAATTAAAATTCTAAACACCAAACACCAAAACACCACCCACCAAATGTTTCAATTTCAATTAAAATAAAATCACCACCCAAATAAAATTAATACAATTAAAATTCAAAACAAATTCTAAACCCAATTAAAAATAAGAGTCTTTTCTAAACTCAATTAAAATTTAAGAGTCTTTTCTGCTGCACATTCATGTTCTTGATTGAATTGAACAAGTATCAATTTCAATTAAAATAAAACCAAAATTGAGAAACTTTTAACGTGCATATATATATATATATATATATATATACATACATACATATATAGAAAAGTAAAATTTACGATCCGTGTTACAATTCAACGATTTACGATTTTGTGAGCTTGTCACGATCTTATTCATAATCTCGATTTTAACTACCTCAGGTATGCAGGACTTGTAATTATTGAGGTAGCTTAGTCATCTACTAGTTGAGAACTTGTATTTGTTGAGGAAGAAGTTTATGTTGAACTGGGAGGGCATCTTTAGAACTCAAACTCTAATACTCCCTCCTTTGTGCCTGAGTCCTTCCATGTTGGCTTCGCAAATCAGTAAAAGTCATATATTCAATTATAGTGACGGATTCCTCTATAGTCTTAAACAACATTGAACCACCAAAAGAAACGTCCAAAATCATCTTATTTTTTGGGTTGTAGCCCATTGCAAAAAGTCTGCATATGCATCTCCACTTTAAAACCATGGTTGGAGTATTTCCTCAACAAAGCCTTAAATCTCTCCCATGCTTCACATAACCGTTCATCAACACCTTGAACAAATGTAGTTATGACTATCTTTCCTTAGTATTCTTTGGTGGTGGAAAGAAATGAGACAAGGATTTAATTTCCATAACCTTCCAACTAGTCAAACTTTTGTTAGGCTGAGATTGAAGTCAAGCTTTAGCCTTTCTAGTTAGAGAGAATGGAAATATTCTAAAAAATAATGCTTCCTCATCATTTTATGTGATTCCAACAGAACTGCACAACTCATAAAAGGTATAGAGGTGAGTATTTGGATCTTCGTGATTCCAAACTTAAAAGGAGTTGATTTTGACATAATTGACTAAAAATTATACATTTTCAGTACTCTTCCTAAAACATACATTTTTTTGTGAATGTGTAAATAAAAGGATCAACCAGAGTAAATTGTTGATTTAGAATATTGATGATATACTTTGTTTTGGTTTACTCTATCTTATTAGTTAAAATTATGTATCGTTTATGTTTTTTTTTTAAAATACCTAAAATTAATAATTTATTTGGAATTTGCATTGTTTTTTCTTCTTCTCATTTTTTCCCACATATATTTTAAATCTATTACAATATAAAAGATAATAAAAGTAATAATTTATAAAAAGATGCACATTACTCAGACTAGTTCTTCTAAGTTTCGTGACAAGTATAGGCTGGTTTCTAAATATTATGCATGGTGATGCTCTTATTATATATCACAGACATAGGAGTGACTGTTGAATAAAATTTATTAAAAAAAGAGAAATATCTAAAATGAACAAAAATAAACATGTAAAATTTATTGTAGAAAGAGAAACTCATGTAACGACAAAAAATTAATAATCTTTATTGAAAAATGAAATAATTAAAATCATTTTAAATTTATAATTTGATGTGTTTATATCTTTTCTAAATTTTAAATTTATTATATAATATATATTATAAATAAATTTATAAATTTTTATGTTTATATCACAAATATGTGTCATTCAAACAAATATCTAAAAAAATTTATGGATGAGTGAATTTTGTTGAAGAAAGAGAAATCAATATAATATAAAGAATGGATTTTTTTTTGTAAAAAGAGAAATTTATTAAATAAGAAAAATAATAATTATTAAAAATTAAAGATAAAATGGAAGTGTATTAAAATATAAGAGATGATAGTGAAATAAAATTAAATATACTATAAATCAAAAGTTATCTAAATTAGATTGTACTTTATAAGTTCCTATATGGACTACTTTTAAATACCTAGTATTAGTTAAATAATTTACTAACTAGTTTATTCACCTAAATAAACACTCATTTTAAAGAGATTTTATACACTTTTTATACACTAGAATATAGTGAGAGAAAACCAACAAAGAATAAATCGAGATAATTAAGTTAATTAAGTTATTTTAAATTCATAATTTAATTAAAGTTATTTTAAATTGAAAATAAAGTCTTGAAAAAATTTATTTGTTTAATTTTTTTTAAATTATGAATCTTAAAATTGTAAGACATATTAAACTTACTTTTATATATATATAATATAATACAACACATTATTCTCTATCTACCTCCAATATAAATTATTTAAAAAACATAAAATACATTATCTTAAATAGTTGATAAGAAGAAAAAAAAAAAACATCTAATAATGAACTTTATTTAAAAATAAATCTGTTAACAAAATAAGCTTTATTTAAAAGAATAATTTCATTGAATCAATACATTTAACATTCAAATCTAGAACGAGCGAACCAATAAAAAATAATTTAGAATAACTATATTAATAAATATTATTTTAAATTCACAAATTAATTATGGAAATGATTTATTTAAATCGTAGCTAAATTAAATTTATTTATTTGTAAATGTATTTAAATTATATATCTTGAAATCATTTATATAACATATTAAAATTAATTTTATATTTTTTATAATTTAATTTCACAAAAGTTTGCCCCTCTTCACACCATGTAAGTTAGACTATAAAAGTGACATCTTAAATATTTTTATAAAAACTTGTCAAATACTTATAAAGGAAGGGATGAATTGTGATTTAATTTTTAAAAAGAATCATTAACTAATTTTTATTGATGAGTTAATAAAATTACTTATAACTTTCTTTTAAATATTCTTTTTTTTTAAATAATTGGTCACATTTTATCTGTTTGTAGACACTACTTTCAAAATAATAGTTCTTATCAACAAGTGAAGTCTAAATAATGTTATACTTCTATGTCCAATTTTGGGATAAGAAAAAAAAATGTGAAATTGCCACTGAAAGAACTTTTTTATGGTGTGCTGAGAATAAGTTTAATCATTGTGACTGCTGGTTTGAAAGTCTAGGGTTTCGTTTTAGCACTTCTAGTTTTACGTAACTATGGTTGGTTCATGTCTTGTGGGGCTGCAACCAGATATTAGAAGGATGCAAATTACTCAGATTTCTTCTATGTTTGAGGAGAAGTGTAAGTTGATTCCTAAGTATTAGGCCATCGGATAGAGCAGAGTTCTCTAGTGATTCAAATGAGTTGGAATGATGTGTTCATATTTTTAGGAAACCTAGGAGATCAAAATGATGCTTCCAAGACTACTAAAAAAGTTGTTAGGGTGGGCTGCAAGGAAGAATATTTTAATTTTGTTTATCTACTTTTTCATAATACCCTTATGGGTTGGTTTGGTAATTTGCTTTGGTTTTTATCCTTTATGTGGGTTTGATCTGGTCTCTCATGATATTATTTTTTTTTCTTTCTAATAAATTTGATGTGATGTTTCTACAGTCAGTTTAATAAATTTTTTTATTATTCATTTAATAAATTATTCTTATGACACATCACTGACAGCAGTGACTGTTGAATAAAATTTATTGAATTATTAATAAACGTGTAAAACTTATAACAAAGGGAAAAATTAATGTAAGGACAAAAAAATTAGTAATCTTTATCAAAAATTAAATAATTAAAATTATTTTAAATTTATAATTTTGATGTATTTATATATCTTCTAAATCTTAAATTTATTAAATTTATTTACATAATATATCTATAATTAAATTTATAAATTTTGCATGTTTATAAATTTATAATATATAATATATTAACAAGTGAAGTCTAAACAATGCTATGCTCCTATATTCAACTTGGGGATAAGGGAGAAAAATTTGAAAGTGCCAATAAAATAACTTCTCATTTGTTGGGGTTAAGTTTAATGTGATCGTGATTGTATTTTGAAAGTCTAAAAGTTTCATTCTAGTCTTTCTGGTTTGCTTTTAATTATTGTTGGTTGTGGTTTTGTGGGGGTTGTAACGGGCATATTATTGAAACTCTTTCTTCAATTTTTCATGTAAGTTAATGTCTAAATATTGGATGTTGGAATGCACGTTACTCTTATGATATATCTCAAAACAAAAGAGTGACCAGTGAATAAAATTTAGTGAAAAAAAGAAAAATATCTAAAACATGTAAAATTTATTATAGAAAGAGAATATTATATAACGACACAAATTAATAATCTTTATTAAAAAAATAAGATAATTAAGATAATTTTAAATTTATAATTTTGATGTGTTATATATTTTCTAAATCTTAAATTGATTAAATTTATTATATAATATATATTATAAATAAATCTATAATTTTTTTTATGTTTATACCACAAATATGTGCCATTCAAACAAATATCTAAAAAAAATTATGGATAAGTGAATTTTATTGAAAAAAGAGAAATCAATGTAATATAAAGAGTGTTTTTTTTTTTTATAAATAGAGAAATTCATTAAATATGAAAAATAATAATCATGAAAATTAAAATAAAATGGAAGTATACTAAAATATAAGAGAAGATAGTGAAATAAAATATAATATACTATAAATTAGAAGTTACCTAAATTAGATTGTATAAGTTAGCAGTTTCTATATGTACTGCATTGAAATACCTAGAATTAGTTAAATAATCTACTCACTAGTTTATTCACCTAAATAATCTACTAACTACTTTATTCACACTATACAACCATACCTTGTAATTATCCTTTAAAATGATTGCACTTACAGATAAAAATTATTATGTATTAAAATTGGTAGCTACAAGTAAAATTATTAATTTTTCCTTATTTACTCAAAAATGTTGTAGAGAGGGTACCAAGAAATGTGTAGATACCAAATAATATTACTAAAATGTCTTTAGAAAAACTATCAATTTAAATAATATTTTAGCATAACTATATTTAAAAATATTTATTTTTAATATAACACAGTTGGAAACATATGTGTTTACGTATATATGTATCCATTTTTTTATCATAATTATTAAAATAAAAACATTATTAAATTTATAAAGAACATATTTGTAAACATTATTACAAACACTTTGTACTTTATTTTAATATAGACATTTTGTTACTAATATTATCGTTATCAATATAATTTATTTTAATTAATTTATTCTTTACATTTTCAAACTACTTTTTAAACTCAATTAATTATTTAAAATGAAAATTAATTATAATAAAATTATAAAATTTATTTTATAATTATATTTTATGAAAATATTTTTTTAAAAAATTTAGTAATATTTTTATTTTAATAATAATATATTTTATTTTATTTTGTATTATCATAAGAAAAAGGTAAATGCACATAGCCATACATGTTTCTAATAGAAAGTAGTGAATTGAGTTTAAAACTTTTTTAAATTCAATTAACTATTTAAAATAAAAAATTACTTATAATGAAATTGTAACATTTATTTATTTATAATTATTTTGTATCAAAATAAAAGTTTAGTAATTTTTTTAATAATAATAATAATTTATTTTATTTTATATTATCATAAGAAAGATGTGAATATACATAAGCGCATTTGTTTCTACTATTAAGTAGTTAGTTTTGGGTTTGAAAATAGTTACCTAAAGGGGTAAAGGGTAAACTACAAACAGAAGATCTTCTTATTAATCTTATAAATAAATATAATTAAAAGATAAATATTATAATAATTATTAAAATAAAAAATTTATTATAAAAAATACAAAATTAGTGTTTTTTTTTTTGAAATAATTAATCTGATAAACT
>Ga0209700_101741_pt1 | contig 45222 bp, 21 predicted proteins | sample SiratroredBW_FD_187528 | JGI IMG/M metagenome (GOLD analysis project Ga0209700, IMG submission 187528) | Root nodule microbial communities of legume samples collected from California, USA - Siratro red BW (SPAdes) (version 2) | ecosystem: Host-associated > Plants > Roots > Nodule | place: USA... | reverse complement strand
AAAAAAAAAAAAAACAGTGCAAGGGCTGGAAAAAATTAAAGCTGCAGTAGGGGGGGCTATGTATAAGATAGACTGCAGTGGTAAAGACAAAGTTCCGATACGCACTATTAAGAAGTTTAAGGCCAAGTTCAACAATATGCCTATGTTTTCTTTCAACATCATCATTTTGATGGAGTGTGTGAGAACAAATAAGCCTATTATTGATGCCTAGCTAATTGAGATAATTGGTAAAAGGTCTAAATTCTCCTCCCCACTCTGTTTATAAGTTTTTAAGTTAGTGTAAAGCTGCAATTCTGTTGTAGCTTTGAATTGTTGAAAAATGCTTAGAGTTTCAGATTTTCTTTTGAGTAGATAATTCTAATAGAGAATTATAAACAGTTTTAGAGAAAGAAGATGGAAGCCTATGCGACTTTCCAACTCAAGAACTACAAAATTCTACATGTTTTTCTTAAATTGGGTATATTACAAGTCACAATAAAATGTTGATTTGGATGGCCAAGCTTTTTGTGCCATATTGTTGAGGACTTATCTATATTACAGGAATTTACATATGTTGGAACAGAATTAGAAACTAAGCAAGAAACTGAACTCGACTCGATGAAGTAGAGTGCAGCTTGAGATATAGAAATAAATTTAGACCATCAAGACCCGCAAAGCCATGCACCACAACATAATTCGTGACTTGAAATTTGACAAGACTGTGTCATGGAATTTAAAATACACTATTATCTTTAGCAATTTTACTGGCACTAATTAAATTCTTCGTAATGGAAGGTACATGAAATTAATTTAATGATAGTGACATTAGGATTATGTGGAGATATACAGGAAGAACTAGTAACATGTAAAGAATGTTATGAGAGCAGCCAGTAACATGTAAAGAAGCTCCAAAATGAGGATACTAGCTTGTTTGTTATCATTGACATTTGCAATATCTAGGAAGTGGTTTTATGCCAAACTCAACCTCATGAAACTGACTTATAAAGTATGGTTTGTACTCCACTTATATACCATAATTTGGCTTCATTCTCGCTGATATGGGACCTCCAACAATTATAGTTGATGGTTGTTAAAGTTGAATTGGACGTGGTTTATAGCCATTAAAACTCCAGGGATTAGGAAATCTTGGTGATGCAGTCTGCAGATTGAAGTGCCGTTGAGGTTGAACACAATTATAGGTATGTGGAGAGGTAATTAGGACTAATTGTGGATGATATTGTTGATCTCGACCAACATGATCTCGATCACTGCAGTCACGACCACCACGCTGGCCACAGCTAGAAAAAAAAACAATGAGATGAGAACCTCGATAAGAATTACCACATCTCCTGTCAAGATATTTTGTTGACATGGTTTAGGTGATTCTATTAATTGAACTCTAGGATAACTAGAATTTGGATTAGGGTTCAGTTCTTGAGATTGCATCAAATTAATGGAAGGAATGTTAATAATAACAATAATCTTCTGACAATTTCTTCTACCATGTTGCATGTGTGCAAGAAGTAGCAGTTAAACTTCTTCACTTGGAAGAGGATCGAAATTGCTTTCAATAATTGCAGAGGCGGGATTGTGTACTGTCTAGTTAATCCTTTGATAATAACATCAAGATGTTTGCGAGTAGTAACCAGTTGACCAACTAAAGCCAATGCACCGGTGAGTGCGTTAATTCAAAGAAGATATTCATTCATCATTTATCATAAAAAAAATAGCACAAAGCCCTGTTTATAATCGTTGCACCTTTCTGTGAGTTTGTTTGTGAAAGTAATCGTTAATTTTCTCCCAAACTTGATAGGATTATACACTTCCAAGAACACTGACAGAAACAAAGAAGATTGAATTGAAACCATGATAACAAATCTGATCTTGTTCTAGGAGAGACACCCAGGATTCACATTTCCTACTTCATGATCAACTTCGTTGAGAAATTGTGGTTGAATTGTAGTATTTACCACAATATTGAAGTCAATGTGCTTTAATTGCTGGTTCTACTTGTTGCTGCCATACAAGAAATTTTTCTCTGATAGCTTCTTTTGAAATTTGGATAGAGAAAACCAGAGGGTGCCGAAGAGGAGGGAGAAAGATTTGAAGTCACCATAGAACTTATGAGGCTTTTGGTATAGAGCAGAAACTTAAGGAACATTGACAGAGAAACGAGAGAAAGAATCGCTCTCTGAATTCCTTATTTTTAATATACAAGAGAGTGACTACAACATGAGAATTGATAGAGATACTCAACAATTATAAATACAGCTGACAAGAAACTAACTAAAGGATTCTAATTACATGAAACTAGAACTTTTAACTGAAATAACTCCCTGGGAGGTTGTTGAATAACTGCTCCTACATACAATATTCACAGCTGTAGTCTTGATGAATGAGAGACTGGACATGCTTAGTATTTCTATTTTTTCTTCTTTATCCACATGTTATATAAGTTTTCCTTCTAATGTTAAATTGGATATTTGTGATATGAATGCATGAAAACTTTTATGTTCTCCATCGTTTTATCTTCTAGTCTATTGTTCATTCTTAGCATTCTATTACATTATATTAAGTCCTTAATTGTTTGAAAGGACCTGGCATTATCTTTAGTTGTTTATGGCTTATGCACGTACAATTATTAATACTGGTCCATTTTCCCTAGAACTAAAATACTTTTCCATGTGCAGCAAATCCATGCCCTGATTATGTCACTCAGTTACACAGGAATTGAAATCAAGACTGCACATTCTCTAGAGTCTTGGAGTAGTGGTGTTGTTGTGATGGTTTCTGGATCTGTGCAAATTAAGGATTACAACCAGAGGAGAAAATTTATGCAGACATTCTTCCTTGCTCCGCAAGAGAAAGGCTTTTTTGTGCTCAATGATATTTTTCATTTCGTTGAAGAGGATCAAGTTCACCAACCACAAGCAATTTTGCTACCTCAGAGCCATCATGATTCACAGTTAAATACTTCAAGTGCAATCAATAAGCCAGGTAAGTTCTGCACCAGCTTGTGCTCTTGTACATGAAGGTGCTGAATAGTAAGGGCAAAATTGCCATTTTAATGGGATCAATTTAGTGTAGGAAAAACTATCCACATGTCATTGTTTGATATGAGAGTTGGCAGTGCAAATTTAGGAGTTTATCTAGGATTTCTCGAAAATTCCCATTTCTTAGAATTTGAGTTTGAGTCTAACTCGATTTTACAAAACTGGCTTGTAAGATAAGATTTGTCCTCATTTGTGTATTCTTTTTAGGATCTTTCTAGCCAATGTGAGACTTGAATTTTCTCCAACGTACACCCTTTCACTTCCAACAGTGTTGAGTTGAGCTTGATGCGTGGATAATATGGTAGGCAACATTTTTTAAAGCATCTAGGATAGATTTTGATACCATTAGAATTTGGGATTAAAATTTTTTAATGCATCTAGGGTAGATTTTGATCCATTAGAATTTGGGTTTGAGTTTAATAACCCTACAAAAACTGGCTTGAGGAGTTTACGGTTGCCCCCTGCCTATGTACCTTTTTTCAGGCTCTATTTGCAGTCAATGTGAGACTTGGGTTTTTTCCAATGTGACTTGTTGTGGCTATAATTCTTAGAAGTTATATCAATGTGATGTTGTGTGTCTCCTAGTGTTACCTGATCTTTTATGTGAATTATAGTTTAGATGACAGATTGTTTAGAGGATACGTTAAAGTATCATAAAAATTGTCTATAGTTGTTTGCTTGGACAAACTTCCTCATAAAGACTTCTAGGAAAAGAATAAAAGTCAAGTGCCACGGCCAGTATTATCACTTTGACAACGCATAAAAAACGTGTTCCATCACATTGATGATGAAACGGTCTCCTTTCTGATAATGCAGTTTTTTTACTCTGTAAAGTTGTCAGCTGTCGGTGAAACATGAGTACAAATCTCATTATCTTTGTTGATAAATGTTTTATGTCTTTGAAAAACTGAAACAGTTTTTACATTAAGAAAAATTCATATAAGTAGACAATTTGGCTGATTGTGTGATATTAATGATTCTCAACTTCATATGCTTTTAACTTTCTAGTAATTTAGTGCCATGGATTTTACAGTATCCAACTACCTTCTGGGTGGAGATATCCAGGCTAGGGACTATGTTGCGACAAATGAAGTAAAAGAAAACGGTGTAGTTGATAATTATGGATTTTCAGAGCAAAGATTGCAGCGGGGCCCTGATTCTGAGAATATTAGGGAGGATACTGCGGTTGAAGAGTCAAATGGTTCACTTCAATCTTCAATGAATGCACTGCAAGATCATGTACCTACTTCTCCTGATCAACCTGCAGGGGAGCCCCAAAAGCACACTTATGCTTCCATCGTATGCACTGGCTAACCATTATATTAGCTTCCAAATAATGTTTTCTTTTGGAATTCTGTTATGACATTAGAACTGACACTGTTATGGACTGTTTGAAGTTACGGGTTGCTAAAGGACAATCTACACCATCTGTAGCTTCTCAACCCTCTCATAAGAATGTCTCCCCTTCAGAATGGGATCAAGCTCCACAGAGTAGTAGTCAGCAACAGCAAACGACTGCTTCGACAAATGCATTTGAAAGGTCTGAGACTGACGCAGTGGAGGATCTTCCTGGAACAGAAGATGAAGGTTACTATGTGTACTTGTTGAGAATTGATTAACTGTTCTGTTCCTTCATTTTAGTTACTGGTATTCAGTACATTTTCCTGGCTCATTGCTTGATAACCTAATTAGTTTTGTTTAAAGACTGTTTCATGTAGTATTCATTGGCCACTACCAGTAATCTTGGTTTGCTTGGAATTGCTTTCAGATGAAATCAAGTCTGTTTATGTGAGAAACTTGTCCCCTACAGTGTCTCCTTCTGAAATTGAAGAGGAATTCAAGAATTTTGGTAGAATCAGGCCTGATGGTGTTGTTATTAGAAGTCGCAAGGTTTATAACTCCTCATTTTCAAATAACTACTAATTATGGTTTTGAATCTAAACTTTTCACCTGTATTCAGGATGTTGGTGTTTGTTATGCATTTGTGGAATTTGAAGATATGACTGGCGTTCATAATGCAGTCAAGGTTTGGATTTGCTTTTAAATGATAAGTTTGGGATATGCATTACTCATGAATTGTCATGTGACCCAAAACTAATACTGAACTTGCTACTTGGTGTCGTTGAATCTAAAATCATGATTGTTTGTTTGCAGACAGGATCTGTTCAGATAGCAGGAAGACAAGTATACATTGAAGAAAGGAGACCAAACAGTAACATCCCTTCTCGAGGAGGAAGTATGATAATTTTTAATCTTCTAATTTTTCTTCTGTCTTTTCTCTTGATAGTTCGTCATCATGAATGTTCCCAAGATATTGGTTATAACATATAGATATGGTAACATGATGAATCTTTTTCCACTTTTTCAAATGGAGGTATGAGTTGTTGGGACTGGTAATTGATTCTCATGTGGCTTGCATTTTTAAGAAATACAATTCTAGCAATAATATGCCAAAATTTTGTCTCGATGACATTAGGTTACTGTGATTTCTTATAGTTCTATTCTATTATGTCACGACTCAATGTTTGGTGACTCTTCCATCTGACATTGACAAAGATACGTTAAATTTTGTTTCGGCCAGCCTCATGTTTCATTCAGTGTGCATAAAAAATTATCAAAATGATCTATGTCTAACACAATTTTTGACTAGCAATATTTTATGTACCAATATAGTTCCAGAGAGGTGCATGACACCCTCTCCATGTTTTTTTCCACATAATTCAATATTTTAAAACTATTATTCTTCTTGCTTTGTTACGTCATACTCACTTTCAATGTATTATCATCAGGACGGGGTAGAGGCAGAGCTAGCTATCAGTCAGATGCACCAAGAGGGCGTTTCAATTCAAGGAGTTTTGGCAGAGGAAATGGTCAAGATGGTGGTGATAGGGAATACAGCAAATCGAAAGGAAACGGTTTCTATCGACCAAATCCTCGCCAAGAGAGGGCAAATTCAGGGCATCATCAAGTACCAAGAAATGGGCAGAACCTTGCTGAGTCCTGAGTCAACAGAAAACTTCGGCTAGAGAGTCCAATTTTGGGTCCAGATACTTCAACTAAATAGTCGACTTCAGTAGATTAGACTGAATTTGATATTTTCCATGTCTTAAATTAAGGGAATGGATGGGATAATTTCGGTTTTTTTTTTTTTTTTTTGATAAATTTTGTTCAAGGGGCATCATGTTTCATTTGTTTCTCCATGAATTCGATGTGTAACTGGAAATGTGTTTAAAATATCTGACATTTATTTATTCCAAATTAAAATTTGAAATTAGTTGTTTTGTTAACAATTCTTTGATATTTAAGTGTTTTAACAGTATTGGTGGATCAATTTTGCTTTGTTTGTATATCCGGGCCTTTAGCATCTGGTCTTTAGGCTTAGACTACATTGTGCTATATTATTAATTAGGGTTTTCCTTTTTAAACTTCCATGGTTTCTCAAGCAACTTTACAGGATATGGAATATGTAAAAATTACTCTTTCATGTGATTTTTTGGAAACACTCCAAACTGAGTGATCAGTGATTTTAGATTATATAATTTGGATATTAAAAAATTTAAATGTTGGATTTAAGATTTTACAATCTAAATTTATTTATTTTTATGTTGTTAATACATTGAATTATATAATTTGAAATGTAAATGTATTTCTAATTATATAATCAATAAACAATTATGAATTATGCAATTCAAAATAATAGAAAAGGAACATAGTAACCTGGAAGTAGTTTTACGGTCTGGAAAATCTGCACCACATTTTTTTACAGATCTGCTGCACCTCTTCCATGACAATGCGTCCATCCTAGTAACAGAAAGGGTAGAGTAGGTTTTTGAATAAATGATCCACATTGTGAAGGAACAGGGTCTCACCAAGATTGAGTTTGCGAGACTCACAATGGTTGTTGTTGATAGCTTCACTGCTATGCCAATCTTAGTACCCTCTTCTGAAGAAATCTAATGAAACATGGTCATATGCGAGAAAAATGTGGGAAATCGGTTAAAAGAAAACTGAACTTTCTTTCTACACCTTCATGATTTTTATACACCTTTTGTTGTTGCCAAAGAGTTGCCATTTTGCCATTGAAACCATTGTTGTTCCTCATCCTCTAACATGTAACCTTTCCCCTTTATCTTACATTCTGCATTATCACTCTGAAATGACTTGGACGTTATGGAGTTTCATATAGGTTTTGGAAAGAGAAATTTGGAAATTTATTCCAGAATCACTAGTATGGAAAAGATACGAAAATAGGTTAGTGGTTTTGAATAAGGTTATCTGAAAACCTGTAACGCTATGAATGATCTACAAAAGTATTTCGGATAACATCACTTTGTAAACCATTAGTATATAATATGTATACTAATACAAATTAGCTAATCTAAAACTGTTTCTTAGATTAAGTAATCTTGAACTCTTTTCTGGATTGATCTATGAAACAAATTAAGCAATCCAAAACTGTTGTTTCTCTGTATTGAAGAATCCAAAACTTTTTATGGATAGAACTAATCCAAAATAGAATTCTAGATTAATTAATTCGGAATTGTAACTAGATTAGTTATCATAGAAATTTAATTAAATAATTGTTGATTATACTTTTTTTATTTTTATAAATTACTTGACTAATATAAAAAATGTGTGTTAGATATTTCATATCGGATATAAATAAAAAGGTTGAACACAAATGCTTATAGAAAAGTTTAAACCAAAATCAATTCCATCTTTCAAAAAAGAATAATATAAAATTATTTTTTCTTTTCTTTAGCAATCTAAAAGTAATTAAACTTCTGTTAACATAAAAATAATTCATCTTCTATGTCTTAATTATCATCATACAATATAAGATCAATTTTAAACGACTACGTTAAATTGTAAGTATTACATATGTTTTCATTGTTCTATCTAAAACTTTATATAAAAACTTTTATCAAAATAAGCATGAAGATATTATATATATATATATATATATATATACTTTAAAAAAGTTCAATATCAAAATATAAAATTACCTATTATATATCATCAAAATTATGAATGTTTTAGAAAGATTTTCATATTTAAAATTATATTTAATCATATCAATTATCCTCTATGTCTTAATATATATACTACTTGCTTAAATAGGAAGAATTTAACTTAGTAAGATATGATTGATCTACTCAACAATATTATAAAAATTGTTCAGTTGCTCTGAAGTATTATTTATAAGAGCCTTTTGACTAATTAAGTGGCTTAGACATAAGTTTGTATTTTTTACATGATTTGCTTCTCATAAATTAAAAAATATTTTTATTCTTTTAATTAAAGAAAATGAATTAATTTTTTAGTTTAAAATATAAATAAACTTAAATAAAAATTATAAAAAATGAGTAGCTTATTATTTTTATTATTCGAGTAAATTTATGCATGAATTACTTAAATATATTATGTTAAATTACGAAGATCACTTAAATTATTTAAATATAAGAGAAATATTTAAAACGATTACGTTAAATTGTAAGTATTAGATATGTTTTCATTGTCATTAAAACTAGAAACTGGTATCAAAATAAGCATTAATATAATATTAGCACAATAAGTTATACATATTAATTATAAAAGAAAAATTCAATACCATAATCAATTATTTGTGAAGATAATCTCATCTTAAACTATCATCAGTTTGCCATCTCTGTAAGCCAACTATGGAGCTAACTAATAAATTCACAGTTGTACTATAAAATTTACTATATATGTCACAATAACGCAGTTAAACACAAACTGAAAGTTCTGACATTCTAGAATCTGTAGGTATGATTTGTAATGACACAATTTCTAAGTCCTACAAGACAGCTTTTAGTAACAAACTAATCCTGATATAGACCGAAATCATAAGAACAAAATTTTCCACATCACCAGCCCTAAAAAAGGGACCAAATTAAGGGTCTAAAACTTTTGAACACCACTTTGATTTGTTATGGTTAGTGCAACAACATTATTCTCCCTTATTCACAAATCGCTTATTTCTTTTCCATGCACCTTCACCCAACTCACTCACCATTTCCTTTCTTTCCAAAGCATTCAAACCAAAGAGCTTTTGTGAGAAACTCAACCACAAATACTTTCATTTCAATTTCAATCCCCCTCTTGTTCTTGTAACAATCGTATCTTTCACCACCTTAAACCAACCTCGTTGATGCGATTTCATTGTCCTTTCTAGCAGTGCTATCATGTCAAACATTTTAGCACGCTTCCAACTGCTAGAACTCAATGTCATATCTGCACAAGACTTGGCTCCTGCAGGTCGTTCAATGCGGACCTATGCGGTTGCATGGATCGACCCGGATCGCAAGCTTTCCACTCGGGTTGATTCTCACGGCGGAACCAACCCTACGTGGAATGACAAGTTCGTCTTTCGAATCGACGAAGACTTTTTCTATGATGACAAGTCCGTAATCACCATTGACATTTATGCTCTTCATTGGTTTCGAGACATTCACGTTGGCACTGCTCATATTCTCTGGAATGACCTTTTTCCACCACCTTCACAACCTCAACCCAACCCTAATACTCACAAATCCACAGGAATGAGATTCATGGGGCTTCAAGTCCAAAGACCCTCTGGTCGCCCCAAAGGAATTCTGAACGTTGGTGCAGCCAGAATTGACAGTTCCATGCGAAGCATGCCTCTTTACGTACAAAACACCCCAATAGTTGGATATAGTCAAGATGATCATGATCAACCAAAACACCAACCAAAGCCAGAGCTTCGACGCACAAAAAGTGACTCCAGCTCAATGCTTGGCTCAGAAGCCTTAGTTCCCATGGAGAAAGCAAATTCTCGAGTTCCCACTTCAGAAATAAGCAGCAAGAGTAAGAAGAAAGTTAGCTCCATATTAAGTGCTTCATTCGTGAAGGGCACCCCAAAAGATGGGAAATTGGGTAGAAAGAAGACAAAAGTAAGAGGCCATGACTCACAAAACAACTTCAACGTTGATTACCAAGTAAAGTCCACACCAATGAGGGAGTTTCAGAAGTCTTATAATAATAATAACAACAACAATTACATAGGTAGTGTGAGGGCCACTCCATTGCATGCATTTGCTGTGACAGACACGGCAATGGAATATGGCACCCCATATCGATCAAACTTGGGTCGTCGTCCTTTTATGACGGACTCTGAATTGGGTCCGTCGGCTTCGGAGGTGGCGGCGGTGGTGGCGAGACTACCGGTGGATGAGGGGGAGACTTCTACGGTGGGAGGGTGGAGCTTGGATGATAGCGTGGAGGGGCTGCAACCGAAAGTGGAGAGGTGGCAGACGGAGCTGCCACCGGTTTATGACGGTAGCGAGAGGTCCAATGTGATGGGGTCTAGCAGAAAAGGGAAACATCTACGTAGGCAAACCGATGGGTCAAATGGGTTGTTCTCTTGCTTCAGTGTAATATGTGGTGTTGAGTGCTCCATAGTTTGCGGCGGCGGTGGCGGCGGCAAGAAGCATCGGCGTCGGCGGGTTCAGTCGGTGGACAGTGAAAGCTTTGTATAAGAAGAGGAGAAGTATTAAGGGGTGCATGCATGAGTGGTGGAACGTGGAGATAAGAAAATTATGTGAGAATTTGAGTAATCTCTTGTCTTCTTTGTTCAGTGTACTTTTTATATTTATTTTATCTAATTCTTTTGTACTCCCTTGTCTTTCTAATGAACTTCGTGTTGCAAATCATATTATCTTTGTTTGCTTATGTTGTAGAACACTTTTTTATGTTTGATGATAATAGTGTTAGCTTTTATATCATAAGTTGAATGAGAGTATATACATTTCATTTCAGAATTATTTCTTTTGAAAGTAATATTGATTGATTGAACTATTTGGTTTTTGTTTATTTCTAGTTATCAACTCCAGATTTAGTAATCTATATATTAACACACTATAAAAAAATTTAGTGTTGTGTTACTCTAATATCACAACTTGTGTGAAGAATAATCGATTAACGCTGATTATAATCGATTATTCCATATCTCTTGTAATAATGTTACATATTTTCTTTGGCCCATTGAATTTTTTTTTTTTTTGGTTTTTCTTGTTTTTTTTATACTGTTCTAAGGGAGAAAAATGTATACATGGATATGTTTCGTTTATGCTTGAGATTTTTTGTGTAGTCCTACACTGGATTCTTGGCTGCTTTGTTTGCTCCTTGTATCTTGAGCAGGAGAGCTTAAATCTAGGAGAAGATTTCATAGCGAGAGAGCATTTCTTTGCTGTGATTTTCAAGTTTGTACCTATGTGGAAGACTCACTCAAACAAAACCTTGTACACTCAGAATAGGTTGCCATCTCCAGAAATCCAGGATCCTTGTGTTATGTATGGCTCATCATGAAAAAAATGGAAGATTGTTGGACTTGAATGATGTAATCAGGTCAAATTTTCCACAAGTACAAGTGGTAATATTTTACTAGAATGCTTTTTCTCTTCAAATAATAGACTATTGGCTTAACATAATTGATTACTTGTAACAGAATTAGTTTTAAACCAAGTTTCAATACTTTTATAAATTCAACCGTTTGTATCGTTTTTGTTTTTATTTCCGTTTTCATTTTCGCACTTTCTCTGAGAATCGTTGCATAAACAGTGGATCCGTAGATACAAACAAAGGCTAAATAAAACTTAAATTTGGTGAAAACGACAGTTTCACAGTTAAATTGACTCTAATACTTGTCTCTAAAATAAGTGTAAATAAAACTTACTAAGAAAGCATTTGAATCAATTAACAAAAGAAAAATTAGTGAAACACAAATTCAAAAAGAACACAACTTAGATATAGTTATAACAACTTATTATTACTGATATGAAATTCTAATTGAAACAATACCACCAGAATCGTTCTTATGCATAAAATATCTTATTCTGTCAAGTGAACAATCCCAAATAAAGGTTTTACACATATGAATGACTATCAAGATAAACTTAGAACAAACAAAAAACGGGTTACTAAAAGCTGGATTGACATCAAAATCCATATGAAATCAGTCATTCTTGTAACTGCAACAGCAATGATCATGCTATACTCAACAAGCACAAGCTGAATCCATCTTCTTCAACATCTACAACAGTGTCCATTTCATAAAAATTCCATACAACTTCTTCAGCCAAAAAATACTAATGGACTTGTCATCCTGCTGGTATTACCTGGTGGCTAGAGAATTAACAACTAACCAACGTGTCTAATAAAAGGGGTGTAACAACATCCTACTGCAAGAAGTCTCTAGGATCAGTAACATAACCGGTCAATGCAGATGCAGCAGCTGTATATGGCGAAGCCAAATATATTTGACCTTCCTTGTGTCCCATTCGGCCTGGGAAGTTCCTGTTCGTAGTTGAAACACAAACCTGCACAACCAGCATGTAAACAATACAGTAAATTATTCAGATTCTTGACATCATCAATAGGGTAGACTGCATATAAATGCAATCATACGGCAAAGGAAAAACCATTCAATCTCATGGTATAACATAACACTACCACTTCCTTGAACATTTAGAAGCACACGGCTTTATTATCTACAAAAATCTATAGAACTTCAAGATATAATATGATTGCATTGCATCTACAAAAATCTATGGAACTTCAAGATATAATATGATTTAACTACACTTGTCAATTGCAAGATGCTGGGACAGAAGTAAGGAACTTGCCTGAGGTTCATTCATGCGTGCATAAGTATCTTTTGGGCCACCCAAACAAGCACCACAACTAGGACTAGCTGGTGTGTCACACCCAGCTTCTTCAAATATCTGTGCGCAAGTCTTACCACCAGATCCAGGAACTGGGATGGTGTATACGTCCATCCAAACCTGAAATTCCATTAATGGATACAAGTTGGAAAATAGTCATCTACATGATTTCCCATGAGGGCTTTTATAATAACTGTAAATCAACTGATATGAAAATATACAAACATGAGCTTTTTTTCAGACCTTTTGGGTAGCAGGCACAAGAAAAGTGGGAACTTTGACCTTTTTACCCTGCAGATTCAGGCATGTTCTAAGTGAGGGGAACTAGTTGTAGGATTCATGTTGGAAATAATAATAGTTAATGGACATGGAAAATAAATGTTTTATCAAAATGATAAAATGCATCTAGTCCTCACGGGTACTAGTGACTAGAAAGTCTCATTCAATTAACAATAGTAGCCTAGGAAATAGTCTCCACCAAGTCCATTAAAATCCTAATACGAATATGGATTATTTGCGTAACACATGTAACACAATCTAATGAATAAGAAAACACATAATAATCCCATTCTGTAAATTCTCGCTAAAATAGTAAGTCATATCTCTTTCCTTTCCGCTTAAATTAAAAAATTCATAGGAGAGACATAGGAACAAATGTCACAAAAAGGCTGGTAAATTCTAACAGCAATGTAAGATAAAATACCTTATAAGAAAACAAGATGACCAGTCCCACACATTTTAGGATACAAATTGGTTATACCATACTAACAAATGAAATAAAAGTGCTTAAAATAGTAAAAAATTCCAGGACTCAACTAGAAAAGCTTCCTGTAATATCTTATCGTAATTTAACATCTTTTATGACATAGATTATAGATATGCAATAGGTAAATATGATGCTTACTGATGCCAGAAAAACTCTTGCTGCAGCCATGAAATCCTCTGTTTTCCCACCTGTACAAGATCCTATGTATACTCTGTTAATTTTCACATCCTTGCACTCTCTTGCCAAAGCACGGTTATCTGGAGAATGAGGCTGCAACATTTATAAGCATAATATCAGCCAAGGAACCTAGTGGCAGCATCAGATAATAACAACACAATAGAAAATAAACAGAGAACAAAAAACCTCATTGGAAATGCAAACAAAAGACTAACCTTGGCCACCACTGGCTCCAATTTTGAGACATCAAATCTATACTCTGAGAGAAATCTAGAAGGCAACAAAAAAAAGATGTTACAAATAGATAAAACAGATTAGCAATGAATACTATTTCTGCGGCTAAATCAAGTCTTTCTCTGATATAAATATTATAGACATTTTATTCGTTTCCCAAGTTTAATTTACAAGGGAAGCAATTAAAATTATTTATTGGAGATTCCACATCAAATAGAGATATGATCATGTTATAATATATAAGTAAGTACAAATCTTATCTCACAAACTGATTTTGTAAAGTTAAGTTAGTTTTAAAGTCTACTTTTTAAGATGGTGTAAGAGAATATTATAACAAGGTTTGTTAGATTTATATTGTCACCCGCCATCAAGCCAACTATCAAACCACCTAAACTCTCGTTTCTTGGCGTGAGGACTCTGATAAAGATCTCACATCGACTGGAGATATAATTATATATTATAGTATATAAGTAGTTCTAAGAGTGTTAACAAGCAAACTCCATGCATCAAAGCTTGGTTTGGTAAATTAAAACCATATGTAACTTGAGAATCGTGATTGTAACTAGATCTACATAGCATGCCAATTTCAATATAACATTGCCATGAAGCAGCTATCATAATCACAACACACCAAAACATAAGGATAGCAAATACTCAAACTTATACTTTCTTCAGGAGTACCATATCATCCTCAGAAAATGAAACATTTTTTTGTAAAATGCCCAAAGTTAACATGAAATCCAAAGTTGTTCTTCCCACAAAGTGAATATATATTCCTTACTAATACTCATTTTAAGCTTTAATTAGCTTAATGACAGAATGAGAGTAAGAAAATCTGTAACTACCGATATTGAAAAGTTGATATCGTAAGCTTTTTCCTTACCATGTTGAAAAAGAGTGAAAGAAGAGACATGAACTGGCTGGAAAACCATGTGTCTCAACTACACACCAAAGCTGGTTTATATAAAAATATTGCTTTAGTATCATAATTAGAGGATATTGAGTTTCTCAACTAACTAATATCAAATTGATAAGTATCCAATCACTTGGAGAACCCACCCTCAAAAGTTAGCTATTAAAGGAGCAAAACCAAACACTTAAATGCTCTACCAAGCATCCATACTATTCAATGGGGGACTTAAGTACCGCTATAATACCCAAGTTCCTATCACAAGTCAATCTACACTATTCTAATAACTCAAATGAAATAAATCTACATTAAATGCATAATATTTGATACTCATTCTCAGTGTCTATTTATACTGACTTTATAGATTTTATATAGTGCCACTTGTCCATCAAAACTTTTAACAGATAAAAAGTAACTTATTGAATACAAAGTTATACAAAGCATTGAGTTTTCCTAAGACTGAATAAAACCACCAGGGAAAATTTGAATTTAGAAAACTATAACTACCTTGCTTTCTGGTCACTATAAACAGGCTCATACGGCAGAGATGTCTTGCCCTGCAAAAAGAAATGGAAACAATATTAAAACCAATACTATTGTGATGTTTACCAGATCATGATATCGTGATGTTTACCAGATCTTCTAACACCCCCTCAAGCTAAAGCTTACTAAGCTTTAACCATGTAACAAAAGGAAAATAACATAAATATGAAGCGTTGCCCATAAATCATAGCTAAAAAGGCAACTTGCAGATACTAGAGATGACCATTGCTGGAAAGATAACACAGCAATACAGATGCATTGATCTTCAGCTCGATTTAAATTTCTCAGCAAGCTATAAATATGGCAAGAACTAAAACTTCTCCAAGATAAGTATTTGGAAACTTCAAACATCAAGAAGAAAACAAGAAAACAGAGACCTACTAATCTTAGAAATTAAATCTTCCAGGGGCACCATAAGTCATAGCCAACACAAGTTACCATTAGAATGATCATTAACGGGAAAAGAATTCACTTCTTGCAGGTATGATTATCAGTGGGATTGGGAAGATGACCAACACACCAAACTCACAACTGGAAGATCAAACAAACACCCAACAAAGACCAATGAAACAACAAACTAGAAATAACCACAGCAGAAATGATAAACTCAATGGCACAACACCAATAGTGGAATGCTAACAATAGAGGTTACAGAGGATGATGATAACAGGTTTAGATAAGAATAAATAGAAAGGAGACTCCACATAATAGGACATCAAATTGATATGGTTAATGATGAGACAATACACAGCACCAACCACTATTAAACTTGTACATATTATACTAGGCTACTAATCCTAATCAAATAACGAAAAGAATCGGGAAATTTAATGACATGGAAACCGCTGCAAAGTGATTATCTAAGAAATTATTCTAGGATACAATCAATATATTATGACATACTTAACAACGACCAAACGGTACTAAAATCTTCTTTTAGAGGCAAGATATAAATTTCACAGAATCTACTCATTTGGACAAACCTCAATATATTTAAATGTAGTGCTATCAGCAGGAACAACACCATTCTTTCCACCAGCTTCGACAACCATGTTGCACAATGTCATCCGTTCTTCCATCTATCCAAGGGGAACAAATTACCAAAACAACAATTACAATCAAAAGAAAAGGAGTTCATAGATTGAAGAAACACTCAAGGCTCATTTACTTGTGTTATCTGTTACTGTTATAACTTTTTAATTACAAAACTGCCGACTATTTTCAACTGTCTTTGTTTTCTAATTTTTTAAAAGAAACATTGACAACGACTTTTTTTTTTTTGTTTTCTGTACAATTCTTCCAAAACAGGAAAAAAATTGGAAACAATATAACTTTTGCAATTAAAAAGAGAAACCAAAAAATGGAAATATAAGTAAACGAACTCTTAGTATTAAATTATAACATCTTGGTCTACATACTTACAGTTAAACTTTCAACAGTTGAACCGACAAATTCCATAGCTTTATATGTTGCACCAGCCACACTTATTTCACCAATAATCTGTAAGGTAAATCATTCACTGATGTAAGGATGTAAATTTTATATTTGCTAAATGAAAATGAGCAAACAGTCACAGTCACCTAGTGACTATGATATGTCCAAACAGAAGTAAGGACCAAGGCACTTACTTGCAGAATCAAATCCTTTGAAAGCAAATAATCGGGCATTTCTCCATCCATTACAAATCTCAAAGTTGGGGGCACCTGCATTTTGAATACGAAGTATATGAAAAACAATTGAGTGTGTCAAGTAAATCCAATAAGTTAACTAGCTTATAAGCTAGTTTGATCAACTCAAAAGTGTTTGATAAGTTACCTCAAAGTAACTTATTTTAAGAGTTTTTAACTTATAAGCTACAAACTATTTCATCTAGCTTCTAACTTGTAACATGTAGCTTATTTAATTTTCTTTCATTACTGTCCCGTAGATTTTAATACACTTCTTCATTATCCTTAATTCTTGTTTTTATCTGTTATTGTCTATTTTCATCATAAATTGAAGTAACTAATGCTTCATTACATGAAGCTATGTGAAAAATTATACACAACGAAAATTATAACAAAGAAACTCAACGTAAAAATAGTTCAAAATGAGAAATAAAAAATTTAAATTTCTGAAAATAAATAAAAAATAAATTTGATTAATACTCATTAGATCAACTAGTTTAAATAAAATGATCTATCCAAACAAACAAAAACCATATATAACTTTTAAAAAAAAATAGAAGCACTAAAGAGTTTAATAAGAATTTAATTATTTTTTAAAAAAATCAAAAATTGTAATCACATAATATATTTTTGTTTACAACACACAACTTTGATTTATATAATAAAACTTATGTAGTCATGTCCTTTTATGTCATTTTACATTTACCAACTAGCTTAACAGTTAGTTCTACCAAACACTTCTAGTCCATTACAAGAGCTTATAAGTTATGAGCATTATCTGCTCATAACTTTTAAGTTATGAGCTTATCAGCTAGTTTTGTCAAACACACCCTATCTATAATAATAACAAATCAAACAAAAAGGTACTATTCCATCTTTGTTCTTGTCCCAAAATATTCACAGAAATCTCTCATCTTATATCAAATTCTTTTTCATTCAGGATAGGAAGATAAGTCTTAGAAATACATAGAGCAGCCAATTGAAAATGGATAACAAGAAAAGTTATAATATGTTTTTTCAAATATTTGAATATTATAAATTATAATAGTTAAAGAGAAAGAGATACAACAAAGTTGGTTGCAAATTATAATCAGTAATCCACCAAGCTGACAAGAGAAAAATGACATGAAAAGAGAAAATAAAACGCATTAAACTTTTGATTATAGAACTACCAAATATAAAACCTTGGGCTGGAGTTGATGATGAAGGCAAAAAATATATATGATTCTACAGAATATCTTCTATTAAAAATCAAGAGATTTGAGTCTTCAGCAGAAGCTACCTTGAGAAGAAGCTTCCCAGTTCCCAGCACAAAACCCGCATCAGTATTACCAATTCCAGTAGCAAATTGACCAAATGCTCCAGCAGTACAAGTGTGAGAATCGGTACCTAAGAGAACCTGCAGATATCAGTGAAATAAGTAAAACAGGAACCAAAGTTCTGCCAAAGAAATGAACAATAATTCACCACAGTAAAGTTATCTTGTTATACTAAACAAACCTCTCCTGGCCTACAATGACCTTCCTGAGCAAGAGCAACATGGCAAACACCCTTATAGTCTGGATTTGCCTGTATTGTTATAATCTCACAGTCAATGTTCTTGGACATCGGGCATTACAATGCATTTTAAGAATTGAATAGAACAAATAAAAGATTGAAAATATAAAAAAATGCATACCTTAAAATTACCAAGATCCTTAATATCATAAAAATATTTTATATTTTGCTCATTGCAGAAATCTCTTAATATGTCCACATTGCGATTGGCACGTTCATCACTTGTGAATATATAGTGATCAGGTATTATCACAAGCTTTTCACGATCCCAAACCTTCAAATGAACAACACAATCAGGAAATTACAGAAGTTAGGTCTCAGCATGTAACGAGATTAACTGTCAACCAGTCCTAGAAAAATTACAATCACTCTGAGCCGTATAAGTATAAGAACACGCAAGATCATTTTCCTGCACAGGTCTATAATGGACATGAAAAAGTGCACAATCAAACAAGTTAATGCATTTTGAAGCTCCCACTTACAAAAGTAATCATCATATTACATTCCTTTCCAGCACTTACAATGATAGAACCTCTCACATGACTTCTAAACTGAAAAAGTTCGCACGCAGAAAGTACAAAAGCTACATTCAATAAACAGAACTTATCGCGTAGGTTGCTCTTCAAAATCAATTTCACCACATGACCCCAATCCTACTTTCTCCAACAACCCTCACAATTCATCTTTTTTCAAACGCCCTCACAATTCCAATGGACATCCAATCCAACAGCACAATCATTAAACAACCAACTCCAACCAAATTCACAACCATTAGAAAAATCAAAAACTCTCATAAAAGATACTCTTGAGCAAAACCAGCAAATCCAAATAACTAACTCACCTTAGCATCCTCGCCAAACTCCCTCCTGAAAATCCCAATAGAACCGGGCCCACAAACATCATGCGTCATCAAAATATCAACATTGACCCAAACATTATCCCCAGGGCTCAACTGGGTCTTCTCAGAAGCTCTGGCCAATATCTTCTCAGTCATGGTCATCGCGGTCCTCACCTGAAACACATCAAAACAACCAAAAATCACACACAAGAACTCAAAAGCAACTCCAAAAATCCAAAAGGGTGTCCGTAAAACAGAACTGATCCAGTGGTAGAAGGCTGGCGCTGAGGCGCCGCCACAGAGCAACGAATTCCCTTTGGAACCGCTTTGAAGCATCTCTGAGAGGAGAAGGCGCAGAGAGAGAGATCCTTCTGATAGACAAACAAAAGAAGAAAGAAGGGTTAGTTAGGGGCAAAGCTAACACATTTGAGCAAAAGGGGTAGAAAAAAATGAAGTCTTTTGAAGCACGAGACAGAGAAGACAGTAATCGATGACAATGCTTTGGGATTGGGAACGTGGAAGGAAACCATAGAACGAACATTGGTGCGGATGAAGGAAGAGAATGATGGAGACAGAAGAGAGGAAGCCATGGATTATCGATGTCGAAGCAGAGATGAACACAAAACTGGTTAGTGGAGGCTTGCTCTGTTTTGATGAGTGTCTGAGGTTTTTTCTTTTTATTAATAAATAAAATAAAAAGGAGGACCCGTGTGATGCACGAGTCTATATAGTCTCTACAAGACAAGTTCTTTCTGCATGCTAAGAGGTTCTTCATGCACCCTAATAAAAAAATTCCATATCAAAAATATCCTTGTATGATAATCGGATTGCACTGTAATAAAAAAATTTCATATCAAAAATATTCTTGTATGACAACCAGATAGCACTTTCATTCAGTTGTTAATTTTTTTTCAAATGATAACTGGATGGAAGTGTCATCCGGTTCTGATTTCCAAATCAAAATGATAATCGGATGAAACTCATCCGGTTCTCATAGTTCAAATCGAAAACGGATTAATTTTTCAATTTGAATTATGAGAACCGGATGGGTTTCATCAATTAACAACCGGATGGAGCTGTCATCCGATTGTCATATAAGGGTAATTGCGGTATGAAATTTTTTTATTAGGGTACAGGAAGAATCTATTAGGGTGCAAGAAGAACTCGTCTCTCTACAAACTATCTGGAAACATTTTTTAATATAATATAGTTTATGAAGGATAATTAAATAATTTTCGTAATTATCTCAAGATCTAAAATATTCATAAAATTTAAGCATTTAAAAAGCTTTTGATGATAATTTGTTATTGTTAAATTTAGACAATAATTTTATAATCATGATCATATAAAATGCTAATATCGTTTTTAGAAAAGGTAGAGTGATTTAAATATATTATCTCCAACCTTCATTTCCTTTTGTCACCATTGCTTTAGTTTGAAAAGTTTGGTCATATCAAGATAAACTCTTTTTCTTCCTTTAATCCCATGTCCATCCATGTCTTCACCATTTTGAAAAATTTTATTTCAATGGGTGCTCAACATTGCACAGCTTCATTTCCATACTTTATCTACTTATTGTTGTTACAAATTTGCAGATTTACTAAACTTTTAGCAAAACATTATAGTTGGTTGGTTTACTTGTAGGAAATGGTTAAGAATTTTGATATGATAAAAAAGTTCATCTTAAAAAAATAAAAACATTAAATGTTGGTGTAACAATAACTTATATTTAGTTAGTTTGAAAAATAACATGTATTTTTTCTCTAATTTCTGAGATGAAGTTATTTCAACTCTTTAAAAGAATATTCTTAAAAAGGTGAGTAATACTCTAGTTCACCTTAAATTATATCTTTCTTAATCAATAAAAGAAAAGGTTTATTAAATTTAGAGTTTGGTTAAATACCATAACAATGAAGGATATTAATCAATGCAAAGTAATTGAGAAATTTTGTTATCAAATAGCATACAATCTAAAGTAATGGTTTCACAGTTTTGGTTTTGTCCACTTAAACCAGTTCTACAGGTTAAATGAAGCAATAATTATTTGAAATGAAATGTTGTTCAATAAGAATGAAAGATCTTGGTAGACATTTTTCAATAATGAGCTTGAGATTTTATTTGCTAAATGACACCAATGATCCCAGTCTAAAAAGAAGATATTTATGTAGTTTCATTACCACAACACTAAATACAACCTGAACTCAATTGTATGGTTATGACTTCTTGAAAGGATTTCTCATTCATAATTATGGGTCAGATTCACCATATCGTCCAAGATGCAATTTATAAGTTTTGTAGGTAACATCTATATTTTTAATTTTATGCATGAGACAATGAGATATAAGCATATTTTCCCATCCATTTTTTGACCCAACAAATCCTAACGAATGGGGTTTTCAAATAGATTTGTGAAATAGGCTGGGCTTTACTTGAAGCCACATTATGAGTAATTTGGTGCAAGACCATTCAATGGCAATTGCTTCCTACACCCTCATATTTGCTTCCTGCATCCTATTAAAATAATAATACACTTGTCAGAATATTCAAAAGGAGAGTAGTATAGTGGGGTGTTATTAAGTAGTGTGAACGTTCTCCGGCAATCGTGGGGGTGGATACTAAAAAAAAAGCTTCTTCAATAGTGTCATCGTGAGTGGGAGATAAGTGGCTTCTATTTTTGCATTATATAGGGGGTGCAGAGTGAGTATAAGGTTGTTACAATATTCATATCCTGAAAATGGGTTATGGAAAACGAATTCCATAATGGGTTGTGAGGTATGGAAAATGCCTTACAAAAAATATTTTCTGTAAAAGATTTTTCTATTATGAAAAATACTTTTCAAAAGAGGAGATGTGAGAACCGGATTTTGTATTATGAAAAATGTTTTTCGTACGAGATTTTTATATTATGAAAAACGTTTTCTGTAAAAGCTTTTTGTATTATAAAAAATATCTTTTGTAAAATATTTTGTATTATGAAAAACATTTTTCATGATACAAAATTTGAAAAATGTTTTTCATAATACAAAAACCTTTTACCAAAAATATTTTTCAAACACAAAACTCTCTTAAAAAAAACATTTTCTATAATACAAAAATCTTTTACGAAAAATATTTTTCTTAATATACAATCCTGTTACCGAATTTTGTTTTATTATATCATTCATTTTCTCCTTTAAATACTAGTATACTCGACACTTATTTGAAAGATCTTATACATCAAAATAGTTATGACTGGTGAACTCTCTTTAACCAAATTATTTTATGATTAGATTAAGTAAAAGTACTTAGACATTATATTCCCCAATGGCTCCATATGGTCTACCATCTAGTTAGAATGGTTGATTTTTGAGACAAGGTTGTAGATATTTTTGAGGATTTGAGGAGACCAACTTGTTTCATTTTGCTTTTCTGAGAGGATTTTTGAACTGAATTTATGATGAGTTTTGGTGGGTGAAAAATTAGGCAAAGAGCACGACTTTTGAGGAGTTGGGGTAGAATATGATTGGGTATTTTAGAAAGGAGACCGAAATATTGGTAAGGAAGAAAGAACATAAACGTAAAAATAAATTTATTCTATTGATAAAACAAAATAAACAGTTCATACATCTATAGTTTTTTTGTTATTTATACTTAATTTTGTTTTAAAATGAAAATGTTAATTCCATAATTTTAGCAACCTATTTTATACAAGATACAAAGCTTATTTTCAAAATATACTCTATATTATATACCTAAAAAAAGATAATATATTTTAAAATAAACATAACAAATTGCCATTAAAGATGCTATTGGTAGATACCCTTTTGCTTTCCTTTCCAAGGGGCAAATGTGGAGTCACATTGAGGTCCCACACTGCTTGAATTTAGCAAATAAAAAGTAATTGTCTTAGAACTCAACTCAAAATAATCAAAGTCTGTTTGAAGTTAATAGAAAGAAAAAACATGGAGGTGCAGCAATGGTCTAGGCTCAGATTCTCTTTCAGGAGTGCAACCTTGGTGGTGTGTTTCCTCAACGTAATAACTGCAATCTTCTTGCTTCATACTTTTCTCACCTCTGCCTACACCCGCAACAAATTCTCCTACGCCAATTCGTACTCAGGCTAGTTGTTTCTGTCTATTTTTTCTCTTTTTTTTTGTGGAAATTTGTACCCTTGTAGTTGAATTGGATATGGGTATTTGCTGATTTCGTTGATCATGTCCTAAAGTTGAGGTTTTTGGGGAAAAGATTGTACTTCTTGTGTGATTGATTGGATTAAGGGGAAAGGGGGTGGTGTGAGTTTTGTTGTTCTTATGATTTTTGAATTTATTATTTTTTTGATAGGATGTGATTTGGGGCTTTCTTAAAAACTTATGATTTTTGTATCTGATGGTTCTTAGGCCTTAGAATTGTAAGTTTGAGTTGTCATGGTTGTGTAATGTACTGGTGTTTAAAATCAGATGATGATTTCTTGCAAGTGGTTGTCATATTTTATTTGCTTATTGTGAAAGATATATGAAATTTTTCATAATTTTCTCATATTATCTTTGTAGGCGGTCCTTAAGTGATGAATGTTTGAACATGTGGTTAGTGTCTGAATTCTGTGAGATGGATTTGGATTTGAACTGTTGCATGTTATGAGAGAGAAAGACACAAATCCAAGTTTAGTGGATTCCATAAAATAATTGTTGCTGTAATTGGTTGTGACTTTCTATCTCATAATAAGATAACAAGTGAGACAAAAACATAACATATAGAATGCGGGTTCAGATTGGTGGTATATGATGGCAAAAATAAGGTTACTGAAGGATCATAAGGATACAAAGAAAACAAAAGCATCCTTCAAGAGCAAAATGAAAACATTTCAGTTTTGAACTTTTGAGCAAAACAGCTATCTTATAATGACACTGATTCTACTTTTGAAATACCTATAATAGACTGATAGGGATGTGAAGTATTTGTTAAACTTGCTTGAATCATGTGTTCCTAATTTTAGTTTTGAAATTTTTAATTGCAGCTCAACTCAGTTACATTAAGGAATCGGAAGAGATTCGACTAGCCATGCTACCTGTGGAGCTGATAAAAAGAGTGAGTGTGGAATTAGTTTTGTTCACTATATTTTATTACTATGGTTGTTGCACATTAATGATGTTGAACATGCCAATAGTATAACTTATAGAGGAACATACCATAAAACAATCCTTGCATTTTTTTTTTCTGGCAAGCAGTGATGTTTGTACATTGGGGAATGTATACCTGAAGTCCATCCAGCAAAAATATCTCTAATCATGCATGTAAATATAGTTAATTTTGTTTCACATGTACTTAATTATTATTAATCATTTCAATGACTTAGTAATGTTATTAACCACTTGTGGCTTGTGGGGCAAGGTTAACTACTATTAGACTTTTCAGTGACCCCATGACACTGTTAATCTCACTTGACGCAATTACATTCCTTTATTCTTAACACCTGTGAAGCAAAGTTAATATATTTACATATATAGTTAACCACATAACCTTTTGACATTATTAATTACTTGTAAATCAAAGTTAATCGTCATCAAATATTTGAATAATATTGTGACACTCCTAATCATTCATCATGACTCTCCCAACCATTTATAAAATAAAATTAAGTATACTTATAATATAATTAATCATGTTTTCAGGTGGAATCTGGGTGGATAAGATATGAGTGGACGTTTTCCTTTTTGACAAATTGATAGTCTATTATAGAAGTTCTGGAACAAATCTCGAGTTTTGTTGTGGTTTTCAATTCACTCTCCAGTTGGAAAACCAGGAGGAGTTCATATCTCAAATTATTCCAAACAAAGCCTTTTCCCTCTACCAATTTTTCTATTCACTAGTCACTTGAAAGCTTTAGCTTTGTCTTTGCATCTCCAATGTTAACATGAATTAGGATATACTTTCTTAAACTCATTTTCTTGGACAATGCTCAAGTTTTTATTGTTTCAGCCAAATCACTCTTTCTGTCGTTTTATTCTCTCTTTTCGTTTTTATGATCATACAGCAATGAGATGAGACTTCATTCCAGTCCACTCACTTCATGGCTCTCTATTGTGTAAATCTGGGTTTTTCCTGAACATAGCTTCGCCAGAGTATTATAAATTGTAATTTTAGTTCTTCAATGGGTCATGTTAATACATGCAGCCATCAGTGATATGCTTCATCATGTTCATTATAGTCAGATACTCATTTTGTCATTTACGTAAAATTTCCCTGCCTCTAATATTTATAAGTTAGAGATCAAGGTAGCTGGGTTAAGTATTGGAGTTGGTAAGAGAAAATCAAGTATAATTAAGGCTTGTTTCTTCAACCTGGCAACATATGTGCACCTTATAATCACTTCCCCTTCCTTAAATTTCTTTTTCTTCTTCTTCATGTTTGGCCTTGAATTACCTTGAAAAGTCGGTAGTCCCAATTATCAATATCCTGACAATATCAGTATGCTGCGTACTTTTCCGCTGCAATCATATCTGTACAGTGTATGAGCTCTAGGTATACATATCTGGAAAAATTCAAGTCCTATGATAGTGAGGAAAAGTTTTAAACTTTTGGGCAGGCCAAGATTTTTTTCTGAACTGTCGCAGTAATCTCCTCTTTCAATTTCTGGTATATATAGTTTTTTAAAAATACATTTTTCTATAAATCTGAGTGTGTGTTCCTTTTAGGTGAGGGAGATTGAGCAGGAAGTATACACTGAACCAGAAACAGCCCAGAAGAAAGACACAAAGCAGACTGCTGCTGTTGATCTGTCTAAAAGGTTAAAGGATTTCCATTCCTTGAACGATGCTGCCAGCTTGAAAGGTGTTTCTCTTTTCTCCTGACAAACCTATAAACCTATCTCTATCATAACTTCTTTTGTCTGCAAATACACTAGAAACTCAGTAAATGTGCATGTTCATTATTTCCCTACTGTCACTTGTCAGAAAAATAATTTATTTGTGAAGTTTTCCGGGGAGTATTACTTAATAATTTTTTTCAATTCTGTTATGTTTGGAATTTCAGATTATCATAGTGTTTGAACAACATTTGTCAGTTATGTGAGGATTCTTCATTGACACTTTTTTGACACCGACATGATTTGAGTTTAAGGATGTTAAACTATAAGAAATAGAGACTTATTGAGCTGAAACAATGTGTTTATGAGACAACATGAGTGTTTTATTCATATTGAGAAAACAAAATCAATACGACAAATAGAAATATGGTATCATCTAATAATTAAAATATGATGCCAGAATAAATAAAGGGACATTCCTAATAATTCATATATAATCTGGATATTCTTTATTCTAAAAGATTATAAAGGATATTCTTGATTATAAAAGATTTGTGTCTTATTTTTATAATTATAACAGTCCTTCTCAAGTTGGAGTATATAAGTCATTTGTGATGAACTCGCTGCAAATATGATTGATCACTGGTCTTCTTAGAGACTTGCTGAATGTGTCTGCTAGCTATTCACTAGACTTGACAAATTTAGTGGTGATGTTTCCATACTCCATCTTTTCTCTTTTTAAGTGTTAATCTGCCTTTCTATGTTTGTTCCTCTCATAAAAGACAAAATTAGATACAAAGTGTAATGTTGCCTTGTTGTCACATATAATGTGCATTTGAATTTTATTTTTTTTCAAATATAAGCTCTTTGTGGAGTTGTTTTAGTCATATGAGTTCACAAAAAATGCCATTGCCCTGTATTCTTCTTTTGTATTTGATCTTGCCACAAATTTTGTTTCTTACTTTTCCACAATATTAAATTACCACCAAGGAAACATTAACCTGAAGTGAATCGTGTATCGTTTGGTGACCCTACCTCGTTAGTGTTTAGAATACCTAACAATTTGAGTATTTCCCTTATTTTCTTAAATAAGGCCTTTGCCAAGAACATTCTTAATATAATTTAGGATTCGTAGGATTGCATGCCATTGATCTTGATTAGGAGAGTTTAAAGATTGACTAACTATGCTAATTGCAAAAGCTATATTAGGACGAGTCATACCGAGGTAATTTAGCTTACCAACCAATCGTTTGTATCTCCTAGGGTCAAAATAGCGTTCTCCTTGGTTAGGTACAACGTTTGTCCACAAACTTAACATTTAAAATCTCTATTTCTTCTAAAATGTCTAGAGCATATTTTCTTTGTGATATGACCAAGTGTGGAACTTCTATACCAATGAAATACCTTAAGTGTCCAAGATCTTTTGTTTGTAATTGTTGAGTAAGATATTGTTTTAGGTGAATAATACCCTCCTTATCACTATATGATAATAATGTCGTCCACATATATGAGGTACATACATCCTTGGGGATAATGTTGGTAAAATAGAGAATGATCAAAATCACTTCATATCATTTCAAATTGATAGATAATAGTTCGAAAATGCCCAAACCATGCACGAGGTGATTGCTTGAGGCCGTATAGGGACGTACCATATTAGAGAACTACCTTTAGCAACAACCCAAGAGGTTGCTCCGTGTTGACTTTCTCATCAATATCAACATGTAGAAATGCATTCTTGTTGTCAAGCTGAAACAGAGTCCACTAAAGTAAAGGACCTTCGATACTTAAAATAGTATTTTTTGGGCCTCTAGACAAATATTGGAAAACAAACTTAAACGAAGAAGACTCTCCTTTGGAGAAGGAATTCTACCAGCGATTGGTGTGAAAGTTAATCTACGTATCTCTCAATAGACCAGACATTACTCATAGTTGAACTGCAGTGAGTCAATTTATGTATTATCCTACCAAGAGACATGATGTTGTAAACCGGATTCTTCCCTACCGAAAGGGGACTCCTTCAAAGGGTCTACTGTTCCAGAAGATCGATTGAATGATTGAATACTTTGCTGATGCAGATTATCAGTTTCTGTGAAAGATACAAAGTCAACTACAGGATATTGCATAGAAGTGTGGGGAAATGTTGTGACATGGAGAAGTAAGAAGCATGTTGCAAGGAGTAATTAAGAAGCCTACTTGTTGCAAGGAGTAGTGCAGAAGCAGAATTTAGAGGAATTGATCAATGTGTCTGAACTTATTTGAATAAGTAGGTTACTAAGAGACCTATTTATTCCACTTGAACTCCCTAGGAAGTTGTACAGTGATACTAAATCAGCAATTGGCATAGTTCACAATCCTATTCAACATGATAGGATTGGATGAAGCATATGAAATTGAACGAGGAACCTTCAGCCTACACTATGTGCCAACCAAGTGACAAGAAGCTAACACGTTCACAAAATTACTGAAGTCACAATTTAATTTAAATGTTTCCAAGCTGGGAATGATTGACATCTATTCACCAGCCGGAGAGTGTTGTATTTAGTGTAAATTGTGCTGAAATTAAGGGATTATAATATGGACTTTGTTTAAATAGTTCTGAAGTCAAGGGGGTTATGATAATCCCAAGAAAATAATGATTGGCTGTATATTTGTAATTATTAGGAGAACATTGTCTGCCTATTTATAGAATCTGATTTGTAACTAAAGTTAAGGGGTTTATTACTTCTTATATTTCCTAATTTTTAGCTAACATAAACTCATCTGCTGTATATAATGTAGATTGGTTTCATAGTGAAGAAACATAGTATCTCTAAACCTTTTGTTTAAGAAAATATTCCAACAAAATTTATATTGGCATTGGAATTAATTCCCTTTGATGATTTTTGTTTTCAGCTTTAGAAGAATGGAGAAAGAGGAAGATGGAGAGGGCCAGACAAAGAGAATTGGAGAAAAATGGAACAACTTCTCATGCTTGACTTTTTATATTCTCTGATATCAAGTTAAGGTTGACACGCTGATTTAAATACATACTGGACAACTGTAGTGATTAGTGTACACTGTATAGCATCTTAAAAACTTCCATACATAGCTTATGTTATAAAGTGCATCTTTCTTACAAACTTGATTGGTAGTTTGATCTACCATTACTCATCTACTTTTGTTCTCTTTATATTTCAAAATTTAGAAATAAATAATTTACCCCATATCTTGATCTTGTTTGATTGTATCATGTTTTCACTGTTACTATAATATGTATTCTGATTTTTAGTTTCTCTGTTCATTTTCTTCTACTCACCCATTTATCAAGACGCTGTTCTAGTTTATTGTTACAAGAGAAACTCCAGAATATCTGGTGGATTCAGCAGTTGCATGCACCCGAAGAAATTTTACACTTTCATGTGTTTGATGAAAATTGTTTGGTACCCTTTATAGCATTTGTAGGTCAATGATAATTTAAATAGCTTGAATTTTCCCATGCTTGATTTAAGTTGTGTTGAATCAATTTCCTATGGACCACTTTTTTAACAAGTGGATAACAAAATAAACATGAGATTTTCCGTATACGTTTGCAGGATAGAAAAATAAGAAGAAAAAATGAAATTAGTTATAAGTTAAAATTATTTTATGTATGATCTAATACTAGTTTCTCTAAAATTTGATTTTTTTAATTTAAAATAAGTTAATTTTAGTTTGTAAAAGTATTATTTTATTTATTGTTTTTCTTTTCTAAAAGTACTTTTGAAGAAGATTCTTCTAAACACATTCAAGAAAGAGAGCTTTAAAATGATATTATTGTAACCATCTATTGACTTTTCTAATTATATTTTATATTTTGAATATGGACCAACACATTTGTGTTTTTGTTTTGCACTAGTCAGTAATAGTACAGTCACCGTGTCTATAAATCTTGGAAAATTCTTGAACCAAATAATATATTTAAGTTAATTTCATTTTTTTATTCATAATTTTCTCTTCTAGAAATTGTGATGGAGAAACTCATCAAAGATGCTCTGAAAAATGTGGTTGAAATAGGAGACCTACTAAAAGTAGTTAATCAAATTCCCTAACTATTTATACTTCGTACCAATAAAAATAATCGCAAAAAAATGTTGCTGAAATGCAAAAACGAAAATGATGCTGAGGTTGCAAACACAAGCACAAAATGGTAGGTTATGGTTAGTATGATAGCTATATATGCCTAACCAAGCCTGTGGCAAGCTTGTTCCAAATCCTTCACATTCAGTCAAAAAGTGTTCTCAAATGGAGAAAGGGTTCTGTATTTGGAAGAGTCAAAGTGAAGGAAGAGTGTTTGGTTGAATTGAGGTCGTAAAACCAAATCAGTTCAGTGCAAAGTGAGTAAAGATGGAAAAAAAATGTAATACATTAGTAACTTACTTTGGAAGTGATATCTTGTCCAAATAAAGCTGGCATCACAAAAACTGGTTGGCAACACCAAAGGTTAACATCTACTGTACTCAAACTCATCCCATCAAACATACCAGTTAGTTTGGTTTGCACTAAGCATGTTTTATGTCCTAAAGTTATTGATGTTGATTTTGTTAGTGGGTGTCTCAAAATTCTACCATCAAATTCATGAGCTAAATGATTAAGTGCTCCTAACTTTTTTATCATTCTTAACACATTAGAGTTTCTAAAATTTATCTTATATATTAGGAGTTTGATTTTAAGTTTAACTCAATACTAATTTGTAAAGTGGGATTTATCTACTTATATACTAAATTAATTTTATTTTTAGTTAATGTTAGATTTTCAATATAATTTTTCATATTAGGACTGATATATCTAATGTACAGGACTAACTATTTATCTATAAATAATTCGATAAATATAAAAACTCATGAAATCTTATTAGGATATATTTTTATATTATCTAAAAGAATAGATTTTAAATTTGATTCAATTTTATAAAATTAATTTATAAAATAAAATTTATATTTACTTATATATTATAAATTGATCTTACTTATAATATGAGATTTTATATTTATTATTTATTTTTAATTTAATATTATTTTTTCAATTTTTATAATTTGAAATAAAATCTTAATTTAGATCATCTTGTGCTAACATTTTTGTCTAAACGTTGTCAAAATAAATATACGAAAAGATGTTTTAAAACATTTAAGTGGTGTATCATAAAATATGATAAGAATGTTAAAGAAAAGTAATTTATCATATAAAATATTTATGATTATTGGTCATTTAACAGAATAAAATAACTAAAGTAAATCATTTTTAAATTGAAAAAAAAATAAGGTAAAAGTTAAGCTTATTTCAAATTTGAAACAGTAACAGTACCCAGAGTATATATGTACACATGTGTGAAATGGGCACACTTAGAAACTCATTAAAAAATTTCTTCAGTGTCATAATTAATTTTCAAGTATCCAACTCTATGTAGTAGCTGTGGTGATCATATCTTTACCACCACCAAGCAGTATTTACTTTCACTTTCCTTTTTTCTTCCACAATATACTCTTTATTTATGCAGATTTCATTTAATTGGGTTTGAATGAAAAAATTAAAATTTTAATGAATTTAAAATGTTAAAAAGTTATTTTTGAAAAAATTGATTTGGATAAATCAATTTCAATTTTTAAATATGTATTATTGAAATAAAATTAACAAGATAATATCAATAATCTGGAAGTATAAAATATAGACAGTTTTTACATCAATTAATAGAGAAGATAAATAGAGGAGAAAGAAAAAAAAAATTGTAACAACCGTATAACAATAATAATTTTAAACTAAAATAACATAAAACATTCATAGTTAAATAATATAATATACAAAACATTTTCTCATTTATATAGACATACAAATTCTTAATTCTTAAGGAAGCTTGCACTTATATTATAAACTATGGAAATGTCTTATTTCTAGTTAATCTTGAATCTCCAACACATCAAGAAATGAAATTTAAGTTTAACTCAACTTTACAAATCAGCTTTTAAAGTGAGGTTTGCATATGTATGTATTATAAGCTATTAAAAGGTCTTATCTCTAGTCGATATGAGATCTCCAACACTGAGCAATGCACATACAAAACTTTCATCAATTCCGAATACATTTACTATCATGTCTTAAAAAAACAATCATCACAGTAAAAAGTGATCAATAGTATGAAATAATCGAGATATATATCAATAAAAGTTATGTAAATTTTACATAATTTTTTTAATAAATAAACAAATCATACACTAACTTATCTATTATCTTCCAAAGACATAAAAAATAATTGATATAATAAGACTCATTAACTTAAAAAAAATTATATTTAAGTTATACTTGATATTCACATAATCCCTTATATTTTTTATTTATTTATTAAGAATAATAAGAAACTTATTTATTCATTAAGAATAATAAGAAACGAACATAATATTCAATCACTATTTGAATCTCTTCATTCTTAAAAGCTTTATAAAGAATATTGTTTGTGTTTACTTAATAAATTAGAGAAGATTACATAAATCTTGTCTACATTAAAAGACATTATCCTTTTTTTAGTGAGCAAATTTGTGATTTGTTGATCATGTTTGTATAATTTATTTATTTAGTCAAGAGTAATGGTTTGCACAAAAAAAAGATATTTAGATTATTAGATTATTAGTTAGGAGTAACTACTGTTTACAAAAATACTTATTTTAAATGTGCTAGCCAATAGTGACTACATTTTAAAAGAATATTCAATTTTGGTCATAAGTAGTATGTCAAATAATATTTGTTTTAGTCAATAAAAGAATATTCAGTTTTTAATAAGAGTAATTGTTTGTCAAAAATATTTGTTTTAAGTCAAGAGTGATTGGGTTTCAAACAATACTTTTTAGTCAAAAATGATTATGTGTCAAAAAATACTCATCTTAACTAGAGTGAATACATTCTAAAAAATACTTAAAGGATTAATCAAGAATGACTATATTTTCAAAGTAATTAAGAGTCACTGTGAACTCAAATAATACCTACAACAACAATACTAACTTGTAATTCACATCAATAATTTAAAAAAACTGAATATGTTAATTGATAATTAAAGATAATATACTTTGTAAAAAAAATACAAAAATATTTATAAACTTCTATCTTTTTTCTTATATCCTTTAATTTGCATATTATTACTATCTGCCTAACTTAAGAGACATAAAGTTATTATGAGAATCCGTTTAAAAAGGTTTTAAATGAGTAAATTGATTAAATTAGAAAGTTATGTTTATTATATTTCATCAGAGATAATATAGATTGTCATTAATAACTCAGTTATCACATAAAATTATGGTCTTAGTAATCAAAAGACAACATTCATGAAAGATTTTAAAAAGTTATAAAAACACAATCTACTTTTCTTTAGAGTGTGTTTTCATGTTTTTTACAAGATGATATTCTTGCATTACTATAGAGATCTTCTACTTGTTAAATAAATATTAGAAAACTTTGCTTGATCTAACCAAATCTTAAAACACTAAGATTAAATTGCAGCAAGATATGAAATATATATGTGGATCTTCTTCAATAATATCTTGTGAAACAACATTCCAGGTGAAGAAGCACACTCAAAGAAATCCCATATCTATATTGATGATATTCCATTAAGAAAATCTTGAACGTGGATACAATGATATAATTAACATCTGCGTCACTTTTACTGTAATCAGCTAAAAGATATAAAAAAACATTTAATTATTGGCTTCACGCACTCTAGTGAGAATCCAACTCAACATAAATATCAAGCTACATTTCAGTGGGTTTTGTCCTGGAGTTAACTCGGTCTAGTTTATGATGGAAGAACTCGCATATTAAGAAAACATAATTCGAAATACGTTATTTAATTTTGTGAGCTTTTCTATTTCAAATAAATTTAAATACTTTATACAAAAGTTTACTCCAAAATTATTAAGCAACTCCAATGGAGTTATTTATATAAAAGTTGCTTAATTAGTGAAATATATCATTGGATTACGTGATATGGAAATTCTTATGCAAGTATACTTACTAAAAATTTATGCTGTAAAGGAAAAATACTACTGAAATTATATTTTAATTATTAATTCACAGGTTAATTCTATGATTGATAAATTAAATTAAATATTAATATATATTAACAATATTAGCGTTAGAATGAGTTTGCAGGTAGGTGTTTAAATCTACATAATATTATAGAATCCACAAAATTAAAATAAATAACGTAACTTAATTTGATAAAATTTTATAATTGATCTTACACATTAATTTTTAATATACATTTTCATTAATCATTTCAATGTCACTTATTAACGTAAATACAAATAAACTCTTATAACTTGTTATAATGATAAATTTTATTTAGATATTATTATAAAGTTTAACTTCAAACAATCTTAAAAAAAACTCTAGAAAATATATTAATTATACAACTCAAATTAATTTTAAGGGATGATTGTCAAAGATCCTTATTAATAAATGGTTTTCTAGAAACACTAGCCATGCCAGAACATCACTCTATCCATGTTAAACAATTTGAGCCGAAAGACAAATTAAGATGACCCCACAACATCCTAAACCTTGATCATAATCTACTTTGAAAAGACACCCAAAAGGATCAAAATATTATAAATATACATATCAAATTATGAACAACACAAGGAATCACATGTGATCCTCTCTCATTTTTTCTTTTAAATTAGTATATATATATATATATAGACAGACACATACACACACTTTTCTGTTAAACAACTTGTTTTAGTAGAACTGGTATACATGTAATAGCCGTGCTTTTGAAAACGGATTAAATTTTAAATTAGAATAAAATTTGGATTAATCATAGTTTGGTTGTGAAGATGTTAGAATTATTACTTAGTTTTTTACTAATTAATATTACACACACATTACTTGTTGAATCTACCAGATATGAAAGGAAGTGGGAGATTAATAATAGGGTTATCAAAGTGGCGTTCAACATTTTTTTTTTTTTTGTTGCTGATTAATGTTTTCACTTTTTATTATGATATTATTATATTTTTTTTCTATAGTATAAACATTAATAAAAATAAACCAATACGTAAATTGGTGAAAACATTTTAATTGAAAATAAATTATTTCAACTAAAAGTATATAATTTTTTGTGGAGCTTTTTTAGATTAACAATTTGTAAAAAAAATCAATTTAAATATATTAAAGTAATTTTAAACTTACACGAAAACCGAATTTATAAATTAACTTCATCTACTGAAAACATTTTTGTTAGTATATCAAAATTCACACATTTATTGAAATAACAAGAATTGAAAGATAAGAAAAAGTTATAACTAGATTTTTAAAGAAAACATATGCTTAAATTAAATTCTAAATATCTTAGAAGAAAACTTAAATAAAAGAAAAAATTAAACTTTAGGAAAAAATAAACAATAAATTAACAATAAAATTGAAAGTGTAAGTAAAATTATAATAATTATGGTAATAATAATTACATGAACAGTAAACGTAATGAATAAACGAAAATAAGATTATCAAAGAGAAACATAAATTTGCATTAGAAAACCATAAAGTTACTCACACTCTCTTTCTCATTATATATAAACAACTTTTTGACAATTATTTTCCTATTTAGCATCTGTACTATGTTTTGTCGAAATTTCATTCATCATGAATGGTACTAAAATACATTCATTTTGACAGTTGTAGTGTTCATCTATCTCTTAACTTCTACTTCCATCAAATTCATGGACGTAACATCCTTCTTTGTTTGATAAGTACCTCTTAATTTTATTTTCAATTCATTAAACTCCATCTCCGATTTCATTTTAGAAGTAACTTTAGTATCGATAAAAAGACTTTTCTCCATTTAATCTTCGTAATCTCAATTCAACTTTATGGCAATTGGATAGCTGTTAATTATAGATTGGATTTAGGAAGATTTGGTTGATTTTATTTTTAGTTCTGTTTTAGTTTGAGATTTTATTTAACTAATTTTGTTTTAATTTGAGATTTTGTTAGATATTTGGTTTTAATTAGTTTTATGTTGCAAAGAATGGATTTTGTGAAAATTTAGATTCAAACTAAAAGAAGAAAGAGGACGGGTGCAGAATTAAAGGAAAAATGGGCGTAAGTGACTTTTCGCTGGAGCGACGAAAATAGTCTGGGCTAAAAATCCAATTAAAGTTGTTATGAAATTAGAGTGCAAATCATGAGATAAGGGCTCAAAGTAACCGACTGCAAAGGGCAAACATTATAAAAAGAGGGATAGATCAATGAAAATCATTCATCACGTATGATCTCTCATTTGTGGAAACGCTCTCCTAGTTGTCCTGATTAGGATCTTTCTTTTCCTCTTCTTTTGTATTTTCATGACTACCATGAGTAGCTAATTTTCTTCTTCTTGGGATTTGAATGTAATTTTTCCACTTCAAATGTACTTTTGATATTTATTTGATATTGTTTTATTCAATTTATCTTTGTTTAACGTTTTATATTAAATTGTCATACTTTAAATTTCTCTTTGTGAGTGAAAAACACTTTTTGGAATTAGAACCAAACATTAAACATTAATGCATTACATTTATAAGTTTAAGTTTAGGAATGAATTATAGAGTAATGACTGCATATAGCAACTGATCTTAATGCTAATTAAATTTATAATAAATAGAAGTCAGAAAATTTAGTTTATAAAATTCAATGACAAAGAAATCAGGTTGAAAAGTTTTTATTTGGGCAGATTGATAATTGGAAAAGACAAATTTGGTTAAGAGTATATGAGAATGGAGAATATTATTATTCAATCCCAAGACTTTTATTACTATTAATTTTATCTCTTTTAATTGTTTTCTTGTTACCATTTCTTCAACAAACTCATCATTATTAATTGCTCGTATTCACCATCTATTGATATATATATTTGGTTTTCAAACTCCGTTATTTGTGGAAAGGATACTCATCTTATCTATTATACTACTTGAGGACTCAGTACACTTGCTGATAATCCGTTAACACAATTTTTATCAACTAATCAAAATCGATTTATTACCAATACAACATAGTTTGGTTCTTCAATGAATTTTAACCTTATCGACAATATTTAACCATCTACAACAAAAACTCCCAAGAGAATATTAATGGAAATATTAAAAAAATTAACGTTCTCTTCTCACATACTCCTTCAACCTTTGTTTTTATTGTTATGTAGTTGGTGATTCTTTTCTTAATATATATATATATATATATATATATATATATATATATATATATATATATATATATATATATATATTTGTGATAGCCCTGTGGATATGATCTCATTCTTAGTTTCCTTTAACATGATAACTCCTATTTCCATTTTCGCTTCATGAAATTCCTTCATAAATTTTACTTTGAAAGTAATTCCCATCTCGATAAAGGACTTTTTCTTAATTTATTTTCATAATCTCAGTTCAACTTTTATTAACTAATCAAAATCTATTTTCCACCAATTATGATTCTTCAAGTATTTTTGTTCTTTTTTATAATATTTTACCACCTATTAGAATAAAATATTTCGCAAGAGGATTTATTGTCTAAAACTAATAGCATTTTTAATACCTTAGTAATCTTTTGTAATTGAACATGATTATTTTCAATGATATATATATGTGGTTATAAAACAACATTGAAAGATTGAAAGAATGAGATAGAGATATGTAAATCAGAAGACTAGAAATAAAAGATATTAAATTGTTCAATATAGTCTTGTTTGGAAATAGAGATGGAGATTTGGGACAGAAAATGAAGACTTATAGAAACAAATATTAGAGTCAAAATACCGGAGTTTGAGATATTTGAACAAGTGGTGGAGAGATTTAAAAAAGACAACAAATGAAGATGACAGAAGGAAATGATTTTAAGAAAATGTGATTTGGAGAATAGGAAATAGAGAACATATTAGGTTTGGTATGATGTGTGGAGAGGTGGAGAACCCTTGCTAGGAAAATATCCGAGATTATTCAACAACTCCTTGATAGGTGAGAATGGAAACTAGATTGAAGAAGGAGATGATTTGAATGGAAAACAAATAAGGTTAATTAGCTGAGAGCTAAATTGGATAGTATAATTTTAAATAGAGAGAGAGGATGAATGGAATGAAAAGGAAGGTCAACTCAAGGCTACTCAGTCAGTCAGACTTATGAAAGGATACAAGAAATTGTTGTCGAGGAAAGAAACACAACTTTCATTAAATTATGGAAGGTGAAAGTTTTACTATCGGCTCAAAACTTTGTTTGGAGAGTGTTGATTAACAAAATAGCCAAAAAGGATCAATTGATAAGTGAGGTCAACGAGTTAATAAGTGAGGTCAACGAGTTAATAAGTCATTTGTTTTAAGTGTAGAGTAGTATGACAGGTATGTATATGTTTTGTAAATGGTTTGGAGTGAGGTGTACCACTGTAGGATAGACCATCATTTTTAGAGAAACAATATCCTTTTTAGAGGTGATGTGGTGGATGGAATTGAGATATTCAATGTTGTTCAAATTAAGGTTTGAGATTGGATAACTAATAAATATCCAAAATTGAACTTCTCTTACTCAAATTATTGTTTTAATCCATCTTTGTGTCTAAAGTGGTTATATAATTACTGTCGGCTTTAATGGATCATTTTTGTGTTAATAATCCATTACAAGACCAATATTTCTGTTTTTATGCAGGCTTAATCCATAAGTATACATGTGTGGCTAAGTGATGGGTAAGAGCACTACTGTAACTGCTATTAATATCATAAATTATGAAATATGATTAGCTGTAATAAAAGTGCTATTGTCATTGTCTTTTAGGCTTGCACTCATTATCTGTTAAAGCAACTAGAATTTGCTTACTATAGACAACATACATTTATTTTATAGATGTCAATGGTTAGGGTTAGGGTTATGCAATTTAAGATCCATATTACATGTTTTGAGCTGGTGTATACTCAAATTCTGATAATTACAAAACATAATTGATGTATCAAGATAAACTTTTATGTATAAGGATTGAAACATTTCTTTTCGTATGTCCCACCATTTATTAAATTTATTTATTACTGATAAAAAATATTGATAAAAAAAAAGACAAACAAAAAGATCTTGTAAATGTCCAATATTTCAGTACACAGTTAATTGACTGTCCAAAATATATTGATTGAAATCTCATTTTCGGACTGACATTTTGAGTTTAAAAGTATATATATATATATATATATTTTACTTTATTTTATTCTTGAAAAAAAAACTAGGTTATTTATTTCATTGCTCGTGAATAAACTAATAATCTTCATCGATCGATTCACAGTGAGTAGCATTGTTTAGTTCTATATAAAGAAAAATGGGTTATAAGTTTCACAGGAATAATTGATAAGTTAATTGAAGTCAGAAAGGTAAATTTTAGATCAAATTTTAAATTTATAATGTTTGAATTAAATTTTAAAATTATAATATAAAAAATATTTTCAGTATAAAACTGCATAATCAATTTGGTTATAAAAATATGTAACATTTGATGAGAAACATATTAAAAAGCCTTAATGAAAATGATCTTACAGTCACATTTTGGTGTTGATTCAAATAGAGTTGAATTGAAATCTTTTACTTTTAACCAATTGTTGTATGCATATCTCTTCTGTCTTTTCTGTTTTATTTCATTCTTTTATTGATGTCATATAAAAAAAATAAAAGAAATATTTTTTAATGTATATTTGTTGTATTTTGAAGCATGGAGTTCGACTCCTGTTTAAGAACTGTATAAAAATATCAACAATGAAAAATAACAAAATATATATGTATATAAGTATGTGATCCCTTGAGTTGGGATTACACGTTCATCATGCAGTTAGATCTCATAATAGAAGATTTAATCTCACTTTTGGCACATCACCTTACCTTAAAACAAAGTATTATAAGAAGTACTTAGGATTTTTTTAGGGGATTTCCTTATATGAGACCAAAAAAAAAAAGGTTAAAAGGATCGCCACAGCAATAATAATAAAAGAGGGCCAAAAAGAACAAAGGAAAAACTTTTTAATTCACAAACTATACTGATCAATAAAATGCACATCCTTCAGGATTTTTTATTAAAACAGGGAAAGAAGAAGAAAAAAAGTTTAACATTCTCTTGTTAGTGCATGAAAGATCTTAGATTTGTAAAGATAAATTATGTGTTAATTTATTATAACATGAAAGAGTTCATGCCTCCAGCATTCCACCAGCACTATCTTTCCAAAAATATGATCAGAAGACAACACCTGTCACCTTAGATGACGTCCAAGGCATGATAGCCTCAATATTTAAATGCACACAGTACTCAAAATGGTATCCAACAATATTATATTTTAATGAAGTTTTAGAGATTATAGTCCCCTTCAGAAGTAAGCAAATCCAACAGCTGGGAAAACACCATTAGTCCTCTTGTAATTTCTTGTTTTAAAAATGGCCACCACTATATTTTATGTGTCATACTTTGGATTATGCCTCCTTAGCTTCTTGTTTTGTGACCAGGTGCAATGACCCTATTTTACAGGTGTACTCAGGCAACCACATTTTTCTTTCTCTATATGTTGTCTCATTTTGGCATCAACCTTAAATCATATAATCTATTTTCTCTTCCTTCCTTACTCATGTCACCTAATTGCATAACACATTCTTGAATTTCCAAATATGCCTTTTTGCTAAATGAAAAATTTACATCTACATCCTTCAATTTTCCTACACCCTCCTAATTAACACCTAAATAAAAAAATTACTTTTCTAATTGATTCATTTCATATTATTTTATATTTTAAATAGAAATGTCATATCATTAGTGTTGGGTAATTATTTAATAGAAAATGACATATTTATGTATGATCACCTTTGTTAAAATTGTGAATTATTACATTATTCATTGGTCTATATCTTCTAACCCTATCATTGGCATAAATTTTACCCTAGATTGGTCTATATCTCCTAACCCTCTCATTGACATAAATATTGCCCTAGATGCAATATTATAAGTGATGCTATTGTTATCTTTCAATTAAATTTAATATTTTATTTAATCATGATATTGATATAAAGTACTTAAAGTTGGAAATCATGACTAAAAAGGAGAATTTTGAGTGTGCATAATATAAATATTTCTCTTGTAATATAATTTATTCCATAAAAGAAATAACATTACATAAAAAATCTAGTATTTTATTTTATAATCTATGCAGTAAACTCTTTCATCAAATATTAATCCGTATTATGAAGTTAAAATTAATTATAGTGGGATAACAAATAAATAAATTCTATAATAATGCTTGTAAGTTTTATTGTAACTATTATCAAATGACAAAAACAGTGTAATGGTATTCTGGTCATTTCCCAGTTGATGGACAAGCGTGCAACATTTTGAGTGTCACTTGGTTGCTATGTTCTTAAAAAAGTGTTACCCGTACTACCTTAAACAGTGAAGTGGATAGACATCATACGAAGTTAAGAAAGTGACCTTTGATTGACTGATGCAAAAACTTCAGGTATAAATATGCAACAAACACTACATCCAAAACATGCAAAAAAACATTAGACCTAATTCAGTGTCACAGAAATTGGAAGAAAATATTGTCTCCAAGAACAAACTTGGAAGCCCTATTGCATGTATTGGGGGGAAGTTTGGGGTGGCCATATGGGTCGTGGGGGTGTGATGGAGGAGGAGGTATGGAGGAAGGGACCTTGGACTGCTGAAGAGGACAGGTTGCTTGTTGAGTATGTCAGGCTGCATGGTGAAGGAAGATGGAACTCTGTTTCTAGGCTTGCAGGTAACACTCAAAACCCTATTCTTTTACTGCTTTGTTTATTCAATTTTACATTTATAAGTTACAATTTTGTTGTTGATCAACAGGGTTGAAAAGAAATGGGAAGAGCTGCAGATTGAGGTGGGTGAATTATCTGAGGCCTGACCTCAAGAGGGGTCAGATAACACCACAAGAAGAGAGCATAATTCTAGAGTTGCATGCTAGGTGGGGAAACAGGTAAAATTTACATGGCCATTTTCTTGCCCTTATTGCATGTTTTTGGCACCATATATATTTTTCTCAGTCCTTAACAAAAACTTCAGGTGGTCAACAATTGCAAGGAGTTTACCAGGGAGAACTGACAATGAGATAAAGAACTATTGGAGGACTCATTTCAAGAAAAAGGCTAAAACTCCTTCTGATGCAGCTGAGAAGGCAAGAAATAGAATCCTGAGGAAGCAGCACTTTCACCAGCAACAGCAGCAGCAGTTGCAGCAGCAGCAACAGTATCAGGCACAGCAACAAGTACAGTTCAACTTTGACATGAAAGGCATCATGGCCTTGCTTGAGGACAACACACATAGAGCACCTTATGTATCTCAATCTAGACAAGAAATGGTCAACATGCAGCAAAACACCACAGAAGAGCAAGGATTCTTGTACTCCATGCTCAATGGCCACCCTTCTGCACCAGACACCTCAGCTGAAGAAACTTTGTGGGATGGTCTGTGGAACTTGGATCATGGCAATTTCAGTGGTGCAGCAAGCAAAGTTGGTCTATACAATTTAGTTGCTCCCTTCTGTTAGAAAAGTACTCCTTGTTAATCTATGTCGTAGTTTCATATGGCTCCAAAAAAAACCTAGAGCTTTGGAGTTTGGATGAGTTAGTGTTGCTGCATAATCTGTATGGTGGAAGTAGTAAATTAGATTCTGAAGGCAACTTGGTCTGTAATCTGTCAATAAAGTGTCTCATTTTTTGTTATAAAATCTAAAATGAAGTTTGATTTTGGATAACAAGCACTAATGACAACCCTACAGCGTCTAGGAAGAACCAAATGCAATAAGAAACTGATAAAGGGAACTTTCCCTTTGCATTTATCCCAAAAGCTTATTAAATAATCACTCGTGATTTTTTTAATAAATCTTCTCACACATGGAGTCATTTGGTTTGAATGTGAACAATGCATAGGTATACTTAAAGTGCTCGATCCAGATCTTTTTTAATCGGGAAAAATAGATTATAATATTTTTACGCAATAAGCAATCCCTTATTGAAAAAACTGTTTTAGTCTATCTTTTTTTCTCTTGTATTTTTAGTTTGATTTAAAAATTTATCTTGCAAGAGTAATACATTTCTTGATGGAAGAAAATATATTATTTAATATATCTTTGGTTAAAGAAAATTGTGTAGATTACTAGTAACCTACGTCCGCAATTGTCTACCATCCTGTGTTGAAATTCCATTTTTTGCAAGACAAATAAATTTGAACTTGATTGCATTAGTTTATATGTGTCCATAATTTTTTTACACAATTTTGGTTCATTTATTTAAAAATGATAATTTTGATCTTCGTAACTTTAATTGCTCAATTTTAGTTTATATATTTAAAAAAGGCTTAATTTTATTTTTACTCTTAACTTAATTTAGTTTTTAACCATTTTAATGAAGCAGGAATCTACTTATCTAATTTGTTTTTAGTTGGATAGTATTTTGTGTGATTTTACTTCATTTACAATATTTAATATTTTATATAAGCAATTTATGAACTTGTAAGAAAATAAATAATTAATGTGACATAAATGTTTCTTAGATTTATCACGTCGTCATATAGATTAAAAATTGAATAATATGCCAATGATATAGGACTAAAATTATGAAAATTTCAAATTTATATATAAAAATCGAATAATTAAAATTATTAAATCAACATTGTCCATTTTTTAAATGAAGGGTTAAGTTTATTCAATTAAAACTATGATATAAAAATGATTCATACACTAAGTAAGAGAATAAAAAAAAGAAATTATACCTAAATTTTATATTTTTATTAAAAATAGCAAGTGGCAAATTAAGATATATAAAAATCTAAATTATTCTCATCCGTTCATTTTAAATGGACAAATTTGACAATTAAGAAATGTTTTCCACAATTAAGAAAACACATATGTGGTCTCAAATACGAGTAACTTTATACTACATCTCTACCACCTCACCATAATCTCAACAATGATTCTCAACAAATTTGCTTTTCACATAAATTTGTCTGAAATTAAACAAAATGCAGCCAAATGATACAAAAAATGCACTAAAAAAAGGAACTAACGAAGTACCCATTTGTTTGATTTGGATGGGAAATATTTAAATCAAAGCATGTCATTGAATAAACAAAACCCTTCAAGCATAGATTATGGGACACTTTTTCATGAATATGTAACATAGTCCACATATTTGAATTCTTTATGTTTGTTTAATCCACACATAGATACAAATGCTTTCTCGTTTCTTTTTGCTTTGTTACTCTAAGACAGAACTGGATTCTTGAATACGTCACGTATATCTTGCACGATATCCTTTTTAATTTCGCCAATAATATATATATATATATATATGATTATCCTCTGAACTTATCATGATAGAGTCCAATATTCTGTGAAAACTATATCTTATTTATTTTTAAATGATGGCTTTTTGAATCTAGCAATTAAGAGAGAGAAAATACAAAGCCTCCCCTTTCCCCGTTAACATATCATCTTAAATTTCATTACTTTATTATATATAGTTTTACGATCGTGTACTTTTGGTTTTTCAATAACTTATATATTGGTTTTTATGTTTTTGAAAGTTTAGTAATTTTAACTTGTTAATAATTTATTATCAGTATTTTTAACTAAAATTGATAATAAGAAGCCTGAGAATAACAATTGTATAATCTTTTTAGTTTTAAATCAATTTTAATTTTGATAATTAATTATTTAAGTTTCTATTAGATGTTTTCATTTTACTAAGTGTTCAATATTTTTTAATTTTTGACCACCTTTTCGTTAACAGAATTATCTAAGTGTTATTTTGTATTGCTTTTGTTAGTGTAAAGTTTTTCAAAACATTTGTTTTTTCATGGTGGATAATGTTCTTTTTATAATTGTTAGTAGTTCAATATTAGTGGAAAAGGTATCTTTAAGTACTAATTCTAAAAAAAAGTATAAACTTTAATAGATTAAAGATGATAGAGATAGCAAGTAATATATATATATA
>Ga0209700_101740_pt1 | contig 45225 bp, 20 predicted proteins | sample SiratroredBW_FD_187528 | JGI IMG/M metagenome (GOLD analysis project Ga0209700, IMG submission 187528) | Root nodule microbial communities of legume samples collected from California, USA - Siratro red BW (SPAdes) (version 2) | ecosystem: Host-associated > Plants > Roots > Nodule | place: USA... | reverse complement strand
AAAAAAAAAAAAAAAAATATACTTAATTTTTTTTTTTTTTTTCTGTATTCAAGAAGAAAATTAAAAATATTATTTCTCTTCTTATATATCCCACAAGAGGCCTTAAACTTATTTCATGAAATTTTATCATGGTCTTAAGATCATGTACAGTTTTAACCTGGTTTCTGTTTACTTTTGTATATATTACACGTAAAAAAAGGAGCATAATTAGGAACAATTAATGCATGCAATCACTTTTTGGAAACATGTATACAGAATAATATATGGAACTTTTGCACCTCTCTGGTGAAGGAGGTTTAAATTAGTTTATTGTTGATCTCATGAACATTTTGTTCTTCAGAAAAGAAAGATATATATATATTTCTTTAGAATTGGTTTCTTATGCAAATCTATTATAGTTTCATGCCACCAGAAAAACTACGTGGAGAAGATGCTTAAATGGATGCACATAACATTAGAATGAAAGTGGAAGTTAAAGAAGGAGGTTAAATTTTTGGTATTGCATTGCATTACATAGAAGATGGCATCATGCTATCGCAAAGGGATTGAAGGTTATTGGTTTTGTACAGGAGGAGGAAAGGACTAGGCTTGATCTAAGGATCACAAGGACCCAGGGTTGATCTACCTAGAACCCTTTGTCAGACTCAAACGTGATGATGTCCACCAACAATGGCCTAAAATCTTTCTCATTATAACCTGTTGCATAAGTAGTAATTACCTATATGAAAATTCATACTACTAAGTCTCTAACATACTCATAAGTTGACCATGTAACATATATGAAACATCCAATCAAACCTTCTTTCAATGGAAAATAGGGGCAGCCAACAAGTCTCATTGCCTCAAAGCTGGAGTGCAGAGAAAAACATGTATCTTTGAGGGGCCAGCCATATAGATACTAATGCCAATGTGGGGTGTGTTTTGTTTCATATTTGGAATCAATTCTCTTTCAATTTTATGTGTACGTAATTCTTTACACAAAATGTTCAGGAATCATGTACACGTACGTCTTATGTTCAGCTCAAGCAAAAGGAGTTATTAAACAGAAAATTTAAGCCTAGACTTACCAAAAGTTCAGAGATTAAACCGAGTCTCAATAGTAAATTATATTAAATATGAGAGACACACACGTGAGATATTTGTTGGATCAATACATGTTTGTGGAAACTACTAATTATATATGCAAAAACACATGCACACGCTTTTCTCCAAATATTGTCATATAATTATTTTATATCATACCTGAATCTGAACTGTATTCAAGACGTACTGAAATTCATTTGCCTTTCGAGCTGTTTCCAATTAACGTAGACATTTTTTTTATTACCAAGGCAAAAATATTTTTTGTTTATGTATAAAGCTACAGGCATATATGAGTCATTTGACTGGATATACAGCTCCTGTAGTTATCATTTCTTTGTTGAAAAGGGAACAGATCTTATATATAAACAATCTAGCCTGAGGAAACCATCAAAAGGCTTTTGTGTGCACGCTTGAAAAGGGTATTCATGGAAGGAAAGAACCATGAGCTAAGATACCCTAGTTATTGTGTTTTTGTTTTTCTGTTTAAATATAAAAGAGAGAATATTATAAGCTGATAATTTAAAGATTCTCCAAAAGAATAGGGGCACATATTTAGATGGTTCCTTTGACAACTTAGTGTTGGTCGAATAGTGGAGTTTGATGCACATTTTACATCCGATAAATGACTACTGAAGTTTACTTTGATACAAGAATTGTTCAGTAGGAAAGTTATATTCCATTTTGCAATTGAGAACCTTTCAAATATGGAAATATTAAAGGATAAGGGGTGATCTACCATGTCTCCCTTAGCAGCAAAGATATTTTCTACTTTCACAGTATAGTAAACGTTTATGGTAATTTCGCAACAAAATTACTATCCTCGTGTTTTATGTGTCAAAATTAACCTAGTTCACATTTTTTTTTTCTTTTCCAAATTAAAGGAATAAAAGTATATCATTGTCACAATGTTAGGGCATTTACGGATCCAATTTGGCATAGTAATATCTCAATATTTGTTGTAGGGTAGTGTTTAATAAAAACGAATCCGATAAAAAAAATAATAATAAAAACCAATAAAAAATGGCAAGCTGTTTAATTTAAGTACAGTCATGGAGTTCAGTTCTTATATATATAATTACGTACAGTTCAAAAATTGACTCAACTAAAAACTAAGTTTGAGATAAAATTTAGTTATTTTTTTTAACAGTCAACAATAAATTAAATTAAGAAGCACACTTTAGGAGTGTATTAACTCTTATACACGTAACAAAATCAGTGATACTAACCCTTCAATACTTGACACCATCAGGACAACCTATGTAATTCAACAAGATAATAAAAATACAAAATAAATCGACCTAAAAGGATCTCAAAAACCAAAAAAATATTTAACAATACACATATATTCTCCTGCAAAATAATAAAAAGACTAAAAACAATATTGTATGAGTTAAAATTCAGTTATATAAAACTCATTGTAAAAGTTTTTTTTTTTTTTTTTTTTCATTTTCTACTTTTTGTCTGACTTTTTCAATTAAATTTAAAAAACAAGTATGTCAAGGTATGACTATGGGATAATTTATTCATTTAATAAATAACCGTGTCAAATTTTTTAATTGTAATAAAATTTAAAACAGATTGTATAACCAATTTAACACAAACTTGAACTAAAATAAAGTTAAAATTAAGTTAAAATTTGCTATGGAAAATCTTAATTTATATTAGTATTTGGTTGTTAAACATTTTTACACCAGAATGAGAGTTGTAATTTCCCCTCATGATCCATATAGTGGAAACTAGTGCTATTGTTGGGAATTAAACTTATTCTACGAAACCTAATTCAAAGTAAATATGCTCTAAATCTGCCCCCTAAATGTCATTTTGTTCTTGAAAAAATGAAGAAGGAGAAATAAAAAGTATCACATTGGATATATAAAAGCTAAATGAATATGACTCACATAAAGGAAGTGTAAACTTATTTAGACGATGAATGAATATAATCTTTGCAGGAAATTATTATAAAAACATGTTTAGAGGAACTATTGTAATCTGGACCTCTGTATTGCTTTTGTGACTAGTTTAACCTTTCTTTGTAATTCTCATTATTTTTTAACTGTTATTTGGACTGGTATATGAAGGTAAAAAACACAGAGTCTTGAAGGATAATATGTTTAATGTAAGATTATTGCATATATATATATATATATATATATATATATATATATATATTTATAAAACATCCTGGAAGTTCTGTAATTGTTTTTTTTGTAAGAGTTGAAATATCTCTTTTATATTTTCATTTAATTTATTTTTTTATAGAAAAATATAATATCATAGACTCATACTTAAAATAATTCACAGGATTAGCCTAATGATCATATAAAATATTCAGGTATTTTGCATTATGTTTTAAAATTAAACCTTATTGTCCTCATACATAAAAAAAGAAACCAAGTTGAAGATTAAAAGTAAACGACAACTAAGCTAGGCCAAGTTGAAGTTGAGAATAAAAAAGCTGAATTAAAGAGTATATAAGGAGATATAAAGTTTGAGTGCAAAAGTCTATATTGTCTAGGTATTTAGACAAAGAAGCAACTTTCAAGCACAATCTCACAAAACACCAAGTCACTCCCCACACTTCAAGACTTGGACGGGTCACTCCATAATTAATTTCAACAACTTTATTAGGAACAATGCAAATGAATAATCAAGTGACAACAAGATCAATTACAGAGTTTAATATTGTATATGTAAACCTTTTACATGCTAATTTCCAAAAGGATTCTTTTACTGCTGCTATGCACCACCAAGTAAAAACAATATTTTATAGTACAGACCAAATTTTGATGAAGATTTCATATATAAGCTCATGGTAAATACGTAGAATAATAGTAACTAGTGAAAGTGATGATATGTGAGTACTTATAACTCCATGTATGTTTATATTCATGCTTAACTATTTGTTAATGTTCATGACTAATAGCAGTGAGAGCCTTTAACTAAATGAAGAGGCTTTTTTACTGTTTGTATATATGGACCCAACTACCAAACATCTCAAAAAATCATACTTGGAATTGACTGAGACCTTCCACGTGTCATGTCCACTTTTTATGTATTTAGTTGAAAGTACTATTCTACAACCATCAATAGGATCTCTATGAGTGGCTTTGTCTTTATAGCTAGAATATTTGCTCACTCCCCCTTCTGAGTTTTCCTTTTTCAAAAGAAAAAAAAAAATTCTTGGAGTGGATGAAAGGTTCATGTTTGTTGTTGGTTAATGTCAGTTATTACCAACTTAAACGTTTCCCTGCATAACCAAACCCCTTTGCTACACTCATAACTACTACTAACTATCATATATAAACTTATAATTTGATACGTTTTGACTATCTAATAAATAATCTGTGTAACTTTTATCATCTATACGATTCAACCATTAATATATATTTGTACTTTTTCATCAATTCTAATATAAAAAAATAAAATAATTCATGTGAAATTAATTTTTTAAATGGAAAAAAACACTTATAAACTTATCTTATTTGATTATTCTACCTTTATTTGTTACTCAGTCGTTTAACTGATGTACTCTTCAGCTATTTAATTTTGTTTTCATTCTTCTAAGATTGTTTGTTTGATATGACTCTAATAGTTTATATTGAATTGTTCATATATTATTTACATGAACTATTTGAAGTAATCTTTCATTCTACCTGAATCTTATTGTTCGATATAAAAGTATAGTTTACAAATAAAAAATAGCTTAATAATTCATGAATTTTTAACCTATATATATATACACACACATATATATTTAAGCCACTACCCCAGTACAAATCCCTTGTGAATAACTACCTTTATTCCTCAACTTTCTTGGTGTCCATAAGTAGAGTTGCTCCATGTCTCTTGCTTCCCGCTTTCTCCTCCATTGAAACAAAACCAAACTTCAAGCTCTCACCCTCAGTTTGCTGAAGCAAATCAGACCTTTATAATACCCTATTTCCATACTCCAATATTACTCAAAAAACATCAAATTAGCATCATCTCATCAACTCAATTCTTTAGGAGAAAAGAGTTGGTAAGCAAATGAGTTGAGTTTTGTCTTTGATGGTTTCCCTTTGGCATAACTTGAGCACCTCCTGAACCTTAATAGGCTCCAACATCTTGAAATAACCTGTCCTACCCTCCAAACTCTCCATCTTCAAATTTTTGTGGGTGTTCTTCATGGACTACTTGAAGGAGCTAGAAGGCAAAAGTGTCCATGATTGCTATCACCAGATAAAGATGAATAAAATGGCAAGCCCTATATTTGTTCCGGGACCAGTTATAGTGGGAGCTGGTCCCTCAGGGCTAGCTGCAGCAGCTTGCCTTAAACAGAAAGGTATTCCAAGCCTCATCCTCGAAAGAGCTCAATGCTTAGCTTCAATGTGGCAGTTCAGAACCTATGATCGCCTTCGACTTCATCTCCCAAAGCAATTCTGCCAGCTCCCTCTCATGCCATTCCCCAAAACCTTGCCTTCCTATCCAACCAAACAACAGTTCTTGGCCTACCTAAAGGTCTATGCTGATCACTTTGACATAAAACCTGCCTTCAGCCAGGATGTGGTCAGTGCTGAGTTTGATCATGTGTGCAAGCTTTGGAGGGTCAAAACTCAAGGGCGACACAAGAAAGAGGAGACAGCAGAATATCTTTGTCAATGGCTCATAGTTGCTACTGGAGAGTGTGCTGAGGAAGTAAGGCCTCAGATTGAAGGGATGGCAGAATTTGAAGGGACTATTGAACACACTAGCTCCTACAAGAGTGGAAGCAGGTTCTGTGGGAAGAATGTTTTGGTGGTGGGGTGTGGGAATTCAGGCATGGAGGTTTGTTTGGATCTCTGCAACCATAATGCTCGTCCATCCTTAGTGGTTAGAGATGCGGTGAGTTTGATTACTTAGCATGTTCTTTGGGAAGAGATTATTTCTGAAAATCAATTGCTTTTTTGTTTCAAAATCAGCTAACAAAACAACTACTTAGTAAACTAAACATGCACTTAAACTCATGATATGCAACATGCCAAAAATTTCCACATAGTAGTAATATAATCCAAATGTTTATACGCATGAAAGAATAATGAGTTTGTTGTACTTAAATACAGAAATTCTTAGCTACACTCCAAAATTCAAGTTTGGTGCCTTTTATGGAGAAACTCTCTTTCTTTTTCCTCTTTCTTGATGTAATCACTCATTTAACCAATGGTTTAGTACCAAAACGCTTACATTTCTAATGATATCACAGCACAAAAGTAAAATAAAATATCATAGTTTGAGATGAAATATAGGAAAATATATGGAAATAATAAACAATATATGTAGTCAATTCTGAATTTCTGATGTTTTTTGACTGAGCTGGAAACTGGAGAGTGAACACAGTCTGCTAAGATATTATACTATATTTGCTATAAGTAGAAGTCTCAAAAGAGTTTGTGTCATTATTCTCTCTCACTTCATTCATTGTAATTGCATGCGCAACAAGGTCGGCATCGCAAAATCTTAGAATAATAAGACCTTTGAGTTCGAGATCAATCTTTTTTCTCTGCACACAACCACTGTGTGTCAGTGTTCACAGACGCAACTGGAAGCATGAAAAGATTATTGTCATTAGCCTCCTCGTGTCTACAATTCCCTAAAAAGTTTCTTAAGCTATGACACTTTTTTCACCCCACTTTTTTTTTTTCTTTTTCAATTTTAATGTGATCTTTTCTTTTCATTGATGCAGGTGCATATCTTGCCACAGCAGATGCTTGGGAAATCAACTTTTGGTTTATCAATGTTCTTGCTCAAGTGGTTCCCCATGCGTTTTGTGGATCAGTTTTTGCTTCTATTGTCACATCTCATGCTTGGAGACACAGCTCAATTTGGACTTCGCCGACCCAAACTTGGGCCTCTAGAGCTCAAGAACTTGTACGGCAAGACACCAGTTTTGGATGTTGGGACACTGGCTCAGATCAAAAATGGAAAAATTAAGGTAACATAATAACACTACCCTTCTGCCAATCAAATCCAAAAGACCTCTCATCATACCTATCCTGTTTCCTTGTCTTAATCAACCAAATTTGCTTTTTTTCTCTAAGGCAAAGGTTTAAAGGAAAAAAATGAAAAAACAAAAGACATTTTTTTGTTTCATTGTTTCCAACATTAAATCTTGTCCAATTATGTGTACAGGTTTGCCGGGGAATTAAACGACTAGCACGCAATGCGGTGGAGTTTGTTGATGGAAAAGTTGAGAACTTTGATGCCATCATTCTAGCAACTGGTTACAAAAGCAATGTACCCTCTTGGTTAAAGGTGCTTCCTTTAATTCTTTGTTGCTAACTTTGGTATAGTTTTGGTATTGGGTCTAATAAAAAGTAAAAATCCTTGAACGAAGTAAATAATCTTTTCACCAACAATGTACAAAACTTTCAAACCTTTTTCCAATTATACACCTAATAAATTTGTTAACTTTTATAATAATTATATACTAAAATTTTGTATCAACAATAATTTGTGTTGGTTAACAGATTTTATGTAAATTTTTGTAAAATATCTTAAAAGGGTGTTTCAGCAATGGTTGACTCTCATGATTGGTAGTATTAATGGAAAATATATATATTGATTGGGGTTGAAATTTACTGTGAGCAGGGGAGTGACATGTTTAGCGAGAAAGATGGGTTGCCCCGGAAGCCATTTCCAAATGGATGGAAAGGTGAAAATGGACTCTATGCTGTGGGTTTCACAAAACGTGGCTTGCTTGGTGCATCAATTGATGCAAAGAGGATTGCTGAAGATATTGAACATAGCTGGAAAGCTGATGTATTGGAGTTTCCTTGTCCACTAGCATGATGTGGGAATTGAAAGATGCAAATGTTTTAGGATTAGAAAAAGCAAAAAAAAAAGGAAAAAAGGGATGGCCTAGCCTCTTGGTGGTGCCTTTCGTTTGACAAATTGGTGTGTACCAAACAATTTCTCTCCCATTTGAGCACAGCAGCCTCAAAAGGGAAAAAGGAGTTTGAGCAAGAAAAGGGGTGGAAAAGAAGCTAAAAATGAGAGGGCATAGATGTGTGTATAGAATGTGTGATTTCCATAAATATCCATTTTCACCAAACTAGGGGATTGGTGGCGACCAATTTAATGTGTATTTTTGGTTTGGATGGGTTGAAATTAATTAGTTGAAGAATATTTTCATATTACACATTTGTATATCTTGTACATTGCATTATCTACCTAGCTAGCTAGTGGAATTTTTTGAGCCTATATGTGTGTATAGGAAGAATTATGTAATGTTGTTGTATTCATACATTTGGCCTTGCTCTAGTTACTTAATTATATGATTTGTGATGATATCTATGAATTTATATAATTAATTAGATTGGAGCACAGACCATAAAAATCTTAATCTGATGGAGAACATTGGAAAAAGGCATTCAAAAAAGAGAAAAATCCAATAGCATAAAAAGAAAGGTCCATTAGACTAAGGAAAGGTCCCAATTCCCATGAAGATGAAAGTGGCCCTTTGATTATCTATATATACACGACTTATGCAGGTTACTTTTTTCCCATTATTTTACTTGTAAAATGAATTACTTTATTCGTTATCTTCATTGCCAGTTCTTTTTCCATCGTTATCACGAAAACGGACCACTTTGCCTCTTCAAAGTTCTAATCCTCATAAATGTCTTCCATGGTTTAGTTTCATTCATCTCTGTCAATACCAACACGTTCATCTTAATAAACGAATCACAAGCTCAAGGACTTCTGCACTTAAACTTTGAATTCATAAGATAAAAACAAATCATAATTCAAGGACACTTGGCATTTTTAATTAAATTTCAACACTCTCACCCTTTTCTAAACATTTTATACTTCCATAGTTTATGAACATGTGGATTTTCATCTAGGAAAACTATATAGTGTGGAGCTTTCAATAAATATAGGTGCATGAGTATATACATATACATATACATATATACATACACATATAAATGTATATATCAGACGTACAGTGAGAGTAAATATGCTACAGAATAGGACTTGAATTAATTTATTGCTTTGACAAAAAGCTTGCTTTACAATGAGAAGTAGTGGAAATAGGTCCTAGAAAATATTGCTAGAAAAGAGGTAAGCCGCAAATTTTCATTGAGAATGAGAAACTTAGCTATAGTGGAGATAGTTATTAGTAACAGTAGTGTTAAAATAAAGATACGTTGGTGTGTTTTGTTCCGACCAAGTGAGAGTTGATGATGAGATTGTTATACACAACACAACACAAAGAATCTTAGAGCTTTGAATGAAGACGAATATGTATGAGCAGTGAGTAAATTCCAAGTTTGCAGAAGAAGCTCTACAACACACAAATATAGCAGAGTCCATCAGCATCAAGGGTTTCCTTTTGCAGTGGTACAATCCAAAAGAGGACCACCAAAAGTGCTCCTTACTAATTATTGCATGCCCCATCTAATTTCTTAATTCCATCCTTAACAACCCCTTAATTCTCTCCCAACTTTATCTTCTTTTCTCTCATCCCATAGAAAAAATATATAAAGAAATAAATACTATATGTTCATATGATATCAAAGCAAAGAAAAGAGCCAACATATGAGCAATGATTCCTCAAGATAATGCATCCATCTCTTCTCTTTTTGGATTTCTGCACGTTTCTTTCTTTTGGTTTTTATAGATTGACCCTACTAGCATTTTAGCAGGATATATTGTCTCATAGAATAAGGGTTATTGGGATCACATTTTCATATATTTCTTCATTACCCTTTTATTGTATATTTGTGTAAAATAAACTTCTAAATTGCACATAGTCATACCCTCACTTTATTACTAAGCACACTTGTTGAAACAATTTCTAGGATTATAGTGTATCATGCTCCACAGAAACAAGAAAATAGTTTGATTTAGTTAAAAACTATTCCCAGATATCATCTTCACCACATTAATAAGGTATAACAAATCAACCACACTGTTACAGAAAATTATACTTTTTCTAATTTTAAGCTCTCGCACTCACCGAAAATATCAAATCAAAACATCTACAAAGTGTGTCTAGAAACACCATTTTCCACTTTGACTGAAAACCACTTCAGAATTGGTATAATATGTCAGGAACAACGAGTGTTCATACTGCTATACAAAGTTTATATAATCTACATTAAACTTCTATAAAACGTGATATTTTGACACCTAATCATTTCATATAACTATACTGTATAATTAAGTATATTATTATTTTATTTATGCTTATTATTATTTTTATCATCATCCAAATACAATATTTTATTATTAAAAAAATTGTTAAGTAGTTATTTGAAAATAATTGTCGACAAATAATTTTTTATGGTTAAATGCCTATTCTTAAAACAGAAAAAAAATCTTCATTTTGACCACAACTTAAACCTAAATTTTTTAAAATCTACAACATATTTTGCATTTGCAATATATTTCCGTGTTAGACCATAACACAGCTAAACTGGTTTTATTATATATATATATATAATATACATGTGACTCCATACTAGAAAAAGATAGATCCAACTTTTGATTGTCTAGGATTGATTGCATATATACGGAGCATTAAAGTGACAACCAACTTCAAACTAAATGCCTTGAAATTTCTTATGATAAAAGAAAAGGATATCGAATTTGATTTTGCAGTGTCCTAATCTATCTATTCCAAGAAATGTGATAGTGATAATAATAATGTATTTATTGCAATGAAGGTGGAACAGGGATAACATCAGGAGTGAAGATTAAGACAACCATTATGTGTATGTACTTTTAGCTCAAAAGCATTTTTCAGATGCTGAAAATTCATACTTTGAATGAAACTAACATATAAAACACATATTTGAGGGTACTTAGTTTATATTTTATATATAACAGATGCAATTTGCATCTGATCAAGTTTGTTTAGAGACATTGTAAGGTTATAATTTATTGATACGATGTGCATGCATCGTATTTTAGTCCTATCAAGTTTACTTATTTTTTCTTTTAGCTTGGAAGGATATGGAGCAGTGTCTAATTAAAGGTGCAAAGCTGCAACAATATATTTAACCAAAAGAATCACAACCTAGTTAGAATATACAATACAAATGCATATAACCTCAAGCCCAAATATACAAGAATCATGTATTATTCTTACGACTGACTTTATTGATAACTAATATACTACAATATTCAATGGAATAACATAAATTATATATTAAAAATATATACATTAAATTATAATAATTTGTACATATGTTAAATAATTTAAAATGATTCCACAGATGTACTTACACATATCAAATGATTTAAAATAGTTGTACATATGAGATCATATCATTTTTGTCTCTTTTATGTAGTTAGGTTATCTTTTTTTTTTCCTTCTCTCTCTCTTCTTCTATTCTCCTAGGTTTAGGTGTGCCATTCATTTCTCATTAATTTCTTACTATCAATCCCCATCTTCGTGTAGTTGTAATGCTTGAAAGTTGCTAAACCAATGTAATTCCTCTTACTATAGTAGGAGTAAGAGTTCCAGAAAATAGGTAGAAATTTGTAAAGTCTCAAAAAAATTGGTTACAACTATTGGAGAAATTGTTTCGATAGTATTTTTTTTTTTGTATTTTTATTAGAAATTATCTACTTGTATTTGAGAAAACATTTATATTTTTGAATGCTTTCCTCCATTTGGGACTGTAGAACTATGGAAGTTGTTTCATTCTTTTTGTAATGGGGACTACATATAAGGAGAGATGATTCATTTAGTTTATCTTTGAGTACAATAGATTTTATTCTAGGATAGTGATGATTCTTGTGAGCTTGTGAAGTTCTGGATTGTGTTTTTTTCTATTTTATAGTAGAATACTATCCTTTTCCTGAGAGGGATTTGCACTTTCTCATACATATTTATGAAGAGGGGTTGAGAGATCTAGTTCAATTGAAAAGAAAAAAAAAAGTTCGATAAGACAACAATATGCAAAATATGCAAAAATAGATAGGATGCATGATTGAGATTTTCAACTTTTTGATCTTCATTATGTTCACACGACTCATTGCACTGTCAAGAAGAGAATTTCTTCTGGTATTCACCTTTTTTTTTTGAACAACTAAAAATAAAATGAATAAAAAGGAGCACTTAAGAGGTGCAGCAACTCTTTTACAAAATGAAAAAACAAGAAAGGACTATAAAGTAATACCACTCTACAGAAAAAAAAAAACGAAGACAAGAAAAAGTAGAACACCTAGCGGTAATACTAAAAGGCCTACCTACTTGAAAAGAAACTAAACTATTAACCAAACAAAAAACACGCTTTCGTTCTAATACCAACCCTTGTAGCCTCCTTGTAAACCAATCCCAATACAATGGTATGTCTCTGACTATGGCCTCAAAACTCAAACAAACACCTGTACAACACAAGAAAACCAAAACTACTACATAAGAAAGGAAAAAGTACTAACACATTAGTACAACCCTGCAAAACTCCTCAAAAACATACTTGAGCTAGTCCAGGGTATCAAGACACTTAAGAGGAGCAACCTAATAAGAACGTAATCAATTTTATTAATTTAGATGTGTTTTTTTTTCTTCTCTTTAGTTTTCTCACTTGACAAAATAATCTTCATAAAATAATAATTTTCTATCTTAATAAATAACTATGAAGGTCACCTAATATTGACTTAAGCTTAATGTGTCACCTCTAACCTTGTCAACACTCATTGTAACAACATTAACAAAGGGACCACACTGAATTTTGTTAACAAAAATAGAACTACATTAAAAACGAAAAAGCTAACGAGCCATGACTAATTACAATAAATATTAGAACCAAAGAACTTATTAAACCTTTTTTTTTACCATTTCATTTTCTACATCATAATAAATGTGTATGTGTATATAAATAAACTAATTAAAAATTATGTGAAGGATAAAAATATAAACAACTTTCAATTTTGAAAATGTTAAATATTTATTTTCAAAATAATGCTACATTTGAGAAGGAAGGGAGAAAGTAAATACTAAATATTAACATATTATATACATCATATTGTAATCTATCCTCTCATAATTTTTTAGGGTTAGGAACTGTGGTGATGGAGTTAGTTTAGTTATTTATTAGGAGGTACATGAGCCCAAACTGTCAACTTCGATGGCATTAAGGGTGAAGTTCTTACATATGGTCCAAATCGCACGTGAAACCATTGAAACTTAATCCCAACTCAGCTTTCATATTGTACAATGCAGGTATACAGAATGGATGGTGGTGCACATGGTCATGAATCCATGCCATCCATTTAGTATATATTTATTCATTGCCTTTAATAAACGTGGTCCAAAACAAATTTATTGTAATGACCATATGATTGATGAGTGTGGTATATCTTTCTCTAGGACCATTTGCCATTAGTTTCTGACGAAGGAATGCATGACCATTGATCACGACTTTGCGTTACATTATAGAATTGTTACAATTTGCCCAAATATTTATGGAGGAAAAGAAGCGAACGTAGAACTCTGAGATAGCTCATGTTCAAAAGCATGTCACTTGCAAATATGTCAGACATGCCTTTTGCTTATATGATCTTATTAATTATTGAGTTTCATAACTTACAGGTCAAGATTGGTATGCCGACAAAGAGTTTCATGTTAAAAATAAAATAAGGAGTTTTGATGTTCAACACTTCCATCTCTTTTCTTCTTTATTATATCACTTCTTATATTTATAATCTTTTCATTTATATTTAGTTCTTCTATTAATGCTCTTTGATTATTTTTTTATTATTCTGTCAATAGTTCTAATTTTAAATATTTATATATGACTTATTGTCTCAACTTTACACCTGTTTATAAGGTGAGATTTACACTTACTTATAAATTATTAAATATTTTATCTTTAGTTGATATGGGATGTCTAACACACTCTCTTCATGTCCGAGACTCTTCAACTTTGTTTAAGACTATATATTAAGAGTGGTCCGATAATGGTCCAATAGCGGGTGGTCTGATAGACACACCAACTTTACTAGGATAAACTCTTATACCATATTAAGAAGTAGACTTTAAGTCTAAATCAATCTTATAAAACAGCATTATAAGGTGAGATTTCCATCCACTTATATACTATTTAAAAACTTTATCTCTAGTCAATATTAATCTCTAATATCTAGCATACCTTAAGTTTATGACTCTCTGCTCCTTATTTAAATTCCTGAAAAACTAAAATACACAAATAGCCTAATTCGTGTGTAGTCAATGTTAGAAGTTAACAAATCCTGGGCGTATATAGATTGGAGGCAAGTGAATTGATGGTGATTAACAAACATAATCAATTCTGTGTTGAGTATATCTAAGGAGTTGATGACTGTTGAGAGAACTTGGAAACTATTATCAACTATAATAATATTATTGATTGAAGAAATTAATAATGTTTTATCATAATTCCAATGTTAAAAGTCTAATTCAAGATCAAATGAATATTATAAATGCATTTGTATATAATTATTAGTTAAGTAAAAGTAATTGTGAAATAAAAAAGTGTATATTAACTATAAGTGATATAATACCTCTCTTTCTCATTTTGTAACCACCTTCACCCTATAATTTTACTATTTTATTGTGATTATTATTATTATTAGTCAGAATTAGTTGTATTTTTATTGTAATTCTCCTAGTTCATTATAATTGCTATAATCATCATTTTTATTTTTATTATAATAATTATTCCTATTTTTATAACTACTATTTCCATTATTATTGTGATAATATAACACCATTTATCAGTAACTATTTTTAGTATCAATATCACCGTATAATTGCTTTGCTTCGAACTGTTATTTTATCAGCAAACAATTATTTTTGGATGTTCCAATCGATGTATACACAAAAACTTACCTAGATATAAAACTGGATTTAACACTTCCTAACACCTCTATCTGTTTACATCACCGTTCAAACTATTTCATTTCCAGGTTTGAAACCATTAAACATAATCATTCAAGGCTTATTTTGTTGTCTGAATACACAATTCTAATATATAGACCAACACAAGATCTTATACTACAATGTTTAAAATATCCTACTTACATAAGATCATATTGTTTTTCAAAAATTCAGTTTTAAATTACCGTGCATTCAATCCTTTTTTCAGTGCTTTTGTGTATCTTGCATGTTTCTTCAACCCTCTTAATTGTCTCATAGCTGTATGTCTATTTATATATTTTCTTTCTTTCCCTTCCTAGCTGCAGCTTTGGCTGCAAATTGTCGCAGACATCATTCCTATGTCATTATTTGTATTGCATATTATTATATAATTATTAGTATAGTGTGCATCAAACATTGAATACAAGTAATATTTATTTAATTATTTTCTTCGTTCCTATTTACTCTTATATTTTATTATATTATATTATATCTTAACTACTAAAAGAATCTTTTGTTATTTTTATTACTTTCTACTCTATTTCATTAACATATATATTATATACTTCAATGCTTGTCATCTTTCGGAAACGAATTAGAATACATAAAAAAATATCACTTATTATTTTTCACACAAAAATATATTGATAATTTACCCAACATATTTATAATTCTGCTTCTTTAGAAACTTTTTAATATGCCATTTATATTTTTTTTGTTGATTAAAAAAAACTTTTAAATATGTAGACGTAATTAAAAACTCAATGTAATTTATAAGGACCTAAAGATGAATTTAATCTAAAGAAAAAACATGGTATAACCTCATTATGTATGGTTAAATATGACTCAGTCCCATATAATAATTTTTTTTTATTATAGTTACTTTTGTAAATAGTCAAATGGACTTCCAATAAATAAGGGCACACAAAAAACAAAAAATTATTGAATAGTAAATATAAGGGAAAAAACTTAATACAAAAGTAAAAAACCTGATACACCAACTAAAGAATAAGTGACCTGAGAAACAATGGTGTTGCACCATTTGGGAAAGAGATTTGGCGGCTTAAGCAAGTAAGAGTAAACCCTAAAACAAGGTTGTCCCGGAACTAGGAGGTTGTTTTAATGTTTATGCTTTCATGCATAGGCACAAGAAGAAAATTATGAAGACCTAATAATGGTCCTGTAGAAATTGCTAAGATATATTTGCCAAATCTATGCACACACACGCAAGAAATGGCCACCATGGCACGATGGTTGCGAAGGTTGGCATGGAAACGGATCTTGCCTGTGTTCAACTTTATTACGTGTAGATGAAAGGGGCAAGACATGCAGGCTAGTAATCGTGTGAGTGTGAGCATGACCATTCGTCAGAAGCATTAGAGACGGAAAAAGAAAAACAGAAAAGGGATATACTCATATATGGAACCAAAGATTCTTGGGTACACACTATGTGAGTGTGTCACGTCCTTCACCTAGGTTACCATTATCTTCCACTATAAAAACTACCCTAAAAAGGACCTCTTGGTGCATCAACCTCATGGTTTTCAAAAGCTTGAATTCGTGAATGGAAAACAAATATAACTTTTTTAATGTTAAAAATCAATTGTATTTGTGCGTGTGTGTGGTTAGTGGTTAGTGAAAGATAGGGTAAGGATGGTGCAAAAGGTCTAGTTATTATTATATCAGATACTTACTTTCTTATATATCTCTGTTACTTTTTTTTAAGTCCTCTTTTTCTGTTTATTATACACTCAAATCTTCTTTTCAAAATGATCAGTGGTGATATTAGGATTATAATGTAAATTTATTTTGAGGTCTCTTTGATCACAATGGTAGCCACACTAATATCCTATTTGTTTGCTGATAAAAACAAAAATCCTATTTGTCTGCAATTAATATTGAAGGCCTAAACAAGATTTGGCTGTAATTTCAAATCTTTACAGGGTAAGTAAATAAGGTCACATGCACTATGAGAATTGTTATTTTTATACATTTTACTTTTCTTACAAGTTATTTTATCTAATTTTTTTATTTCTTTTTACATCATTTGTCACATCTATCAATTTCTTTCGGTTTTTTTAGTTTATCTTTTCTTCTCTTTCTTCCTTCCACCCATATGCATTTCATCCATGTTTAACATCTTCCTTTTTGAAACACAGAGAGAAAGAGAGAGAGAGTCCTCTTCTGAAAAGAATTTGTAGATGGTTACTTCTCATCTTTGTACACTCCATCGAGAGGCTTTCTCTTGAACCAGTCAGCTGACAGCTTCCATGGACCATGCATGCCACTTGCAACTTGTCATGCACATCACTTGCATCATTCTTCACTCCACATTTTCTGGGGATTCCAAACCAAAGATGTTGCATTCCATTTCCACTTTCGTGAAATCTCTCTATCACTCTCTACTCCACCTTCAGGGATATTTTACAACATCAATTGGTTACTTGTCACGATGCTCGGTCATAATAATGCAAATGGACGTGTAAAAAAAAAAAAAAATAAGCAAGCTATGTGTGTAGGGAGACAAAATAAAACAAACTTGTTCCTGTTGAGTGTGCTGACAAATCAAAAGCATGCATATATGAATCGTACAACTCCTCAACCAAGGGTCCTGTGTCCACGCGTCTCCTTCTACAAAAGTCAACAAATGAGTTTCACTTTCAAACAACACGATAAAACATTGATTAGACAAAAGTGTGTGTGCTTCCATTAATCCTTCTAACAATTTTTATAAGCTGTTGAAAAGGGTTGTTTATAGTTTCCACAGAACGTGCATTATTCAAGCTCAAATTATCTCATCTGTTGAATTCGTCTCGAAATAGTGAGTAGGTTGGTAAATAACCAGATGTATATCAGTTTGTTTATCTTTTATGCTAAGGTAGATGTGAAGAATCCTTGACAATAATGACATGGTGATAGAGTAGGTGGACAGTATCTTAGTCAACAATATTATGCATCCTTCACAAGGTTCTTGAAGTCTTAAATTTTTGATCAACTTTGATACTGTTTTGGTGCTTGTGTACGAATGAGAGCTAGCTAGGGGAACTTTTCATTGATTGGATGAGAAGGAAGTGACCATCTATCATGCAAGCTCCATTAATGCCTTAAAGTTAGATAACAGTACTATGTGGTAGGAAATAGGTCAATTGGGCCATGATGGTAACTCTATCTAACATGCCCTAGATACTAGCTGGCTAGAACAATATTCCTTGAAAGCATAACCCTAAATTGACTCCTAGCCCTTTGATTTTACCATTAGATAGCCATTTGAGTGAGACAGTGGTGAAAGTGTAGCTCCTCAATCACATAGTGTTTGTCTGAAGGGGGAGAGTCCAAGTCACTTTTGTTAGTGATATTGACCCCATATTCTTGGAATATGAATGGATACTAGTGGAATCTTCCTTGTTTGAAGAATGAGGGAGGTGCACATAAGAACAATATATCTCCTGGAACATGATTGGCATGTGTCTGTCACTGGGATTCCTTGATTTTGGTTGATCTCAGTGGGTGGGAGATGAGATGGGATCCACCATATATGCCTGCTAAGTGGAAACCTTTAATTCTGTACTTGCTTTACTGGTCATGCATTCATCTTCAACTTCTTGGACGTCTCTTCCAATTCTGGTCATTACATATTTACTTCATTCACACACCAATTAATTCCTCAATGTCACACTATCTCCCATTGCACATGCATTGCTTCCCACTATACGTGTTAAGGGCTAGCATGGCCCAATTTTGGGAAAATAAGAGAATGTTGGACTTCAAAATCGGCTTTTGCTTCCTGCACCCCTCAGTTTTTAACTGCACCCCATACTAATTTTGCCCTTGGGAGTTTTATTTGAAAGGCACGAGCTCCATCAAAGACTTGGTGGTGGTGGTGGTGTTGGCTGAAGGAAAATGGTGGTGGAAGGAGAAAATTTCGACAATGTGTGGTGGAGCTGGTGGTAATGTTTAAAAGCAAGGGTGTGGAAGTGGTGTAGCCTAGAATGGAAAGTCCAACAACCACCAGCACAACACAGTACAACGTGATGAAGAAAGGAAAAGGATGAATGAAAAAAACTAGGTTGTAATTATAGACCCTCGAGGGCATATACGTCATTTCACAAATATAAAGGGGGTGTAGGTCAAAATATAGGGGAAGTAGAAAGCAAAAGCCTTCAAAAGTTTGTACTCTTTTTGGGCTTATAGTTATGACTCCTTCGTAATGTTTTAATACATTCTAGACGGTATAATCTAGAATGTACTTTTGATTCTGAAAAAATAATGTATAATCTATAATGTATTAAAACATTACGAATTACTGAAATGTATTTCTAGATAAAAATACATTCGAACTGTGCAATTTATATAATATTTTTTATCAGGACAATTTTAATATTTCACCACCATGGGAGTGCATATTTAAAACATTGGGTGCAAAATAAAGAAGTAGTCTCTCTAACATAACATTTTGTTGCTTTGGTACCTTTAAATATAGTGAATTTACTAATAAAAAATATAGCGAATTTTTTAATATGTTTAACATATATTTTTTCTAATGTTTGTTAACTAAATTTACATTGAATGCTTACCCTCTACGTAGAATTCTAGGTAAACAGATGGCTACAAGAAAATAATAGCTTCATAAAATTTAAAAAAAATACACCTAAGTAATTAATCTAAAGCTGATTAATCCAATATTAAAACAAAACTAATTAATTACTTGAGTGCATTTGACAAAACTAATTTATAAAATAGTCAAAGCTTGCAATTATTGATTTTACTAAACATAATCTAAATTTATTTTTATTTACTAATAAGTTGTTTAGGGTGCAAGTGATACTAAATTTAATCTCCTTGCTGATGAAAAATAAATAAATTTAATCTCCTCAAATAAACTCTAGAGATTTGTCGACGGAAAATGTAGTTGGAATGAGAGACCATTAAAAATGACTAGTCACATATCTTCAAAACTGGTCATCATTAAAAAATTATAATTTATTTTTATTTCAAATTTAAACCAAACTAATTTTAATTGGTCCAGTTCATACAATACATTTTAAACTTTAAATTTAAGGTTTTCTTCTAATTCTGTATCTCTTTCTTCATTCCATTTTGTAATCCTATCATAGTTTGATCTTGCTTATTAATTATGTAATTTTTTATTATACTTTTAGTAAAGAATCCAACGATATAAATAAAATGATAACCATAAAAAAATTTAAATTTTAAATAAAATAGATTATTACTCATTACTTATTAAATAATATATATATATATATATATATATATATATATATATATATATAAAATAGCCGAAGAGTAATACTTGAAAATATAATAATTAAAATTGTTTTTTCACTGTACTTCTTTTTCAAACTTGTTTGTCTTATGCCTTCAAATTGAAAAAATTCAGTCCTCCAAAGTTTTGAAGATGTAATTGAAGGTAATTATTATATCTAAATTTAATATTCAATAATGGTTTCTTATTTTTATAAAATTGATAAAAGACTAAATCCGTATATAATATGCGAAATGTTATTTATATCTATATACTTACCATTTAATGACAATTATTTTACTGTCACAAAATTAAAAATAAAACTAAATTCACACAATTTTAAAGTTTGGGAACTAATTATTGAGCCAAAATTGTATTTCACCAAAAAGTACAAACACCAAAAACATATTAAATCTTTTTTATTATAATATAAGAGCCAACTAAAACCAACCTAATTTTAAATCTAATATGGAGTCCTTACCACTCTCACAGACCAAGCAGATAAAAGAACTCTATTATTTCACCTTGCATTTCACTCTCCAGAAACACTACCCAGAAAATAATCTTCAAAACATTCACTGTTTTGGAAAACACTGCAATTTTCTGAACAAAATATTTTGTCATAATTAATGTCAATGAAATGCTTTGATCAATGAACTATAATAATGAACAAAATAAATAAACCTTTTGAATTATTTAGAGAAACAAAACACAAACAGCTATTGCCATCAACGAAATTGAAGGTCAATGAACACAGAATCAACTCAAGAAAACGTCAAATGATCTTTAGAGGGTATGAAGAAGTTAAGAAACAATAAGACAAAAGCCAAACAAACCTAAGATCTCTCTCACTGATATCTTAGCTTGTTCCTAGAGACACTGGAAGGTGAAGCATGCCTCATAGATGATGGACCAAACAACTCTGAGTACATTTCCAAGAAGAATTTATCCACAATTTCAAGATATGCAGGGCAAGTGAGTCTAGAATAGTAATGAAGAACCTCTTCAATGTCTAATATATACTCCACATTGTTCATGTCCAACATCTCCAACTCCCTCAGCTTCTGTTCCACCATGCAGTATCTGTGTTCTTTCATATAAATAGACATGAATGATGATGACTCTTTCTGATGCCTACCCTTTTCTAGGGTTAAGCTCCTCCTCTTGTTTTGGTTGTCACCACCACCTTCCTCTTTTTTCTCCACCTTGTTCTTCTTCTGAGCATGGCTTACATTAGACAAGCTGATATAGCTTCCACTATAGACCTCACTTTCTTGCTTTGATGGCAATGCAGACACAGCTTTCTTCTTCATTCTTCTCCTTGTTTTCTCGGTTTCTGATTCCCATTGGTCTGAGAAGTCAGTGTACAGTTTCTCCATGTCTTGGTAACTTGTGTTGCTGATCATGTCTATGGCACTTGATGCAGCCGCAGAATAAGAGAAATGGCTGTGTGGAGAAGTTTTGGGAAGCCTTTGGTAACCCGGGGAGAAGAAGGACTTGAAGTTCTTTATAGTCTTTTGAAAGAACTTCTTGGTGCTGGATATGGAACTTAGCAACATTGGTGATGGCAAGGGTAGTACTACTACTATTTCCAGTGTGTATATAATTAACTATAAAAGAGATTTTCTGGTTGGTACCTTCTGATGCAGATAAGGGACACAAAGTTGTATGTGAGAATCTCTAAATGTATCTCTTTTTAGGTGATGATCTCAGTGAAGATTTCTCTATAAAGTTGGCACAAGAAGAGGAGCCATTAAAGAGACTTTAGTTTTTCCTTTTGGAAGATCAATGCATTTGAGGATTACCCTTTTCTTTGCTTTGCTTTTTGTTGTTCTCCTTTGTCTTCTTCAGACTCTCTTGTGTTGTCTCATTTTCTTTTTCTGCCTCCTAACTGGACCCCACAATCTCCAAACTTGGAAGATAGTGACCCTTTTTCATTATAAACAAGTTTTGTAAGTTTCTTTGCCTTTACTTTTGATGGTGGAGTTGGTATGCAGCCTCCTTGGGAAAATGAAAGTGGGACGGTGGTTGTTGAATTGGACCTTTCCTGAACAGTTCTGTTCCTACATTTTATGGCATTTTTTCTCCTAATCAGTAATCACTAACCACATTTCTGTTTGTCTTAATTAACCATGCTTCATATTCAAAATAAGTAACATGTTCTAATATGGTTTATCAGAAGCTCTATCTTTGAATCCATATATGTATATATGAAATAACATGTTACCAAAAATCAATACCATTTAAGTAGTTCTTATTATGTTGAAACTAATCTCAAAGAGGGTACCTACTCTGAGCACTACATATTGAAAGTAGTACTTTGTGCAAAGTATATTTTGACAAGTTGGATACTGCTATGAATACAACGTTACACAAAGGTAAAGAAAAACCTTGCTTGGCTACGAATTTTAATGCAGATTGCTTTCTTGAAGGGTCAGTGTCTTACTACACGTGACTGTGTGTAGTGTGTACAATGACCTCAGATGAGTACACCAATGCATTTTCACTCATCTCAGGTGAATTTCAAGTTTCTAGGGAAAGTCATAAAATAACATTACTCCAGACACATTCTGTTCTTGTACATATTTGTTAAAACTTTCTTCAAGAGTGATAAGAAGAAAAGAGAAGTAAACATCAAACAATGACATGATAAAGAAAATCATAAAAAATTTGAACAAAAATAATATAACTCATCATTTATTCATAAGTATGAGGGCTAATGAATGTAGATGCAGTTGGGTGGTTCCATGTGGTCATGTGATTCAGTTAATTATATGCACACAAAACTGAAGCAAGTGGTTCTAATGAGGAGTTAAAAATGGATGCCATAATCAAATCAAAATCAATTATCTTTTATGCCAAACAACTGCATTCTTTTTCCATTTATTTTTATTTTTCTCTTGTCTTTATAAAATCACTGTTCACAGGTGTCATTTAGACATAAGAACCCAGTTATTCAGGTGCTGCAAAACTTTGTTTTGCTGTCAGGCCTTATGTTTTGATATGCTCATTTGGCCAAAACTTTGATAACAATGATTAAATAAAAATAAAATGTCTTTTTTTTTAATATATTATGTAATTTCTTCCTATGTATAAGTCTTAAATTATTATGATGTAATTATAAGTTAATTAAACCATATATTTCTTACTTATTAGTGATAACTAATAAAATAGTAAGAATAGAATTGTATTTTTATCATTCTATCCAGCTCATAAATAATAAAACCAAAAAATTATGTTCCATTATAAAATAATATTCACTTAATGAAATGACAATTTTTAGTCATTGTATCTTATTTTACTCATTATTTACACATCTAAATAAAGTCTAAGAAAAGGACGTTGTATTCATCCAAAAGTGTAGAAAGATATTTATTTCTTCTTTCATTTAATATGTTTGACTCATGACCACAAAACCTAGTTGAGGTTCTCTTGTTGAAATAATAGAAAGTTCTTCATTGCTGATCAGAATCACATCCCTGTCCTCACTTATGTTTCTATAATCACCCTTTTGTTATGTTACACGCAATTTCTTCTTTGAAGTCATGAAGTAATTATTTCTGCCTTAAAAATCAGAAAGCTTTTACAATATCATAAACTTAAAAATCATTTAACACTTTAAGTTACTGAAAATATTTGAAGAGGTAGTTCATGTTTTTTTATCATATACACTTTAAGTAGCATTCTTTTGGTCTAAAGAAGAATAGAGTTTAATTTTCTTAAGACGAATTCAGATCTTATAAATAGAAATAAATAAGCATCCTTGAAAGATGGGTCAAAACAAAATGGCACATTGTTCTGAGTTTCAATCTTCTTGTTTACATCTTTTATTTCTAACTGATAGTCATGGATTTGATGAAGGGTGTTGACAATTAGGCCATTCTTCTCTTTGTTTATTTTCCAGTCTTCAGACATCTGTTGTCTTGCATATTAGGTTAATGATTTTGATATTACAGCTATTATATGCACAGAATTTGGTCCCACAAGTTCTGATTTTGGTCCATTTGGATTTTTGTCCCATCCTTTTATTTCATGTCAAAACAGGTGGTTCTCAGTGTGCATCTTACTGAAAATTTTTCCATTTATCGGTATTGGTAACCTTTTGGTTTTGACTGATTCCAAAAGGATTATAGTAGTATCTTTAATCACAAACTCAAAGACAAACAATTGTTTATAAGGGTTCTTGTTCTCGTGATGCTATCCATTTGCATGATTAGAAAGCAAAGTATAGATAGCCCTTCTGTTGATAGAAATTAGAAAGTTTCCAAGACTAATTGTAGTGCTATACATAGTAAAATACAAACTATAACTATTGACTAAACAGTTAATAGTGGAAGTTGATTGAGATGGAGAACAACTTGCCACTTGTCTGCGCCAAAATTTGACTAGGACTAAGCAACAACACATCAAATCTGATAAGGGTACTACCAGATAAGCTAGCCTACAAGCCAAGTTTGAACATTAATGGAAATGGACCACTTCTATAGAGTTTGGAACCAGTCTGCATCACATGAAACAAGGAGCATAAGACTAGTGTATAGTCTAAAATCTAAATATACTTGTCCTTGATTATTAAGGATACGGTTACATTACACACGTGTCACTTTATGCCATAACAACCTTGTAAATCAGAGACATTCAATATTTCTTAATAGAATAAACAATTTGTGGTTGATAAATTTTTGATGTGTCTATGTTGTCTATTATCCAGTTGCATTAATGAAATCTATCCAAGGAACATATCAAGCATAAATGTTTGATTGATACAAATACACCCGTGACATATTGTATTATGTGATTATGTGTTTCTGAATCAAGCATACATGTCTGATTGATACAAATAAACCCGTGACATATTGTATTATGTGTTCATGAATCAGGGTGTTGACGAAGACAGGGTTCGCAAGATTGGCATCTGTGTCATGGTTTTGTTCTTTTAAGACAGAAATCAGGTTATGGAATCAGATGTTACATCTGAATTATGGTTCATTGGATTTGCCTTTCAAGGAGTGAAACCAAATCACAATATCAATAATTAACAATGAAGCTTTCAATTTCTGAGAGGAAGTCATCCTGAATTTGCTCTCAAGTTGTTGTAGGTTGATGCTAGTTTTGAAATGTGGATGTTCTTTCATTCATTCTTGTACTACAAAAAATCCATGAAGAGTCTCTCTCATTGTGAAGTGACTTAACATTAACATCATTAATATGGAAGACCTCAAAATGTACATCCTTTGTGAACATATGCTCACTGAACAAACAATTAGATTCATCAAAAAAATACTTGGTCCAATGAAATAGACAAACCAAAGCTCCAATTTCCAAACAATTTTTTCCGGAAGAAAATAATTACAGGGTATGTCGAATTTTATACTATTCAATAATCTATCCAATGTATATATATCTAATATACCAACCACTATGTACCTTATCAAACAAAACAATAAATTAAACAACAAAGAATTGCACTTGTGTGCGTATCTCTTGGACAACAACAGCACAATTTTTTCCTCAACTTCAGAAATTGATCTTCACACAAAGATCAAGGCTTTAATCTAAAGCTTACTCTCAGACTTAATGTGCCTGATCTTCAAACAAAGCTTCAATCTCTTCTAAGTTCTTGCCTTTGGTCTCTGGTAAAAAACAATAAAAGAAAAGTGTGGCACAAACCATGACCCCACTAAGCACAAAGAACATGCCCCCAAATGTTATTGCCTCTGAGACACTAAGGAATGTCATGGACACAATACCACTCACCAGACGGTTCACAGAAATGGCCAAGCTGGAACCTTGGGCCCTTAGCCTCAGAGGGAAAATCTCTGAAGAATAAACCCAAGTTGTGGGCCCAAGCCCAATAGAGAAGAATGAAACTGTAGCACAGACAGCAACCACAGACAATGCAATGACCAATTCATCTTTTGTGTCACCAGAGAGCCTAAGGAAGGTGCAACCAAAGCCCAGCAAGAACAAGGAGATTGCCATGCCACATGAGCCCAACAGCAACATGGTCCTTCTCCCAAACCTGTCCAAGAACATGGCTGAAATCAAAACAAAACATGTCTTGGCTATTCCCATGATGACTGTAACCCCCAGAAGCTGCTTCTCATTCACAATCCCAGCTTCCTTAAACACTTCAGGGCTGTAGTATATCACAGCATCATTCCCAGAAGCCTGCATGAAGAAGTTAACACCAATGGCAGCCACAAGGATTCTCAACACAGGGCGAGTAGGTGTGACAAGCAACTCCTTCCAAACCCCTTGTCCATGCCAAGCTCCTGAATTATTGGAAGAATCAGAAGAAGAACCTTTGTTTGTGAGAGAAGCAGAAGCAGCTTCTTGTATCTCAGCAAGCCTCAATTCAGCTTCTCCTTTGTTCTCTGATGTTCTAATCAAAACCTGCTTTGCTTCCTCAAATCTGCCCTTCACTACTAGCCAGCGAGGTGATTCAGGCATTGCCAACACACCAAGTGCCACTGCAATAGCTGGCAAGGCCGAAACACCAAGCATGACTCTCCAATTTGTATCATTTGGGAGGCTTGAAAAGGCATAGTTGGAGACATAACCAAGTAGAATGCCAACACTGATGAACACTTCAGGGAGTGATGTGAGAAGCCCTCTGGTGAGAGCAGGAGAGAGCTCAGCCACATACACTGGTGAAATCATGAGGGAGTAGCCAACACCAATGCCAGCAACTACACGACCAGCCATGAGGAATAGGAATGAAGGAGCTAACCCCATCAGAATAGCACCAATCAGGAATGTTGCTGCAGCAACCATTATGGTGTACCTCCTTCCAATCCAATCTGAAGTCTTGCCAGAAGCAAGGGACCCAATCAAAGAACACACATTTAAGCACCCAACAAGGATTTCCACTTGGACTGATGTGATCTTAAGATCTTGCCTGATAAAGAGTGCAGCACCACTCATAACCCCAATATCTGCAACCACCCACAAACAAAAATATCAACTTTTAAATGTAGTTTTGCATAATTGCATCAACTTTCATCAAATTTGTTATCAAATTTATGTGGTCCTGGAATGCAGACAAGACTTAAATTCATCTTTCAGTACTTTTCTTATACTGTTCTTCAACCAAAATTGAAAATTTACTCTGTAATCCATTTTGACATACAATGGGAGCCTTTATTGGGCAGATTATTAACAACTTTCGTTAATCAGATAACTTTGACAAAACTCCAACTATGATTCAAGAACACTGATTTTGAAAAAAAGGTGCTTATAATAATATTGCCATTTGTTGGGAATTTGATCTGGGAAATGGTAGCAGCAAGGCTAAGAGATTAATTACATATAAGCATTGGATTCATTTAACATAATTTTGTGAAACTCACCATAGCCTAAGAGAATGGAGTTTGTGGAAGCCAAGATAGCACCACCAAGTGCATATTTGTTGATGCCAGGATTACCCTGTGATATGCTGGGCCTGTGAACACTACCTTCCTCTGCACAAGTTCCTTCCTTTTCATCATCATTGAGGTTGGAAGCAGCTTTTGCAGCAGAAGCAGCAAGAGGGTAGTAATAATGGTGCTCCACAGCAGAATTCTCTTTCATATCTGAGAGAAGAAATGAAGAACAGCAACTCCAAAATTTCGTACAGACACTAATATTGAATAACACGAAAAAAAACAATCTTGGATTTAGTATTCAAGTTCATCGCAAAAAGTTCTACTAATATAATAATTGTAAAGGATTAACACAAAGCCCAATGAATTACGGCGGGGCTCATCATTGATGTGTTCAAAAATAAAATAATGAAGAAACAAAATCACATCAGCAACTCTAAATAGTTATTAAAATATTAAATTTAATTTAAATTCATTGAATAAATCTAACTATAGAATGCTGTAAATGTTAAAATGATTAACTTTTACTAATTATTCCTGTTATAAGTATTTTTAATTACTTGGCAAGGGTAGATAATTTCATACTTTACTAATTAATAAGAAATTATGACAAATATAATTTTAGAATGACTATTTTTAATACTAAATAATATTATGAAAACTCTTTACACAACGTGGTACAAAAAAATTAAAGTCAACTCAAAATTTAATTGTTTGTAAATAGCTTGTTAAATAAAATTATTAATTGGTCTTTAGATTTTCATTTTGTATTTAATATTTATTTATGACACTTAAAAAATTTGATATAAGTGTAAGTTGTGTCCAAGAATGTGTAAAGGAGATAAGGAAGGAAAGGGCACGTGTTTAATGCTCTTTTGGTCCTTTTCATATGTCCCCACTCTCAAATTATTATCCTCAGATCTCTCTCTATTAGGTGAGGATTTTTCTTTCTTATAAAAAGATAAAATTCATTTCTATTTTTTCTTTTCATCAAATTTAAACGTGGAAAATTCAAGTTTCTTATGATTTAAATAAATAATAATTAGTCTTAACATTAGAATTTAGATTTTTTTGATAATTTTGTCTCCGGTATTAGTATATGATAACTTGAATAAATACATACTAGCCTTGTCATTTTTGAAAAAGAAACCTATTAGACTTTTTGTCCTATAAAAGAATAATGTGAAATGTTGGTGGTATTGGACAAGAAAAATGTTTAAAATAAGTGATTCTGCAAATTGTGGCTTTTATAAACTCTTTAAGGGTGTGAATGATGATGGTACAGAGCTCTTGTGAATATAAGATTTTCTTGACCATATCTTTCAAACAAATATCTATTATATCATCATACATTATAATGAAGATGACAACAAATCACCATATGATATGTGTGCATTAAGAAATAATTTTAGTATTAAGAATACAAAAGCCTTATATTAAATAATAGAAATGAAAAAGTTGACTGATATATAAAAAAAAATCATAAATTTAAGTTGAAAAAAAATTTATATATAGACAACTCATCACATAACTTATGAGATTGTATATAACTTATGAGATTATATAAAGAAAGAGAATGTGGATTTCACTTATAATAGATAAATATAAAATATTCAGAAATATGTAAGGTCAAAAATTTGTGACTTTCATGATTTGGCTACCTTATCTCACCAATCATATTCTGCGTATCAAAATATAATAATAATATTTTTTTTTATTTGAGAAAGCTTGATAGAAAAAGATTTAAAGATTAATACGAAGGACATAAAGATTAAGATGAACTTTATGTGAAGTGTGAACACAAATTTCAGAAAGGATATTCCTCTAATTATTTTTAGTTTTAATTTCTTATCGTAGGAATTGTGTTAATTTGTAGTCATTTGTACTAACGTACACATTTTGATGTGTTTCTCAAATTAAAATATTCAACCCTATCCCTCTATGACATGTTTAATATATAAATAATAACAGGTAAGAAATATCTTGTATATGTTTTCATGTTTTAAATTTTATATTGCTTTTATTAAATAACTTGAATTTGTTCTTTGTTAAGAACCGACCTAAAATACTACAAAGATTTGGAAGAGTGTAGTTTTAAATTTTAGATTACTTTTAATTTGTTGTCTTTTGCATTAACGTAGACATGTTGGCATGTATCATGTTGCTTAAATTATTTTATAATAATTTCAAACCATTACATGTTATTACGTGTTCTATTTGTTTTTTAAGGTCTGCTACTTGTTATACTTTCGTGATATCTTAAACAATCTTGTCATATCTATCTGTGTTTTTCTTTTCTATTCCAATTTCTGACAATACCACCATGAATTAGGGATGAAATGTTCTACAAAATTTGTAATTTTTTCCGTCTTTATTATTATTTTTAATTAAAATAAAATTCAATAGTTATCCACACTTAATTATTCATTTATTATTTCCAATTCCAACATCATTTTAAAGCATGTATCTGATAAACATTGATGCACTAGAAAAATATAAATATGTGAAAATCATAGAAAAGTCATTTTTTGTTTTGGTTAAAGAAGAGATTGACATGCTAGTCAAATAACTAAAGGATGAGACAATTAATTTTTTAAATGGTATAATTCCTTTTAAATAAAAATTGTATATTTCTATGAATTTATGTGGTGAAAATTGACTCTTTGAAGGTCAAATTTGATTCTTATAGAGTTACTTCTTTAGTGATTTTCACTACCAAAATAGACATTTTTTAAATCCTGAAAAGTATAAAAGTAAAGTATAGTTGGCTTACACTATGCACAGTTAAAATAAATATTTAAAAGCAAAATTACCCATCTTAAGATGGAGAATAAAATTCTGCCAATAAAGTTGAAAAAAACAAAAAAAAAACTTATTGCACACCCTTAATCATTCCACGTATGGGATGATGATATGGGACCATTTAATTTCAAAAGTCACAAAGAGACCCATAGGTAAGAATATCAGTTCTATGAAGAACTTGACCATCATTTAGTTGGGTTGGAAAAAATCATGTTATTAAAAGAGGTACTTCAAAAAGTATTAATACTTGTTAGTTATAAAAAAAATAAAAATCAACCAATTCATTATGAAAATTTTGGGAGGTTGATTGATACAGGTTTAGATTTTCTTTTGTTGAATTTTTAAGTTAAAGTGAAAATTTTCTTATCAGAGTAGTGTTAAAAATGGTTTAAGAATTTATATGGTTATAAATGTTATAAGAAACTTGGTTAGAATAAAAAACATTTAGTTATATAATTAAATTTTAAATTTAGGATTATTTCTTACTAGTATTGTAAGTTTTAAGAATAAAAACCATTTAGTTATATAATTAAATTATTTTTAAATTACAAAAAATTAAGGGCAAATAAAAAAATATGGATATTTTTTAAGATCTCATAATTAGAACAATTTCAAGAGAGTCTTCAAAATGATCTAGCATAGTGAAATCCACTTAAATTAAAACAAAACTTCATTTGTAAATTTTAAAATTAAGAGGCATAAACAAAATATTTCATACCACTAATTTCAGATTGTATGATTTTTAGTCTTGCAAGAAAACATATAGAGGGAGACCAAGAAAAAAACTGTTAACATAAATTCCCTGTGAAGCTATATCTAAAGTTTTGTTCTTTGACTAGGTTGAATGGTATTGTCTGATACATATAAATATTAACACAATGGAAAACTAATATTGATATTAATATTCATGCATTTCATACATAGTCAAAGGATAATAATGATCATTATCAAACCCTTATAATACTCTTCTAATTCTAATCAGACAAAATAACAAAGATAAAATTGGTAAATTTACACGACTCTCCATTTTGAAAAAAAAAAAAAATATTTCCCTTTTAAAATATTTTCACTTTTGTAACTTACATCTTTATGAATTTGTATATACCTTTTTTGTAATTTACACGCTTTAATGTAATTGAACACTAATATACTATCAATATTATGATGATTTGTTATTTTATTTTATCATGAAAATTATGGTGACATGCTCCTTTACTTTGTCAGGAAATTAAACTATAGCTAAATTTTGCCATTGGTTTTGACTGTACCCAAAATGAGCACATGAACACATCTACAGTTTGAAGAATTCTGTTATTTGAGAATAGTAAAAGTAGAGTCAGGTGTGATCAAGCAAGTCATAATTAAATATACATTTTGCAAATATGTTTAGCTGCTAAAGTTCATTGAATGCAAACAATGGTACATTTTAACACTTTGACAAATGGTAACAGCTGCAATTTAATATTTGTAAACAAAAATAAAGCTTTTCATATTTACAATGGCACATACAAGATTTTTTCATCCTATGTAGGAATTAGTATGAATTTTCTGAGTCCAATGGTCATATCATGGGTGAATTACCAACATACTGAACAAGTTCTGAGCCAAGTTCAGAGAGCCAATTCACTGCAGTGCCAAAGAATAGCTCCCAGAACCACAGATCCACTGCTAAGACTGATGAAAAGATAAGTAATGCCAATGTCTGATAGCGGTTCAAAGGCCAACCTGAGGCCTTAGCAATTTTCTTCAGAAATGGAAATGAATTAGTATTTAGGTCCCTTTTCCTTATGGACCAAGCTGTTATCCACTTTACATTAGAAGGGACTAAATCAAACTCCTCTCTGAGTCTCCTCCCAAGATCTGGCATGTGGCCACCCCCATAAAGTATTGCAATTTTATTGTGTCCCTTGTCCATTGCTGCTTTTAGAGCTTCTGTTGCTACTCTATTTCTCTCACCAATTATAACTGATTTCTCCTCTACATCTGCTGTCACCAGTGTGAACCTTCACAAAAATATGTGATCATCTTTAATACTGACTAAACAAAAGAAAATTAATGCCAATGTACATGCAGTCTACAAGTGAAAAATAAGGGATAATCAACAAAGACTATATATTCTAGGGCATCATCTCATGACTCAAACTACAGAAACAAGAATTAGCATAAAAATGTTTAAAGGTTCAAAATGAAAGTTAAGATGGATTGAAAAATAAATGTCAGAAACTTACTCAGATGTTAGTCTCTTTGCAAGGAAGACCTTCATTGCAGCACCAAAATCAAGCCTTGACAGTGCCTCAATTTCGGGATATTCTGATGCTTGACTTCCCACATCTGTACAAACACCTCCAATGATAAGAAGGCCAACAAGTGGCATAGGCAGTACACGTGAAGCCCATAAAAGCTTGGATCTCAAAGGGTCAAGATCTTCCGGAATTGAAGCTTGCTGCAATACTGCTTTTGTAGACCTAAGAGTCATATCCTTTGCAAAAGAGAAGAAGCTTTCACCTTTTTCAAGCTGAAATTACAGAATGAAATTAGACCTTGACAAGGAAAAATAATAGTGCAAAGTGCTCAAATTTCAGTGCAAGTAGTTCATATTATTCGATGGTTCTAAAATGAAAGTTATTAGATGAGACAGGTGAATAACACTGTATCATGTATGCAGTGTATAGAATCATAAATTGTCTGGAAAGAACAGTAACACTTCAATTATTGTATTTCGAATAGTGTTCATAATCAGTGCACCATGTTGAATTAAGCAATAAAATTAGCAGTTTGAAACCTGAAGTAATTTGAAGGTCTCATAATCAAGATCTGCATGGTACCAATTCGAAGACTGGTAGTTGAGACAATCTAACTGGAAATCAAGTGTAAGAATTTGAGCCATCTGCCTTTGGATGCATCCCAAAATGTTAAAACCCTTGGTGCGTGAACTTTTTAGCCTTTTTGTAGCAGTAGCGTTTCTTCTACTCTCTAAACTTTCTTTGCTAGCTACCATTTCAAAAAGGACACAATCATAGCTTTCCAGTTCCTTCTGGAGGGCCAGAAAATACCTGTTTACATAAAATAGATCACCCAAATGAATAGTAATATTCCTTAGAAATCAAAACACAAAACCAAAATAAACACATTAATTCAGTGCAACAAAAAGTACTCAAAGTTATCAAAAGAAAGTCTTAAATAATGCCCCAACTTGAAAAGTGATCATATAGATTTCACAAAAACTAGGAAGTTTGTCCCTATCAACAAAGCTAACAGGTTGTGATTAGTCTGGCATGCAGTTTAGCAAAGTACAACCTTGCAATTGAATTTGAATATCATGATGATCGTGTTGTTCATCAAGGTAATTATGAACCAACATATTTTGGAGAAGTGGAGTACTATCAAGCAAGGAACATCACTAAAAAAACCATTTACATATACCCCTCCTATGCTCACCAATATTATCAATAGAAGTTCGCATTGACAAAAAAGAAAAGCTTGAATTTAATCATCTACACATAATGTCATTAATCTTATCCAAAACCACGAAAGCTACAAATCAGTAGTTTGTTAGACTTGCATGAACGTATATGTCTAAAACCACCCTCATCAAACTCTTAAGTTAACATCTTTGGTTTTGACATATTACACTAGTTGATCTTAGAACTCAAACACCCCCCTCTACCGTAATATATTTCTCTTCACTCATCCTCACCATCAGAACCACATGAATTTTTTCACTTCCTTTCCGTTGGGAAAAAAAAAATCTCTACACACAATAAAGATCAAAGGATAGAACACACAAACAATTATAGAAATAAAAGCAGCAAAAGACACAAATTTAACACAATTCAACCCCAATTGTCTACATCCAGATAAACACTAAACAACACAATTTCTAAAGCACTCTTTTGAGCACGTTCTTTATAATTGATTAAAATTCTTTCAAACTACAAAATTGAGGCTCATTAAATAAAAGATAGATCCAGAAAACTCTGTAATTTTCAATGAATTTCAAGCGATATTAGAGTGTACTCGAAAGAGTGTGTTGTTAGCATTTCTCTCTCAACAAACACTCGCTATTTCAAATAAGATTACGAACTTTCTAAATAAACTTGAGAAAACCCTCCCTGAATGGTGTTATACCCCTACAAACTTGAGTCTTGCTCTCAAAAGTTAAAGGAAGTGTAATAACTCTCTCACATCTCTTCTGTATGAGTACACAAGCCCGTGTTCAGGTTGGGATTGTTCTTATCTTAATACCTATCCATAGTGGTGGTAATGAACAATGACTTATAAAGACTTCACTGATAAGTATTTATTCGTTATTTCTTACAATTAATGAACTCACCTCCCTTAGAAATGATTATACACATATGTCAATAATCACAACCTTTCACTTATAAAATTATTGAATGTTGAATTCACTCACTTGAATTAAAATTTGGAAAATTGAAATTGACATTCCCAACTCTTTCTTACTTCCATTTCTTCCTTCATCCCCTAACAAATAACACCCCACTACAATTAAGTAACTTCCAACAACTACCACACCCACAACACAACTCTTAGAGTGAAATTTTCAGAAAGACAAACACTTACTCTTCATCGGCGATGTGAATTGTCGAAACCAAGTCAACCTACAACAACCCCAAAAACAACACAACAATGAGGAAACTAAAAAAAATATCAAAAACAAGAGACCCATTTGAGAAAGAAAGAAACTTGAGAGGGACCTGAAGGAAAGGGCGCAAAAGGGACCAAGGAAACCTCTTCCTGTAGCTGACAAGAGCCGTCTGCAACTCGGAACTGCCACCACCTTCAACTCCGCTTTTGAACCGCATGAAATCCGCGATGGAATTGTTCTCGAGGAACTGTTCCGGCGACCCATTTTCCTGCGCCGTGAAAGCGGAAGAAGAAGAGGGTGATGAGGCTCTGAGGGTAGAAGTGGGGAAGGGTGCTCTGGGGAACCCGAAAAGAGGGGTTCGGTTTGAGGGAGGGAAGACGAAGGGTCTGGTTCTGGTGGGAGCAGAAGTGGAAGGAGAATCGGAGATGAATGAAGATGAAGAAGAGACAATTGAAATTGAAGCCAACACCATTTTTCTTCTTCTATGCTCTGCAACACACCCACATAGAGAGAGAGAGAGAGAAAAGAGTGTTTGGATAACCAGAAAAATAGGATTTTTTTTCAGTCACCGATGTTGTGTTCGGTTATTGCAGTTACCACTTACACTCACTGCTAGTGACGAATAAAATTTTATTAAATATCTTTTATTTTTTTTCAATTTTATATATTTTTTACCTATTAATGAAAAATATCTGAGTTTTTTAGCTTCCGGTGGAATCTATTTATTTATGTACACAATTTTTATGAAAATTGTCAACTTTTATTAACTTTGTTATTTTTTAAAATTATGAATGTCTAATATTTGATTTCTCTAACCAATAACAAATTATATTATAATATATACTTATAATAACTGGTTTGAATTTATTTTGTTCTTCGTAGAAAAGTTTATTTCATATTTTGTTCATAAGATAGTAACACCATTAAATGATCCAAAAATATTATTGATGTTTTTTTATCCTTAAGAAAAATTGGTCTCGTTCTTCTCGTTATGTGATATGAATTATGATTTCATAGTTGGTGAAATGACAAATAAATCCAAAATAAACTTATTTAGAAACCAAAGAAAAATTTTATTACATAAAAGAACTTATATTTTGAGCAAAGCAAACATATTTAAAATTATTTATAATGAATTTTAATTATTGATAGTGTAAATAGTTGCATCAGACAAATTTAACTATTATTTTAATTATTGATAGTGTAAATAATTGCATTAATGCGGCAGACAAATTTAACTATTATTTTACTGTATAAAGACTATGGGAGATATGTAAGGACCAACTAAATTTTTAAGCATAGAAGTATTTTAAATAAGATAAAATATGAAATTTTTTATTATTTGAGTTAACAAATTATAAATAAAAGATATAACTATTCAAACTTTATTTTACATGTACCAGTATTTCTTTGAAATATATTTTTTCTAACATTTTTCTAAAACTCTGAACAATTTGTTCACTTTCTTATATTAGAATGTACCTTATTATATTAGAATTACCTTATTCATCTTTTCTTTTTGTTTAATATTGTCTTGAGTTATCTGCATCTCAAAATATCATCATGTTTCTTTAATACATAAGAGATTAAATTATGTGTGCATGTATCCATAATTTAGAAGTTGACCTTTTCTATGTTTAGTCGCATCTTCCGAAAGAAAGTTAAAGAAAAACAAAATGAAAGTAATTATTTTTGTAATCTACCAATTTGGTAAAAAAGTAGGATAAAGTTTATTAGAGGAAATTAAAATACCAAATTATCCCTCTTTTTTATTATTTTTATTTTTAAACGCATTTTTTTCCTTTCTTCTACTTTATGTTAAAAACAACTAAGAGAAAAGTGATTTTTTTTTTATCTATCTTTACTTTGATTTTTTTTTCTCCTGACAATTTAAAAATCATTTTTTTTTCCCTTCCTTTCTTTAACCAACCATGCAAAGCCTTAAACACTATAACACTTTAAATGATAAAATATTTAATAATACAACTTTATACTTTATTTTTTAAAGAATACTAAATGTAATCACAGCGAATTCAGACTGAACAGTTGATTAATTATTGACATTTTCATGAAAACCAAAATATTCAGCTGCTAATTTTGTTTTATTTTTTATTTTTTTGAAAAATACTGAAGGATCAGTTTTTTTTGTGAATATTTTTTTCAATAATGATGTTTTCTTAGATAACTAGTGGTGGTTTATCACTTAATAACTCTCACCTTTATTGACAAAAATAAATAAAAAATAAAAAAATCTTTGACCATGTAACTGCTGTGTTTGGTTTACAAGGACCTCTGTTTTGCTATTTTCGTTTGTTTTTTGTTTTCATTTGTTGGGTTTTCTTCCAACAAGCTCTTTCTGTTTTAAGCAATTTTTTGTAAGTGTTTTGTTATCATTGGCTTGCAAGCAATGCTATTGATTTACAATTTTTTTTTCTTGAATTTTGTTAATGGAGAGATCAAGTTCAATTTTGCTTATTTAGATTGTGTGCTTATTTTTCAAGACAAGATTTTGGTCAATAATTAGGTAAAGTATGCATGTCTTATTGCCTGAAATCCATAATCTCTGCAAAAACTTTTGATTTGTCACACAATTCCAAAATTTGCAGATGACAAATCAGTTGAGTCTTCATAGAGGTTATTAAGTTGGGTTAGTTTGTGATTTTTCTTTAAGGAAAACTATTTTTTTAATTGCACAAATGTGTGTGTAATTTGATTAATTATGTATTCTATGAAAAGTTAGTAGTTGTTGATGTATGTACCAAAATAACGGTTTAAATTATGTGTAATGTCATTAAATATTAAGTTTAATTATATTTTTGCAATTTGAAACAAAAATAATAAAAGTGTAAAAATTAATATTTTGAAATAAAGAAAACAATTCTATAGAAATTTTTGAAATAAAATTTTAGCATTTCTAATTAAAAAAATTTACTAATAAAATAAAATAATTTAACTATTTGTATTGATATTCCATGTAGAGGAGTACCATGCATTGCTGCAAAAATAAATTTTCAAAAATAAAAATAAGCATCACCAATTCACAGAGCATCAATGGTTGATGGTAATGGAAATATTTTGGTACAGCCACAAAGAAAGAAAGATTTCATTACTGCCCCACAATGAATAATAACATACAGAAGTACAGTGACTAAGCAGATAAAAAATTATATATAGATACCTAAACAGTATAAAGACTTGTTTGACACCTCTCATTTCTCTATCAGATCACTTTTTTCTCTTACTTTTCTTTCTCTCAAGGTGTAGATTTGCATTAGGTGTCTACAAATCTTTATTCAGATAAAAAAAAATATAGAAGAGTGCATGAATGAAGCCTCTATATAATATTACCAGTTACAAAATACACAAGGAAAAACTTTCCTAAAAAAATGACCTATTGTGGCAGACTTATTCATGACATGCTCCTCATTGTGTAGATGTAAAACTTGTGTAACCATTAAAATTGAGGTAAAATGAAATGAATCTCTCCAAAATATCTATCAGATTGCCAAAGAATGATTACTGTGTCAATAGCTGAAGACCTGCTTCTAAATCTACCAAACTGATGGTAAGAAGTTCTTCTGCATCCATGCAGTCAAAACTGAGCCTTAGGTCCAAATTCTCTCTTGCATTAACCAACATGGTAGCTACCAAACCACCATTTGTCTCCTTGCGTTGTTTTTCTGTTGTTTCCCTTTCTATCAATGCAGCCAAGGCTTTTATGCTGCAACTGGGGTGCAACTTAAATCCATATAGCAAACTATCTTCTGTTAAACTATGCATCTTGATGTGAAGGATTTGTGCTAGTTCTTCTGAGCTGAAATCATTAAACTGAAAAAACTTAGTCACCCTTCTGCAGAATCCTTCGTTAGAACCTATCACTCGCTTCATTGGTTCACTGTAGCCAGCAAATATTACTACAATTTTGCCACTGTCCATGACAGACATAATCTCCTCCAAAGCTTCCAACCCATAGTCCTTGTCATCAGACTTTTGCAATGGTACTAATCTATAAGCTTCATCAACAAAGAGAATGCCCCCCTCTGCTTCCTGGATCTGTAGGCAATGTTTTTAGGTAACTCAATAAGCAATGCAGGAAATTTGGTTTCACAGGTATGAAGGATTTTCAAGTCAATAACATACCTTCCTCCTGGTTTTTGGACCAGTGTGACCAACAAATTCACCTACTAAATCTGTACGCTGTACTTCTGTTACTTTATCAGTAGGTAGAATTCCCACCATATGGAGTAATTTTCCAAGAATCCTTGCTACCATAGTTTTACCTGTTAAATACACAAGTCATATATAAATTAATCTCAGAACTAAATATCATCCCCCTACATACACCAATTCAGTGTTCATGCACATGTGCATATACAATGCGAAGATCAAGCCAAATGAGAATTCAATAGATGCACAATCAATAATAAGGCACACATTTGGATAAACTTATTGATGAACAGTTACAAGAAAAAAAATACAAGATGGTAAAATGAATTAAGTTTTTCTCATACATAAACTTATGATAATATATCATAAGACATATTTCCAATTTTGATTGGAAAAACACACACACACACACACAAGATGTTCTAAAAACAATCCGTCACTAATATGAGCATATTATGAAAACCTGTTCCAGGGTTGCCAAGAAAGGCCATGTGAGGTGGTCTTCTTGCGCCAACATGAAGGCCAAGAGCTCTTCGTCTCTCATCCAAAAGCATGCCCTTTGCCCATTTGCGTAGTTGAACCTTTAGATCATTAAGACCCACAATATTGGCTAGTTCCTTCTCAAGCTGGTCCATTTTAGCTTTGGTTTCACCGCATGCTTCTATGGCTCGGCGTTTCCTCTGCTCTTCAAGATGCCAGTGTAATAGCTCCCTAAGTTTCTCAGTTCCAGGGCCTTGGGATAGATGATTTAAAGGAGTCATTCCCTCCTGCAATTCACTGCCTTTAGCATCTATCTATAACAATTTCACCAAAAATGTTAAAATAACAGAAAAAACAGGAAATAAAGTTCATTACATCGTCCTTAGCACTGCAATCAGCATTGTAATCAAGCAATGTTTTCACAGTTAGGAATTCTTCGGATCGCAACGAGTACCAAACAGCAAGATGTAATGGTGTCATACCATTCTGCAAGAAAGAGTTATGAACAAACTTTTATATTATTATAAAGCATAAAAGTAATTGTTGCTAGGTTCAAACAAAATTAAATGATATAGAAAGTGAAAAAAAAATCACATTTGCTCTGGCTTCAACAACAGCTCCACGAGCAAGAAGTAATTGTGCGGCTTCATTGCACCCATTCTTTGCTGCCATGTGCAAAGGAGTTTCTCCGTACTGCAGACATATATAAACCTTTTCAGAATTACAAGGCAATTGCTTGAAGTCTAGATTTTACACATTTTTCGTATTTATATTCAAAATTACAACTTGAGTTGAAAAAATTGACGACTACCAACCATATTCTTGGCCTCCATCTCAACCTTCTCTGGCCCTTGCCAATCAAGAAGAAATTTAACAATATCAGCCCTATTGTGACCGGCAGAAACATGAAGTGGTGTTTGTGCCATCTGCATTTATAATAGATGAGATCATGAGATCCTCAGGCATATCAAATATAAGAGGATAACATGAAATCCTGTAAAGTAAGAAAATCAAAATGCTAGCATATAGATTTTAGACAAACCAAGCAACAAGCTTGTTTACACTTTACAAAACCTTAACAGGGAGCAATCGAAGAAATAGATACTCAATATGATAATGCATTTCTATTCCTTTACATATTTCATGTTTGTCACGTAAACCCCAAGATGAAAACCCTACACAGGATCATCAAAGAGAAGCCATAAAATAGTCCTTTTCCATTACAATTCTAAACATATAATCTTCTTCCCCTCAAAGGAATGCCATGAAAAGAAATTGTCAATAAGCTAAACACCCTGATCAATATCCAGTGTATGTAGCATATTCTACATGCAGGCCTTTCAATTCTTAATGTCGCAGACATATTGAACATAAGGGCGCAAGTGCAGCAAAAACGAGGATCAAATCAAACTAAACTAGTACAATGAAGCTAATTCCAATATGAAATTGATATCCCTACCTACCACCCCACTAAGTCTACTCTTTCACAAGAGCACAAGCTAACCATTTAACCATACAAGGAATCACATCACCCCGGTTGGTAAAAAGTCACCATGAGTCATAATCAAGCAGATCCAGAGTAATGCATATCATTCCAAACCCCCAATTAAAAAACAAAAAAAATTGCATTGACCCACAAACAAAAGCTCAAACTTTTCCACAGCAACATCAGAAAGATCCAATTTTGAAAGTCCAATGACCAAAAAACAAAATGCCCAGTTGGGGGAAATGGGATCTCACAACAGGGTTTCTCTCGTTGAGGAGAGAAGGGTTGTCTCGAAGTAGCCTCTGGAGTCCGGCGAGGTCGCCGGAGAGGGCGCAGCCATGGATGGTGGCCGGCTTGGCAGGTCTTGAGCGTTGATCCTGAGACCTGGTGCTCATGCTGAATTGAATCGGAAAGGAGAGAGAAAAAAAAATGGGTTGAAGATTTTAGAGAGAGAAAGAGAAAGGGATTGTGGGGTGTTGTGTGGTGAATTTCTTTTCAGCTAAATATTCGCCTCCAAGTCTACGGCTTTCAGAAATCTCCGCTTCCAACTCTCACTGCTTCCTCAATCTTCCTTTCTCCTTCTCTTTCTCTTCCATGTTAAGTTCTTCCCTTTTATCAACTCTACTATTTTTCCTTAATCCATTCTTAAACAAAAATTACTGTATTATAATTTCAACCATTTAGATAATTAACTATAATAACATAAGATTAGATGATAACTGTATCTTTGACTGATCTGTTATGCTTCTTACTGATTTCAGAGAAAAAAGGAATTATGGCATTTCTGGAATAGCTAACATTTTTGGTTTTTTATTCTTCTATTATTAACAGTTTTTTTTTTGTTTGGTTTGATTAGTATGATTAATTTTGGATTGATTATAGAATAAATAGTTAGATTATTATTACATTATTGTATTCAAGTTAAATCTCTGCAATTTCTGTGGTGCTTGCCAGCTTTTATTGGCTATTCATGAGTTGTTTTGATTGGACAAGGAATTAATATATTAATATATGGATCTATTTATGTATGGAAGTTTTAATAGTATTTATTACTCAACAATATTCATTTTATAAACTTTCATCATCTAAATGTTTTTTCGCAATTTTATTAGTGTGTTCTTTTTTAAGATTTTCAAATATTTTGCTAATATATTAAATTTGTAATAAAATGTTAACTTGTCCTATAAAATACGGTCCTTTGTTTTACCACGTTTTGTAAAACGATTTCTTTGTGATGATAAAATTTGTAAAATTTAGAAAAAGACCTCATAGTAAAATGCGTGAAAAAAAGTTTGGGTAATAAAATGTAAGAAATTCGAAAACTTGATGATTTAATATGAAAAAATTGTGTGAGAAAATAAAATAAAATACTAACATTTTAATTTATTGATAAAATGTGTAATGAAGACACGTTTTTATTTAATAGATTTGGAAAGATGCAACTTGTCTGAACGCAAGTACTCCTTCTCTATGAATAAATTAATGAATTTACTCAAAAAAAAAAAATTGTATAAATTAATGCATTTTTTAGTTTCTCCCTTCTAAGGTCTTTTGTACTTTTCCTTAACAATCTTCTTGTTAACAACACTGTGTATGCAGGAAAACATTTAACTGCACCGATCTACTCATGTAAACATTATCAGTTTTGCATAATTAGAACAATCTTGCTGAAATTTATACAAATTACCTATTTAGTTAAATTTTTGTACAGATAGTTAAACATAAGAATTAAGTAAATAAATAAAAACTACAAATTCAAAGATCTGTTAAAAGTAGTTTAAGGATCTAATTTAAATTTGTCAAATAGTCCAAAAACCTGTAGAATAATTTAACCTAAAAAGATCAGTGAATTAAATTCACACAATTAACAACTAGAAGAAAATCGCGCATTAAAGATGATACGAAAATCACTAAGCTGAATAAACATTTATATGTTTTAATATTCTATCATAGTATGTCATAAAATTTTAAATTTTATAATAATTATTACATGCTTAATGAATATCTTATAAATTTAGATATTCTTAATTTAATATTTATTAAAAAAACATTCTATTAATTGTTTAAATTTTTTTATTTTTAAATATTTCATTATTTAATTTTTATTGTTAATGAGATAAGATAACGATTACTTTTCTCATATTGTCTGCAATTCAATAATATACTTGTTTCTTTCGTCTTTAATCTCTTCTTCCAATGTCAAAGAAAAAAAAAGAGGCAAATTGATTAGGAAGTTAATCTCTTCTTCCATTATCAAAGAAAGCAGAGGCAAATTGATTAGGAAGTCCAGACAGAAAAATAAAAGTGATGATGATGTCCTTCCATTAACAACATAAAGAATAAGATACATAAATAAAAATATTTTAAATATTTAATAAAATACTTTTTTATAAACATTTCAATGGAAAATACTCAAAAAGAATTTAATATTAACATAAAACTAATGTCTCCAATGTTAACAAAGATTAGTTGAGATACAAAGTTTTATTAATTATCTTCAAACGTGAAATATTAAGTCTCAAACATGGCATTAGTTTCTCTTATAACAAAATAATATGAGATCTTATAGAATTTTGAAAATTAATTTTACCTAATTTTTCTCTAGAACATAATATTAGTCATCTATTTCTTTTTTTAAAAAAAAAAAACTAAATTTCACATGCTAATTCATCTGGACCACTCTTCACCTAACCTACCTGAAAATGAAGCCCAATTCATCTTATAGCTCATATCAATAGTCAATGAGAATTTAAAGAATTTTTATTATATGCTTTGATGAAAAAAAAAAATGATTTTGCAAAGAGAATGTTTATAATACGAATATAAATTGATTCAAAGAACTTGTTTTGATGTTACAAATGATGAATTTGAAGATCAATACAAGATATTGTTGTTGTCCTTTGTGTAATCTAAGATAAATTCGAAAAGGGTTGAATACTATGAAGGAGAAACAAAAAGTGAGGTGGTCGCAGACCCACAATGCCACGTGTCACTTTAACCAATGAAGATCAGGTTGCTTCAACGTGTGGTCATCACACTCTCCGATGTTCCTTGTTACGTTTCTAGTTGCATGTCCCTTCGATCTAGCTTCATCTGATATTTTTCTCCACCTGCATACTTACAAAAACTTAATTTTCAGTTTTCACCGAAAGGATAACAATAAATAAAGCAATATCGCATACAACACTTTCTCACTTACCATTTCCATGATCTTTTCCTCTTTTGATATTTTATCACCACATCCATGGCCACAGTTGTGAAGCTCCACGTTTTCCCCGAAGGGTTGAACAGCCACAGAAGGAGGTTGCAGGGATTTGGGTGGTGCCCTTCTCCTGGGGTGGTTGGTTTTGGCCATAATTGTGATCGGTTCTCTGGGAGAGAGTGCAGGGCTTTCAGGACTGAAGATGGGGAGAAAAAGTCTCGAACTTTGAAGAAAAGTGAAGGGATTTCCAAAAGGGAAAGTGGATTTTGGAGTTCCCTCCAGTCTATCTTGTTGAGGAATTTCATGGTGGGTTCAAAATCAGACGATGAGTATCGCCAAGCTGTGGTGAAGGTGGAGGGTCTGCTATCATCGGTGAGTTTTTTTGTTTCTGTTGTTCCAACTTTTTTGGTTTGTTACTATGTTTATTTTTTGGTTAATATGTTGTGTTTTATTGAATTCTAAACATAATTGTGTTTGTATATTGGCAAAAACAAGATTGCCATTCAAATTGGAAGGTATATTGTGACTATGATGAGCACTGGGGTCATCCTTTCGATTGGATTTCAGATGTCAGGTTGGCCTATATGCAACTTTCGTAACTCTTGATTTGTTATGCACTGGTTTGCAAGTGAGATGCTAAATTTTCTGTGAGTTTTGTGAAGGTGGAGACAGTCAGATGGATGCATTGATATGGTACAGTTGGCTAGGAGGAGTGATCATTGGAACTATGATCGGTGCTAACATGGTGTTGGAGGAACATTGTCGTGCTGGTCCTCGTAATGTTGTCATAACAGGGAGGTAGGGTTATTTAATCCCCTTCTTCTGGAAGTGATTACCACATTTTTGCTGTTTAATGAACCTGTGATATGTTTATATATATATATATATATATATATATATAT
>Ga0209700_101739_pt1 | contig 45236 bp, 19 predicted proteins | sample SiratroredBW_FD_187528 | JGI IMG/M metagenome (GOLD analysis project Ga0209700, IMG submission 187528) | Root nodule microbial communities of legume samples collected from California, USA - Siratro red BW (SPAdes) (version 2) | ecosystem: Host-associated > Plants > Roots > Nodule | place: USA... | reverse complement strand
GGGTTTACCACAGTGGGGTGGTGGATGTGTCACTTGCTCCCTCACACTCTGCTTCCTTACCCTTGTCTCTCAGGTTCTTCTCTTAAACCATAAGTTCAAAAGTTCAACTTTAATTTTTTTTTTTTTCGTCTCTTTTTGGATTCAATTTATGTATATTTTATGTAGATAATTTTTATAGAATCAAATGATATTAGGTTGTTTAAAAAAAAACTTTGACAGCTCTGTTATGAAACAAGTAAATATATCTTCAAAAACATACAATATTAAGATAGGGAAGTATAAGGAAGAAAGAAAGAGTATAATTTGTTAAATTTGTTTGGATTAATTAGTTAAAATTCTAAAATTAATTATTCTTATACATTTTTATCTTTAATAAAAATATATGTGTATAATTAAAATTCCAATTATTAAATTAAATATATAATTACATTTATATTAAAATTATAATAAATATATCAACTTTTGCAATATTTATAATTTTTTATTGTAAAAACTAATACTTATAGTGAATTTTTTAGCAAATTATTAAATTAACAAAATTAATTAGGTTGATAAGGATAGAAAAGAAAAAAAAATCTACTTAAAAAAACTTATAAATCTAATACATTTTATATATAATGAAGGAAAATGACAATTGGTGACTCTAAGTTAAAAATAATAATAATAGTGAAATAAGTAAATAATAATAATAATAATAAATGGATAGAAATATATTTAAAATGTGAGTGATTTACGATGTAATTTGTTATTAAGATATGTTCAACTATTTCGGAAAGGTGACTCAGAGTTATATAACATATGTACATTAAATAAAAATATTTTATATATATAAGTATAATTTGTTGTTAATAATAGATAATATATAATAATATATGGAATAGAACTCACAAATTAACTCATAAAATCTTTATAAAAGGTAAGAATAAAATAGGATCATATTTCATATATAATTATGGTTTAATTTAATAACATATCGATAAAGAATAAATATTTATTTGTTACATGATATAAAATAATTATATTACGTGTATAGAAATAAATTAATTTAATATTTCATGAAAAATATATAAATATTTATTTTGTTATAAGAAAAGATCTCTTAAAAATAAGGTTTATTTTTTACCATTCTTTTAGTCTTACAAAGATTATCAACTTCACATAAACATAAAAATGTCTTATTAAAAATCTTTAGACAGTTTAGTTACTGTTACATATTACATGATCTAATACCTAAATAGTCTAAGGTTCTATTACATATTACATTATCTAAGGTTTTATTACACAATCTTATATACATAATAACTCTTTTGATGATCGATGATAAATTCTCCAAATTATAAGTATTAACTAATAAAATTATTTCACGTGTGCAAGGCGTATTATTACATATTTTAATGTATTAACGATCTAACCATCGTACACGCCAAAGTGAATAACGGTCTAACCATAATAAACGCAAAAGTGATTTTTATTCTTTAAAAAAAAATCGATCATTCGAGTATTCAAAATTATATGAAAAAAAATATAAGTAAGTATATAAAAGAAGTAAGTGTATAGAAGATAAATAGATACTGTAAATATTGAATTGTTAATATATAGGTATTAGAATAAGCTCTTATTGAAATAAGCAAATAAAGGTATATAGATAAAATAAAATAAATCAAATTGAAAAAAAAAAAGATTTTTGATATTTAATAGAATAATATGTATATAATAAATTCAAAATTTCCCGCAAAATTCTTATAACAGAAATGATTCAATTATTATGTTTGATTCAATTTTATTATGTTTTAGGTAGATAATTTATATGCTATACGCCAAGAAATAATAGGAATAAAACGATATTAGATTATTTAAAAAAAAAGTTGACGTTTTGAAACAACTAAAATATTAAGTTATAGGTTTTAGAAAGTCAAATATAAGGAAAGGTATGAAGAAAATATAGTTTTCTATTTGTAAATATATCATTTATTTGTTAAACAATAAATTTGTTTTTTAACTTTTTGGAAAGAATGAAGGAACATTTTTATCTATAATAATATATATAACTAAAATTTTAATTATTAAATTAAGAGTATAATTAAATTTATATTAAAACTATAATACATAAAATATTTATATTTTATTAATTTTTGTAATATTTATAATTTTTATTATAAAAACTAATAAATGAATTTTTTTAGCAAATTATTAAATTAAAAAATTTTAATATTAATATGTTAATAAAGATAACCTATTCCTTAAATCATCTACATACATATCTCATTTTATTAGTATTAGGAACAAACTAACACTCCTGCCTTAACATGAAAAAAATTTAACAGTTTTAAATTATGAATATGAACAAAATTTAATTGTTTTAAAGTACAGCAGTAGAAGCAGAGGAAAATCCGCATAAAACCTTTAAGTAATTTTGTTTCTCCATTTGCAAAACATTAATATCACAAAAATAAATCTATAATTCATGTTCAGGTTGTTAAAAAGGCTGTAACTGCATATGTTTTCTGGTTATCTCTTCATATCTACCGGTAGCATGAATAGCCAGCGAAAATGAAAATAACAAAAAACCAATAAAAAGGTACTTGCACATAAAGATTTTATTTACATCATGAATAACCCATCTATTGCACAAAGCTGAATTAAATCAGATCTGTTATTTAACTTGGAAGAGTTAGATAGGCATGATGTGAAATAAGCAATTTAGATTTTAGAGGATTAGTTTTAAGCAAAACATACTTTAAAACGAATTGAGTAAGAATAGTTTTTTTATAAAAAAAAATAAATTAATTGATTAAGGTCATGAAATATTCTTTAACCAAACAGAAAACAAATTAAAAAGGAGAGAATTAATGGAGTGATGTATTGGGAATCTCTCCACATAAATTTTACAAGGGAAACAGTCAAACCACATAAAAGATGGCATTTTGCATTTTCACCATAAGATGAAAGCCAGATATACCTAATAACTTAGATCATAGAAACCTAAAAGATTACAGGTTTTAATGCACTAAAAATGTAGCATATGCCAATCCAACTAGAATATAAATATTGTACATGTAGCTTTAGAATTCCATATAGAAAAGTAACCCTATTTAAAGAATGTGTTGACCCAAACGTTATAACAGAGAGCATAGAGCAGGTTCAGAATAAATATTAATTTACCAAACAGAACTATAAGCCTCAATTGCCTCAATTTCCATTAAGTCCCTTATCCACCAGATTCTGTGGTCAATAAACATTACTTGCATTTTACATCAATTTCCAGTGATCTAGTGATATAAATTTGCATAATGCACTAAACCTTTACTTTCATTAAAAAAATCCATGGCATCAATACTAATCAACATATAACATAAGTCATACACATTTTATAAAACTAATAGCATTTAAATCAATTACATGCACATATTAAGAAGTATAAATGTTATTAGAATCCCTACCATAACTATATATATATATATATATATATATATATATATATATAACACAGGTACTATCAAATGTGGGACATATTAAAAAGTGTACAATAAGTTTTCTCTCTTCACTGCTCAGTTCTTCCCTTAAAACATGTGTCTTTTCAAGTTCAAAACTTCAACTTTAATTTTGTTTTTCAGGTTTCTCATTCTCAATAATTCAATTTATGTATCTTTTAAGTAGATATTTGTTATGTGAAGATACAAATCAAATGATATTACATTATTGAGAGATGTTCTAAAACAAAGAAATATATCTTTGAACATAAGATAATGTCAGTTAAGAAAACTAGTTAGGATCATAAATTAGTTGTAAAATTTTATCAAATGTACATTTTATTTTATTTTATTTTATTTTAATTTTAATTTTAAATCATTATTTTTTCTGAATCATAAATCATTATTTATTGAATTTCTTAAATATGTTTTGATCAATCAGTTAAGATTCCAAAACTAATTTTTCTTTTCAAATAAATCCGTTTTCTACTGTTTGTTTAAATTGAAATAAATTATTTTATTTAAAAAAATGTAAATTTCAAAGTATGTATACATCGAATAATGATAAACAGCTCATATATTTTAATTTACTACTTGAAAAAATGACAGCATGAGTGTACAAATTCATCCATAATTAATATATATATATAAAATTTAAATTTTAATTATCAAATAATAATAATTAAATATATATTATAATTATAATAAATATATACATGAAATAGTTATACTTTTTTAAATTTTGTAATATTTATAATTTTTTATAAAAATTGTAATCGTCTAAAAATTTTATAGCATTTCTCGTTCAATTCTAATAGAGAACAATAAGAATAAACGAAATATAATTTCAAACTACAAAACAATTAATAAAGAATAAAGTAAAGAACAAAGAGAAGAAGAAAAAAAAATAGTTTGAGCAAAAATGGACCTTACTTGAGCCAAAATCGACTTGAGAGCACCTCCTTTTTTATAAAGATCTCGCTCAGGCGAGCTGTATCTCGCTCAGACGAGCTAAATCTCGCTCAGACGAGACTTGCAATGAGATTCCAAGTGAATTTTTTCTACATAATTCACTTGAGCGAGATTCTCTTGCTTAAGTGAAATCATCAAAAAATGATTTCTCAAAAAAAAAAAACTAACTTTTGTCTACTACCATGTATTAATATCCATTTAAGATTTAAAGTACTATATAAGATATTCAAATACATCAAACTTATGTATAACTATCTACATGACAAAAGAAAGACCAACTTAAGGTCATAAAGTCTTTAAATACATCAACCATATATACAAGTGTATACAAGACAAAAGGAAGACCATATTAAAGGCATATAATCCTTAAGGTGCTCCAAAACCTGCATCTGCACTTGCTTTTGTATATAGTACAATCATCGTAGTTCACAACACAACAAGACAACCAAGGGTAAGCTAGTGAAATAATGTTTTCAGCTTGTAAAAGTTAAAAGAATTGAAATGATTAGATTTAAGAAATTAAAATTTCAACTCTCAAGTCAAATACAACTAAGTCTATCATTCAATCACAATCTTTTATACTTTATTCCAAGCCTATTGACTTCACAATGATCCATTTGCAATCACCGTACCTTGATTTCTTTTCAATTCCCAGTACTCTAATCTCATTTCAATCGTAATGATTGCATATGGACTCATCATTCAATCATAACAATAATCATATCATCTCAACCATTCAGAAGCTTATAGGTGCATATGTAACCATGATACCTTGATTTCCTTTCAACCCTCAATATACTAGTTTCATTTCAACCAAAATGATTATATACGAGCCTATAACTCAATCATCACACATACCGCATCAATTCAGTCATACTGAAGCATACCAAGACATATGTAACCATGTTACCTTGATTTCCTTTCAACCCCTAGTACATTAGTTTCATTTCGACCAAAATGATTTCATATAAGTCTATAACTCAGTCTTTACACATAACATAATAATTCAATCATACTGAAGCATATAGAGACATATGAAACCATGATACCTTGATTTCCTTTCAGCCCTCATTACATCGATTTCATTTCAACCATAATGATTACATATAAGTTTATAACTAAGACATTACACATAACACATCAATTTAATCAAACAACAAACAAAAGTTCTCACGTGCTACCTTCTAACATCATTACTCAAATCAAGTGAATTAGTCACACCAAATGAAGATAAACAATCAAACTCATTTAGTGCTCAAGGATCAGTCAGACCTGCAAGAAAAACTTGAACACTGATAATCACATATTCAAGTCTTTTATCCTAAATTTCTATTTGAAAGTAACTAACTAGTACAAAAACAAGTTACTAGCTTTCCTTACCTTAGACGAAGACCCCACCAATCCAAACTCTAGAGGTCTAGAACAAGTTATTCAAATAACACCAAATTTTAGTATAATCTTAATAAAATTGAGAGAAACACTTTTCTCAACTATTTCCACTTATAAAACAAAATATTCTCAAAGCAAACAATTCTGATTGAGATTCTGATCGGTTAGACATGTTCCTAGGATCCTCAGGTAATGCGTGGCTTGATCAAATTCTAAAGCAGATGAAATATGAAGTGTGAAATTTGAGAGAGAAGGAAGAGAAAGTTATGAAAGATGGAGGGTGAGAGAGAGAAAGTTAAAGAGGGGGTGGAAAGCTAAAGGGGTTTAAAAACTAAAAAATTATGGTAAATTTTTTAGCAAATTACTAAATTAATAAAATTAATTATGTTGATAAGGATAGAAAGGACAAAGGAAAGTCTACATTAAAAAAGTTGCAAAATCTAATACATTTTATATATAATGAAGGAAAATGGCAATTTGTGCCTTTAAGCTTAAAAATAATACTAATAATAGTGGATTAGGTAAGAATAATGATAATAAATAGATGGTAATATATTTAAAATGAATTATTTACGAATTACTTTTAAGTATTGAAATGTGTGTTAAGCTATTTTCAATAATTAAATAATTTATTTTCATTTTTTGTTTTAAAATATAATTAAGAGTTGTATGAAGTATAAAATATGTAAATCAAACAAAAACATTATATATATATATATATATATATATATATATATATATATATATATATATATATATATATATATATATATATAAACCCTAAAAGATTATCATGTTGAAATTTTGACTAAGGGTTAAAGTGAATTAAGTATAAGATGTGGTTATCTTTCGTGTATATAAGATTGTAGTTCAATTCAATAATAGATCGTGTAAGATATAAATGTTTCGTTTGTCATATGATATAACATTGTATTGTCGTATTTTAGTCTTACAAAGCATACACACGGTTATACCATAATTGCATATAAATATTTATTCTATGTTGGAAGGAATGGTTACTGCTTATGTTTGTCAAAGAGATGCATTGGCAAATGACAGGTCACATCAAGAGGTTTATTGGATAAGGAGTTAAAGTTGTTTTTCTTCATCAAATCTCTTAGTCAGGCATTGTCAACTCTAGAAGGATTATTTACATCGCATGACACTCCACTTTAGACAAACTCAAAGCACTACAAGAAAAAGTTAAATTATCTACGAAATTTTATCGACGGAACTTTATCCATCGGTAAAATATCATTATCGATGATTTTATCAACAGATATCATCCATCGCTAAATTTATCGACGAATATCATTCGTCCCTAAATTTATCGACGGATTTATAGATAGATTTATCCAAAAAAAGTCGATAATTATTGACGGATTCAGAAATCTGTCGGTAATTACCGACGGGCTTAGAAATCCGTTGCTAAATTTACATACAATCAATTTATCGATGGATTTTGTGTGTTTTCGATGGATTTTTCTTGTCAGTAATTTTTATTTTTTTGGTAGTGAAGAAAGGTTGCCCAAGTGTTAGAACATTACACGACCTAATGCCTCATTAAACGGTTTAACCAACATTAGATGGTCTTATATACACACAAGAAGTCTAAGGGATTTTAATGATAACAAACACTTTAAGTTATGAAGTGTTGACAAAAAAAAATTATTTCATGTGCAGTAAAATGGCAGTTTAATGCGTTAGACGGTTGCAGAATGTTCAATGCGTTATATGGTCTTACATTGGTCAACACACATTAGACAATGTGGTCATCATAAACGTGTTAGACAATCCATTAATGTTTAATGTGTTAGACGGTCTAGAATGTTTAATATATTAGACGATGCAACAATGCTTAATTTATTAGATGGTTCTTCCATGCATTTGACGACCTCTCAGGCAACGTGTATCAATGCTTATGTTTCCCATTAACAAGTGATCTTTATTGATTAAATGTTTTCCATCAACATTGATTAAATGTTTTTGAAATCAAATATTTCATATATGCTAATAAATGTCAAAAGATATACAAGTTTGGAAAGGTTTCGAGACCTAGCATTCAAAAACAATATCTGATAAAGAAAGTCTTCAAATATTCTATTTGATTTATATGCTTTTGTTATGAGCTATTTGATTTTCTTTTGAATTATTTCTATTAACCGATTTGATCATGAAGTGTAGAATTAATTTTAGATTAGAAAATTTCATACAAAGCACCTGTAGCAAAAAATATGAAGTTCTGTTGAAACAAGATTTTTTTAAACATCAGCTCATGTTGTTCCAAGATTTCAAATGGCCTTCTTTACGGAGTTATATAAATAACATCAAGTCGAAGATCAAGAGACAACAAGGAAAAAAATATAAGATACGAGAAATGCAGTTTGAGATAGAAAAAACGAAGTTGAACAAAGTGTTTTTGTATGTGTTGTTTTAGAGTGTTTAATCTTTGGGTTTTTGTGCGAAACACTTTGTAATGCTTTATAATTGTGAACCAAACCCTTATGAGCTTTAGTTGTGTTATTTTTTAAGAGTTTTCTTTCATATCTTGAGTGGTCTTAGTCTCAAGGGAAAATTAGGTCTGATATAACTTGAAATGATTTATGTACTCGTATAACCTAGAGAGGTTTGTGTACTCGTGATAACCTAGAGAGGTTTATATACACATTGTAATCTTTTATTGATTAATGAAACCTCTTAACCAATTTGCTTGAGAGAGAATTAGACGTAGCTCAAGAGTTTGGGTGTACCAGTATAAAATGTGGTGTGTATTGCTTTTCTTTTTCGTGTTAAACAATCTAGTTGTTTGTTTTGTTTCATTGCAAATTGAGTTTGTATTATGAAATGGAGAGATGAACAAAAAAGAATAAAAGATATAAGAATGAAAAGATTGTCTCTATTTTCTATTGAGAACAAAAGTAGATGGGTAAATATATACAAAAAATGTATCCATTCTAGGCATAGCTAAACTAAAGAGAAAGAACCAAATAAAAATATTACAATCTGATTCTGCCATAAAAGATAAAATAAAAAAATTGATGATAATTTAATTCTGGTATAAAAAATAACATAATTGATATTAGTTTCCTTCTAGAACTTTGTATCCATATCCTTTGAAACTCTCCGTAAGCTGAGGAGCAAATATTGATGAGATCAAACTTGGAACAAATGTTCTTGAAAGATTGAGGACTTAAGTATAAATGTCAGCCAATTGCTCTATGGTGGAAATGAGAAACATATGGATGAGACCCTTCTTCAATTTTTCTCTGACAATGTGACAATCTATTTCTATGTGTTTTGTACGTCATGATACATTGGATTTGCTGCAATATATCTTGCTGAGTTATTCTCACAGTATAAAAGAGATGATTTCTCAAAAGGGACTTTAAATCTTGAAGAAAATAAACTTGTCATTGAATTTCACATGTAACAATGTTCATTGCTTTGTATTCAACTTCACAAGAAGTCTTTGATATTGTTCCTTGCTTCTTTGATTCCTAGGATATAAGGAAATTCTCAAGATACTCACTAAAATCAGTTATTGATTGCCTTAAATCACTGCAGGTGCCCTAATCACTATCACAAAAGGCTTTTAGATGGGTAGAAGTGCTGGAAGAGAAAAATAAGCCAAGATTTGAAATTTCTTTGATATATCTTAGAATTCTAATTACTACATTATAATGAGTAATTGTAGGCTTATCAAGAAACTGAAAAAGTTGTTGAACATAAAATGTTATGTCATATTAGGTATTAGTAAGATACATAAGTCTTACAATCAACCTTCTACAGGCTTGAACATCTGTGAAAGACACACTTCTAGTAGAAGACAATTAATAAAATTATCAATAAGAGTGATTGTAGGTTTGCAGGCTAAAACATCTACATCTATTAACAATCCTAGTGTATATTTCATTTGATTCATCATTATTTCTTTTCTTACTTCTTGCTACTTCAAGACCAAGAAAATATCTTAGATCCCCAATATCATTGGTCTTGAATGTCTTATTCAAAGCTTATTTGGCTTGATTAATCTCTTCTTTATCATTTTCTGTCAAGATTATGTCATTCACATATACCAATAATTATGCAAAAGATCCTTTGGAAGAATTAATGAGCAAGGAATGATCATTCATAGACTGAGTATATCCCATAAAAATAAAAATGATGACAATTTAGCAAACCACTCATTGTTGGCTTTCTTAAATCCATATAAAGTCTTTTTTAAATTACAAACTTGTCTTGATTAAATAGAAGTCAATTCAGGAGGAGCAACCATGTATACATCTTCTTTTAACTCTCTATGTAAAAAGGTATTGTTTATGTCTAATTATTTCAATTTCCAGTTATAGATAGAAGCTAGACAAAGAAACAACCTTATAGTAGTCATCTTTGTTACTAGAGAGTTTTAAGGTAGTAAAATGCCTTCTGTTTATGTGTATCCCTTTGCCACTAACCTTGCTTTATACCTTTCAACAATCTCATCAGCCTTATATTTTATTTTGAATATCCATTTGCAACCTATAACAGTTTTGTACTTAGGTAGAAAAGTAGTCTCCCCCATGTTTGATTTGACTCTAAAGTAAATATTTCACACTGTATAACCTTTCTCCAACAGTTATGGTTCACAACTTCAAAATAAGTGTTTGATTCAACATGTGAAGAGAGAGACATAACAAAATATGTGTAAGAAGGTGATAATTTATTATAAGACAATAGAATTCAAATGATATCTAACTCTTGAAGATGTATTAGAAACATTGAGATTACAATGACAATCCTAAGAATACTCAGGTGGTGTTTTTGTTCTGGTACTCATTCAAATTGATTGTTTTGTTTCATTATCTTCATTGAAGCTTTGGTCTCTATAGGAACAAACTTCTTCTACAATCTATGTCTGATTCATGGTCATTATCAACATTATCACAGTGTGCAAAAATGACTTGTTATGGCTGACTCGAAACATGTTGATCTTCTGATTCATGGTCATTATTACTGTTATTTTCAACATTATAAGAGGATGTAAAAAATGACTTGTGATGTTGACTAAAAGCTGGTTGATCTTCAAAGAAAGACTTTGATTATGAATGTTAGGACTGTAAGTTTCATTGCTAGTATCCTTAACCCTTTGATATGAGAAAACATGTTCATAGAAGACAATATTCCTATATACAAAAAATTCTCTAGATTGACTATTCAACAAAATATATCCTTTTGTCCCCCTTTAAAACCAATAAAAACACATTTCGATGTCCTTATATCAAATTTTCTTTTATTTGTTGATAAAGTGCTAGCATAACATAAAGATCCAAACACCTTTAATTGATTAAAATATGGTAAAATTTTGTAAATGAGGAGAAAAATAATTTAAAATACGTGTGGGAAACATGCACAACATGTATCACATAATATGACTAATAAATTTTGGATAAATGAGATTCTATTATGAGAGCTCTTGCAACGTTTAATAAATAACCATGTTTCCTTTCAATTATACTATTTTGTTGTGGAGTATTAACACATGACATTTGATGTATTATTTCTTTGTTGACAAAGAAATTAGTCATGAAAAATTAAGTACCATTATCACTTCTTATTATTTTTATTGTTATCTCAAATTGTGTTCAAATAAAAACAACAAATTTTTCCAAGTTCTTGACAGCTTCAAATTTTTGTTTTAAAGAAAAAATTCATGTGTACCTTGAATACTCATTAACTATGGTCAAGAAATATTTATGATTTTGAATTCTTAATATTGAATATGGTCCCCACAAATCAACATGAATCAAATCAAAATATTTTCTAGATTTAGATGTACAAATAGGAAAGGAAAGACCTTTTTGTTTTTGCAAATGACAAACATCACAAACAAAAGATTTGTTATGTTTAACAAAAGAAAATTTATTCTTGCATTTTTTTGAAACATGTCCAAACCGAAAATTTCACTAACAGTAAAATTGACAATATTGGTTATATGTGAAGATTTGATAGGTTTGATTTTAAGTTTTTGATAAGAAGGGACCCTGAGTATATAAATTCGATCTTGCATCTCTACTGAACCAATCAATTTCAAGGAGTTCTTATCCTGAATGTGACAATCATTAGAGTCAAATGTAATAACACAATATAAATTATTAAATTAATTTGCTTCTAAAAGAAAATTAAAAGGGAAGTTAGGAATATAAAGAACATTATCTATGACATGATTTTGATTGAGAAAAATACTTCCAAAATAATTGGTAATGACTTTTTCCATGTGGTAATTTGATACTTTGATGAGATGAAGTGAAATGTGTCAATGATGAACAAATGTGGTCAGTAACACTACTGTCAAGAATCCAATAACTAAAAGAAGAAAGAAATTTGTTACCAATGTGTGTTCATGTTAGAAGGAATACACAAATTTGATTAGAAGCATTGCCATTGGATTTAGACTGTTGTAAGAAGAGATAACAATGTTTAATATTGCTCAAGAGTAAAACCAATTTGCTGAGAATGCACTTTTAACTTTGAACCTTCATGATTATGCTCATTATTATTAGAATATGCATTCTAATTTTTAAATTTGAACTGAGGTGGAAAACCTTGCTTTCTATAACATGTATCAATCGTATGCCCTGCCTTTCCACAATTATTGCAAACTTTAGAAGTATTTTGTGTTCCATAACTTCTTCTGCTAGTAATAATAATTGCTTTTGATTGATCGTCTCTCTTGTCGTGTAATGAGAGAACAAACCTTATTCAAGGATGACAAGAGGTCTCGTAAGAAATCAACAATTTCAGCCATGATTGGAAGTAGCGATCAGAGCTCCAAAATGAGTGTTTTAATATCATATTATGAAATGGAAAGATGAACATAAAAGAATAAAATATATGAAAATGAAAATATTCTCTTTATTTTTCTATTGAGAACAAAAGAAAGGTTAAGTATATACTAGCAGTATATCCATCTTATGTTTAGCTAAAGAGAGAGAAAACAAATAAAATATTACGATATGATCTTTGTCATAAAAGAAAAATAATTGAATTAGTGACAATTTAATCTTGCCATAAAGATAAAATAACATAATTGATATTAGATTTCTTATAAAAATTTCTTATCCATATTCTTTTAAATACTTTAATCAACTCCCTTCTTAGAGCCAATTGTTCCTACACTAAAAAGAGAAAAAAAAAACACTTATTATTGTATGAAATGTTTTTAATACATCATTTAATATCAAATTCATTACACAAAAGAAATGTATTCAAAAAGAGTGCTGCTCACCATTCAAAAACAATCTTAAAGCAACTACTTTCTTCTCAACCTGTATTGTATTAAAACTCTACTTAAATCTTTGCAACGACCATCAATTAATTACTTAATATATAAAACTATTATCACGTTCCTAATTAGATAATATTTACTAAAAAATTATAAAAACAATAATTAAAATCACAGTTTAATTCTTCCTTCTTATATATATTTTTTCTGTTTTTCACTATAAATATAAATTTGTAGATAGACTAATATAAAAAACTAGTGTTGGAAAACATTTGTATCCATATATTTTTTAATTTATACAATGCATTTTTATATAATTTCAAAATTTCAAAAGTGTGATTTAAAACTATATATATATATATATATATATATATATATATATATACATATTAGTTATTTTAAGTAAGAAAGAAACATATTTATATTTGAGGAGAAAAATTGTGTAGCTATATATTTTATTAAATAAAAAATATTTATATTTATTAAAAAATAAAATTATTTATTTGAAAAGTACAATGAAGTACTTGAAAAAATACCTCATGATATAAATTATTAAAGAATAACATTGTTTAATAAAACGGATTAAGATTGTTCATACATAACCAATCCAAAAAAAACAAAGTGCAGATAGACTAAAACTATTTTTCCTTTGAATTCTTTGGATCTAATTTTTTTAATAAACGGTTTGGAATCGATTTCAAATTGAAAAATAAAGAATTCAACCGTTTATTATAATGAAATATAATATTATATATTCAAAATTAATTAGTAATTAAGAAACTCATACAAGTATGTCTCTTGAATGTTGTGATATTATTATATTTTACTTATAATATATATTTATATGATAATAAATTTGTATTATAATTTTCAACTATAGTATTATATAGTTTATTTATGAATATGGAAGTTAAAATTATAAATAGAACTACAATCACATAAAAAACTCATAATTTATCTTTTTATTTAAAATTTTTATCATAGAATATTTAACAATTCTTTTATAAGCAAAGTTTTACAATTTTTGTGTAAAAATATTTTATATTATATTTTGTAAATATTTTACAATTTTATATTAACTACACAAATTAATTTAAACTGAAATATAAAATATTATTATTTTTTATTTAAATTTTATAGTAAATTAAAACTTAATTGCATTTAATTTTTATATTTCATTTGAGTGATTGTGGACAAACATCAACAATTTTGAGATTTAGAATTTTTTTTGAGTTAAGAGAGGTGTAGGAAGAAATACAAACGGTGCAGGAAGTATGAACCCAATACGGAATAAGAAAGCCCATAACCTGAGCGCGCGTCTGAACCAAATAGCAGAAGCGGATAACGGCAGGTTTTTCTCCTTCTCTCTCCCTTTCATTTCTCTATCACTCTCTTCCGCTCTCACTCTCACCACTCTCTCACTCTGAGAAGCAACAGCTTCACCTCGCTCCACAATCCAAAACCCTAACAACGAAAGAATAATAGTAATAAGAAGATGCTAGCATGTCCTAGCAGCTCCCTCCATGGCCTCGCCACGCTGCAACGCCATTCTCAACCATCTCACTTTCTCCTCTCCAATTCTCTCTTCTTCCCTCCCTCCCCTCGCCTTGCCGCTTCCCGCAAATGCAACTTCCGCTCGCTTCTTTCTGGCAGGAGTAGCCGCCGCTCCGCGGTCAGAGCATCCGCGAGCTCGCCGGAGGTTTCGGAGTCTGTCGTCGGCGACGGCGGCCTACTGCAACCGTATTCCGTGAAGATTCCCGTTGGTGATAGATATGTGAGTTTGGTTGCTTGAATTTCTTTCTGTTTTTGCGTTGTGGAGAAGTGTTTGGCTTGTTTTGGTTGGGGATTGGGTTGTGGAGTTGGAGGTTTGAATTCTTTTTCATTAATTCGAATGTACTTGACAGATTGAAATTTGATTGTTTGGTCTTGTAAGAGAGTGTTTTGCTTTGACTGTTGACTGAAATTCGAAAATGTTTCTAATAGCATAGTGACCTACAGGATTTAACTTTTGGATATATTTATAGTCAGGTAAATAAAGGGAGGAGTCGTCGGGTACTAATTGCTGAAGACATTTCCACCCAAAATACCTATTATCATTTCTCTATCTATATGTGTGTTCATATATATGTGTGTGTGTGAGTATGAGCGTGTATTAAAATAAAGTAGAAATATTTTAGAAGTTTTAATTTCTTTCAGCTTAAAGCGATGACATGAGAGAGAAGCTAATTTTTTAAAGCCTCTTCACCTGACGTTTCTTTTATTAAAAGATACTTTTACTTTTCTTTTGTAAAAGTTAAGTTAATTAATTTGTTAAGAGCATTGTGTTTGGCCTTGCTTCTTCTTTCACGGAGAAGAGAAGTCCAAAACCAGATGGGCAAACACTACGTAGAATTATTTATGCTTCCTTCTTCTGTCTCTTTGAAAGGTTATCAATATACTCGATAGTTTTGCATCTTTTCTTGTAAATGATTTATTGCCATTTTAATGTTGTTTAGGTCTGATTGAAAGTATAAAGAGCCAAAGTTATCAAACATATTTATGCTTTGACTTGTCAGGCTAATTTTTGAGCCATGAATCATAATCTGTATCGAATGTAAGATTCAGAAGCAATGAAAAAAACTTCAAATATATAATATTGGATCATATATACTGTTGCATTTAACAGATAACACAACTAAACCACAAGTCTCGTGAAACTATATTATTAGTTATATTTGAGTTTGTGAAGCATTTATTTTTTAGAAGAGTGGAAATGAAGCAATGGAACAGACAAACAGTACATGCATTGAGTGAATAAGTAGCAAATAAAGTAGTGAAATAATCAAATAGGGTAAATTTAGAAGTTATCCTTCAATTCCTTTTTTAATGATTTAAGCTTATACGATTTCACTTTCTTTCAAGAGAATTAGTGAAAGAAAAGTAAAAGAAGAAAAAAAAAATTACGAGTAGTTTAATTATGTGATTCTTATTGATAATGCGATGTTCCAGTGATTCACTTGTATGTAAGATCCAAAGTCATCTCATCTGAGGTTCATCTTATGATATGAATCAATATCTAGCTGAATTGCATTGAATCATGGATAGTAATATTCTAATAGCTATGCTAAGAGAGTTTTACAGTGGAAAATTTAAGAAGGATTGCAGGCTATTTCTTTGTGTAACCATGGGAAGGTGAAACAGTCTTGGGTTTAATTGTTGTTGCCTTAATATATTGCCCTTAAGTTAACAGCTAGGAGTTTTCCCTTGGAACCTTGCTCCCTATGGCATACTTAAGAGTAAGGACTGGCGGGAAAGCAGGTAAGAATTGAGTGAGGTAGAAAGGTTTGGATGGGCTGGGTGAAATATTCAGTTCTGCTGCAAAATCTCCGTTGTTATCCTGTTGTTTTATTGTGTATTTTGGTTTTGATCACGACTTGTGCCCTAATCTTCTGTTTTTGTAAGTTTGGTTTAATAAAAGAAAAGCTTCTGAACTCAATCTCATTAGTACTTAATTTAATTGGTTTGGAATGTTTGTTGATTAACATGTGAATCACCCCTAATTTTGGGTTATCGACTAGGTGACTGTTGCAATAAGCTTTCTTGGGTCTATGGAAGTGACTATGCCTTTTTGTAGCTCTAATATTGTTTCTATTTCTTTGCATGGTTTTATATCCTTGAATGCTTAGTTTTTTTTTGTTAAATGATAAATCTTCATTTTATTTTTATGTTACATTATTTTGTATCTATGGTGTTGTTGTAATATCCTAAAATATCTTTATAGAATAGCATCCAATAGTAGTTTGATTTACATATTAGGTTTTGTGACATTCTACAGATTCTGGTTGAGACTGGTCATATAGGAAGACAAGCAAGTGGCTCTGTTACAGTTACAGATGGAGAGACTGTAAGTTCCCATATTTCTTCTAGTAATTAGTTTATCCATGATTGTCAACATGATTACGTGGATCAAAAGTGTGTTAAAAGGAAAGAAAATTAATTCCTAACTGTAATCATATCTTAGGGTGCATTATGTTCTCAATTGTGTTAAAGGAAAAGAAAATTGATCATTATGTTCTCAATCATGTTTGTTTGTTTTAATAAACAAACAAGCTCTAGCTTGACGTTAAGCTCAATCATATATATGAGTTAAGCTAAAGCTTGATATTAAAAGCTCATGAAAAGGGGTGGAACTACTTGTATTTTGTGGGTGGTGATGGCCTATGAAGTATGGACATCAATACAAAGATACAACTAAATTAAAAAATATGACACAAGACACAATATATGTGTGTGTGTATTTATATGATTATAAGTCTATTAAAATGTGCTAATCAGTTATGGAAAAGTTCTACAAAAGAAAAATTTATGCAAACTATCATGTTTGGTCATCCTCATTGAAAAATATAACTTCTAAGTATGATTCATTAATAGATAAGCTAGCAATCTTGAGAATCCCATTATCATCCAATGAAAAGTTATCTTCTGCAATATCTCACAATTTAATTGTCTCTTCATTGTATTTTGATGAGTTTCTAGATGAAGATTGCTATGAACAATTACTAGATCCTTTGCATTTTGATCAATTATCTTATTTCGTTTTAAGAAGTGTAAAAAGGAGTAGGTACTTAATTTCTTACACTACAAGAAGAACATGTCCAAATAACTTAAGTGTTATCTTTTGAAATATTGGTGTGTGAGTTTTATGAATAATCCATTATGATTTTGAATCCATTTCACCTTTATCCCCACAAGAGTCAACATTGGCAAAACTTTCCCTTCTATCTGGAAAGTTTGCAAATTCTATATATACTTGTCTCCTTACAAGTACATAATCAAAGTACCTTTCTAAACATTTCTTCCTTTCATGAGTAAGTTCCATTGCTTGTTATGGGAGAAGTTTTTTTAATCTTCACTTAGCCATTCATGATTATAATATCTACCACATTAAAAATATATAAACAAAAATTAATATAATTCTTAAGATGTTATAATATCTACCACATTAAAAATATATAAACAAAAATTAATATAATTCTTAAGATACGAGTTTGTCTAAATCAACCTTACAAAACAAGCTTGTAAGGTGAGGTTTGTACTGTACTTAAATATTCTAATTTTGCCTTATCTTTACTCAGAAATGCACGTCTCAAACGTGAGACTAGATAATTGTAGGTGATTCGATAATAGGTGACATGATAGACCGAAGAAACCTTCCCAAGATAGAATTTTAATGACTCTAATACCATATCATGAAATGGGTTATGCCTATCTCAACCTTACAAAACCAACTTGTAAGGTGAGGTTTGCATCCCACTTATGTGTATTATAATTTGGCCTAATCCCTAGTTATTGTGCGATCTTCAACAATAATATTATAAGTAAAAATGTACATAGAAAAATATAATCATAAATTAATTTAAGAATATAATTTATTACCTCAATGAAGAGATTGCTACTCTTAATCTAACGATCAATTAAGGATAATAGTCAGTTTAGTACAACAAGTATTGACATTTCATTTTTAGTTCAATAAGAAAAGAACTAGTCTTAGTACAACACCTTTAATTCTAGTAGTTTTATTTGAACTCTCTTAATGGTTAATATAATTAAGCATGTGTTTGGTCTTTAATAATGGTCACATGTGTTTATTAAAGGAAAAATTAATTTTAACATGCAATTAACCTTAAAGGAGTCACTAAACAATTTAATTTTACAAAGCAAAAAGCAAATAGTAAAAGGTTTATTTCAAGGTTAATTGCATATTAATGTTAATTTTACCTTAGTAAACACATGTGACACCAAACACATGTTGAATTACCTCAACTATTAACGAATTCAAACAAAATTAACGGAATTATAGTTTTTGTACCAAGATTGTAATTTTTTTCTTATTATATTAAAACAAAATATGCGAATGCTTGTACTAAATCGACTATTTACCCATCAATTATATTGAGTTTAATACTTCACAAAAGGGTTAATGCTCAATTTTTGTCTTCCTTTCATGTTAGTATATGACCTTTCTCACATTTTCAATCATTGAATCCCACATTACTTATACCAAGTGAAGATAAAACTATATTCATATATGTTTTCCTGAGAACATCATAAATAGGGGAAGTGAATGCAAGTGTATAATTAACATTCGTCTATCAATCATTAGCGAATAAAGTTTCTTTCTCAAATTGTTCTATATCCACATTATTCTCTTTATTAGAATACCATTCATCACTAATAACCATATCCTGAAGTCCTTTCTTCAAACTTCTATACCTCTTTGTTAAAGCAACAAAAACCAACTTGAAGGAGTTGAAGTTATTGAACATTGATAATCTTATAGTGTCCCATAAATTAAGTTTTCAATATAGGTAGCATCATCTGCAATTTGTGTGATCCAAGAACATTGTAAGCTAGTATTATTATTTCTTTCAGTATTTTTGATTTTACAAATATTTTTCAATGAAAGATTTAAGGTGTGTACTACACAAGGAGTCTAATAGATTGAAGAAAATTCTAATTAAGGTTTTAATATAGGTAGTATCATTTGCAATTTGTGATATCCAAGAACATTATATTTTAGTATCATTATTTCTTTAGTATTTTTGGCTACACAAATAGTTCTCTGACATTGTCATATATTTTGAGTCGTGTCTTGTCTCGTCTCTTCAAAGAGGTGAGTGTTGTTTTGCCATCCACTACGTCGTCTCTTTCTAATTTTTCCTATTATATTTTTGTCTGCTATTAGTTTCTTTTTTCATTTTAATACTAGTAGATTCTTTTTTTTTTTTTTTTTTTTTTTTTTTTTTTTTTTTTTTTTTTTTTTTTTTTTTTTTTTTTTTTTTTTTTTTTTTTTTTTTATATGTTGGATCTATTTTGATTTTAGATTTTGTATTTTCTTTTTTATTTCTTGTTTAGTTGCAAAGGTTTTACCGTGTCTGGAAGTGGGACTGGTTCAAATTCTTCCAATGCCAATGTAAATGCATCCTCATTCCCTAGACCTAGAAATAAAAACTAGGAGATAGGACAAATCTTGGGTGGAAACGTGGACCAAGTGTTTTGGGATATGGAAAAAAGTTGAATGTAATTATTAGTCAAAGACATTCAATGGGGGAATGTTCAAATTCAAGCATCATCTTGTCGGAACTAGATATGATTTTGAACCTTGTGCCTTAGTGCTAGAAGAAGTTAAAATTGTAATGATGAAAGTGTTGCCATGAGCTAAGGAAGCATTAATGAAGAAAAGAAGGGTGAATGACATTGAAGAGTTTGATGATGAACAGAAAGAAGGGGTGAATAGCACTCAAAGTAGTATTAGCATGTTCAAAAATAAAGGAAAGGAAAACTCATGTGATGATGTACAAGGTACTTTAAATCAATTGTACGAAAAGTGATAAAGAAAAGTTGATGCTCAAGTTGTTGAAGAGGGAGATATTGAGTTCGATGATGAATAGATTATTGAAGAAGGAGATAATGTTGAGGTTGAGGAAATTCAAGGTGAAGGTAATGGTGGAAATGTTGACTTAGTTGGACCAGGTTCAGTTGATCCAACTCTTGATGCACTTGATCTTGATAATATAGTTTTCGATGCCAGTGTTGATGATGCACACTTTTTATCCAAGGAAGAGCTTGATGGAGATGATATTATTAGAGGATTGGAGACAAAAACTTGAGTTTTATTTTTTTATTTTTTTTTTAACTTTAGTTTATTTAATTGTTGTGCCTCATGAATTTATTTTTTGTGAACTTATCTTATTTTGGTGTAGTTTCAACTTACATAGTAGTCATGTGCACTACTAAACTTAGTTATTTCAGTATTATAGAATTATTGTTTACTATTTTGATTAATTATGATGTTGAAATGTTGATAGTATATTATATTTATTTTTATACAATGTAGACTGATAAGAGTCTACAAGTCCAGTCTATGTAGCTCCCACGAGTCTATATAGACTCTCAAATCTGATAACCTTGAGTATAGCTCTAACCCTGCTCATGAATAACTCAAGAATATTTCATTTGCTAAAATGAAAATGTCTATTAATTTCTAAATTAATAAATTTGGAAAACCCATCAAGAATGTATTTGGTAATAGGAAAGAAATGATCAAACTTTAAACGACCTATAAATAACGAGCTGAAGCTTCATATTTTTCCAACTAGTCAAGTCTAAGCTTTAAATTTGGCTTGTTTAAATAATTGTGTCAAGCTTGAGCATCACATTTGCAAGCCAAGTCTGAACTTTAAACTTTAAGTGTTCAGCTTTACTTTACTAGTTTACATGTCCAAATAGTAAAATAGTAAACTTTAAGGCAATTGTAGAAAATTTGTACTGTGGGTTCAAAATATGGTTAGTTTTTCTATGTAGATTCTTTAAAAATTGGGTAAAAATTTGTTGTTATGTACATTCTGCAAATATATTATTAGCTGGTTCAAGTAAATAATATACTGCTTTTTTACCATAAAAAGAAAAATTATTGATGTTTCCAGAGGTTAGTAAGTGTTAATGCGCATATATATTTGACTGTGGAATATTTAGCCTGGATTAGAAATTTGAATAAATTAATATCATGTTTGTTATAATGAGCTGGAGAATATATAGAATGGAAAAGAATTCTTATGATGATGCGTTGATACTCATAATTCAACATTGACACTTACCAGACTTTTTGTTAACATTTTATTTTATTTATTGAAGAAAATAACATTTTACATTATTTTAGGATGGAAACAATCATTAACTTATATATGTAGAATTCAGAATTTATTCTTTTAAAAATTCAAGCTGCTGTTTTTCTTATTGCAGATTGTGTACACTACTGTTTGCTTGGATGATGTTCCTAGTGAACCATCTGACTTTTTCCCCCTTTCTGTTCATTATCAAGAGCGATTTTCAGCAGCTGGTCGTACTAGGTATGACATATACATTTCTGTTTCCAGATTTCTTTTTACTTATTGCAGGATTCTTTTTATTTAGTTGTTTAGTACTTCAATTTACAATGTTTCAGTGGAGGGTTTTTTAAGCGAGAAGGAAAGACAAGGGACCATGAGGTACTGCTTTTCTAGTCATCAACTCTGGCTTTACAGTAATGTCAATTGACGAATGATCTTATCCTGGACACCCATCTTAAATTTCAACAATTTGTGACTTATATTGCGCTTTGCTTTCCTCTCTTTGCTTTTGACATTCACTTTTACTTACACGGTCAAAATTATTGATAGAAATCTGATACACTGATTTGTTATTATGAATAGGGTGAAAGATACAAGATGAATACGAGACTTTGTTAACATAAGGCTATATACAGAGCTTAGTTACAAGTTAGCTGTAGCTGTCTAATAGAACAGTTACACTCGCCAACAGTACTACTGCTGTAACAAAAAACAACTGTCTAACTAAAACAAAAATACTGGCATACTCAATACATGTCAAACAGAGTATTAGACTCACAATTATGATCAACACTTGCATTCTAGTTTCCAATCAACAAAATAGCAAAATGTGGAGAGACTGGAATGTGTTGTTATTTTGCTTTTGCTTGAGGAGGACCCATTGTTCTCCTTGTTATGTAAAAATAAATACCAACAAAAGCCTTACCATTGTTTAAGGTTAGCTATGTAACTTTTTTACATAAAAGTAAATAATAGAGGAAATTCAGTCAAATTATACTTAAAATAAATAAAGATGCTTATGGATACCGAATCCATATATTTTTATTATTTGTATTCATGACGATGACTAATGTCTACTTTTGTAGTTTTCCATGCACTTATACAATAGATAAAGTACTTCTATCTTTTATAACAGCCTCATTGGAAAACTTCGAATAATTTTGTTTAGGAAGAAACAAATTCTTTTATATACCCGTTATTCCTTTGAGGAAAAAGGTGGAGCCTTGTTCTTATTGCAAGCCATTATTTATTTCAGTTAGATGTTTTGTTCTCTAATTTGTGCTTGGTTTCTTCTCTAGTTTTTATGTCAAACTATAGGGAAGAGAGAAACATTGAGCGGATTCCATGTGTTTCTTAGACAACACGAATGCTTCTTTTATATTGGGAAAAGGAAATCAATACAATAAATAGAGGGGATTTGATATCATCTAATCACAAAGATATGATACGAGAATAAATAAAAATATTCCTAATGAGTACATGTATAATTTATTCCAAGAACATTTAATTGACCTTCTAAATTGCGTGCTTATAATGCTGAAGAATTTGACAGATAAAGTAAACACTTCTTATTTTTCTTTCATGAGGACAATCCATGTGACATGGATATAGTCATCAATAAATGTGACAAGCAATTTAGCACTAGGTATACTAGAATTTGATGAAGGCATCCGAAACATCAAAATGGACCAAATCAAAAAAGGATGAACACTTTTTTTGTTACTAGGCGGATGTGGCTTGATGGTGCTTTGCAAATTGACATATATCATGCTTGAGTGACTCAACGAACTTGTTAGAAAATGAAGAAGGAGACATAGACCTTAGAACTTAAAAAGATAGATTTTCGAGATGATAGTAGAGAAGCCAAATTTGAGAAGATTGTAAAGCAGGGCAAGACTGGAGACAGGAGGTAGCCATTTGTCTATGGATACTATCTTTGGTTCCCAAGTCTTCAAGGATGAAGCCTGATACGAAATTACTTAATAAGCCTTCCTTGAGGCTGACGTTTTAGTTTTGCCAGACAAATGAGACGACGACGATGTGATAGTGCAATGAAACAAGAACTGGATGTACTTTAAGCAGCCCAAATATGCATAGGAAATGGGTGCACTGCAGATAAAGAGGCCATGCTGCTGATGGAAGATACATCTTGCAATTTATGTAAGAGAGGCTGCTCAGAGGCCAAATAAACCCCTATGAAGCATGTATTTTATGTGTTGAATCCGGAAGTCCAAATAAACCCCTGTTAAGCATGTATTTCATGTGTGGAAGCTGGAAAGCGTGATTGAATTTCTTATGGGCTTGGCATGATGAGTCTGAAAAGCCACTTGAAGAAGTTGTGTCAATCATAGACCTCCCACTAGGTGGGCCTATAGAAGGAGGAAGCCAAGCAATACAATTGGGCCGGGGCTCCATGAAAATAACAAATAAAATTGAAGGAAAAGGGGGGGTGGGGTGCGCACTTAATCAGTGTGTAATTGGTTGGGAGGCTCTAAAACACCTAGTGATCTTATACAGTTCCTTTCATTTTTTTTGTTTCTCAGTCTTTCTTCTTTCATCTCTGTTTGGGAATGTTTCCCTGGATATGATCATCGATAGATTGGCTCTCTTTACTGAAATCTTTGTATAGATTTAACCAGTTATATCATTATGTACTATGAGTTGGTGGTTGGGAAGTTTCTAAGCATTTTTAACCGATTCAACTTCACTTAATATTGGCTTTTATGTATTATTTACAAGTTGGATGAAATTTCTTCTACAATATATTTTACGGAGAAGGCGACATCTTATTTATATAATGTTTTGTTATATGTAAAAGGTTTTGTTTTTAATTCTTGTCCTTAACTTTTCATCGGCATGTGCTGCTCGCAGGTTCTTATTTGTAGATTAATTGATAGGCCTCTACGTCCTACTATGCCAAAGGGATTCTATCATGAAACTCAAATATTATCTTGGGTATTGTCCTTATAATTTTTCTTCTTAAAATTCTGTTGTTAGTGTCTACTTCAATTGTTCTGCGTACTACCTGTGCTTTTATGTACTCATGGTCCAAATTTATTGACTTGGGGGATAGAACTGCGGTTAAAAGAGTCCAACAATTATATTACAAAATATTTGAAAGATATAACATCCATTGACATTACTAAATTTCAAGAAAAATATCAGATAAGAAGTTAATTTTTTCTTCGAATTGACTCAATTTATATATTTAAATAAATTATCAATAATTTTAAAAGTTGTGAAAATGGAGATCTTACCTAGGAATGGAAAGTAGGGAAAAGTATGCAAACCATGGGATTACAACACTAGATAATGAAATTCTACCCCTCTGGATCCATTATTTTTTGAAAATGCACTAGTAGGTCACATGCTTCTCATGAGTCACAAACTCACCTCAGCTAAGGTTCCAAGTTAACAACCCAAATATAAAAGGCAAACTTTTTTACAATGCACGAAGCTAAAACAACAAAAGAAAAAGTCCAGTGAGAGTAGTCAATTGTGTGCATTCACACCAGTGCAGCACACCCTTACGGGGAAGGTTGCATCACATTGGACCTTGGGGTTGCAGTCGTTGCATGACAAAAAATCACAAGAGATCCTTTTTTGGAGGTCTTTGCTGTGATTTATGTTTATCGTAAGGGACTCAATTTCAGCCCTGAAAATGGTATTTGTTTGTCTTTTATTAATGGTAACTTTCTCTTTTCACCTATAACGCACTGTTTTCTTTCCCCATCTTTAGCAAATCAGCCCTCCTTCCTGCAATTTGCTGCTCAACTTCCCTAGTTTTGCCTTCAACTTTTGACAATGTTTCTGACAATGAATTTGATTACCTTTCTGGTAGTGCTTCCAGTACCAATTCCTAGCTGACATGCAACTTCCAACCAAACCTGTATTCTTTTTTCTTTTTGGTTCAACTACAATGGCTTCATCCAGCCAATCACCCACTTGAAAAGGATTAATCTAAATGAGAGAAGATTTATTCAATTGATTAATTCCGAACAGTACCTCAACCTCTATATTTAGAGAGTTCTAACTCTAGAGTAATGTTTAAAATGAGATTTCTAGAATCTTCTAACAACTTCTAGTAGTACATTTAATATGCATGATCCTAATTGAGGGTTGTTATTAAAACCTCTTGTAAAGCAAAGGTTTGCCCCCTCTCTAGTCGTGAATACCTAATATGCATGATCCTCCTCGTTGTGATGCATTAGCATTACTATTTTTATTTAAAAAATTATACGTCATGTACTAATAATCTACTTGTGTTTAAAATAATAGCCATCCCACTAGTATTTTCTCCTTGTAGTGGTTTTTGAAGGCAGCCTCTCCATGCCACTTGCTGCATTTGACTACTAAGTCCAAATCTATATATCTCAAGCAAGCCATTAAAACCATGATTGTGATGGCCATCATTGTCCCTTTTGATCTTTATCTTCTTCAATATTCTTACAAAGTGGCTTAGGTTTAACTCAACTCTACAAACTTGGTTTGTAAGGTTGGTAATGCCCTATGTATATTCTGTATTTTCACACGATCTCTGGTCAATGTAGGGAAATACTCCCTCACATCCAATACTATTATGCGTGGTACATGTATAACACAGTGACTAGTCCTTTTAATAGATTTAGGATAGCCTCTGACACTCCTACGGTATTGTCATTTCTTAGTGAAAGTATTCCTTACCGTCCGGTATCCACTCTAGTTACACTTACGTTCAAATAAAGGAATTGAGTAAATCTCTACACATGTATAGCAAATTTTGGAGCTCTGGATGTTCATCCCACAATACTTAGACCATTGCACCAGACTTTTAGTTTTAACTCCAGCCATGACCACTACTAGACTGCAAAATACTTTCATTGATCCTTGAAATCTTCTAGTTTCAAGCTTGATTATTTCTTCAACAATCACTTCCACACAATATCACATATTTTAAAGTTGTTGTAAGTTTCTCTTAAGCTCAAGGAATACCATTTTGTCATAGACACTCATCCCTTTTGTTTAATCATTTTACAAAATTTATAGATAGATGGTTGTGGTAAAACATTAACTTTTATTATTATTTCCTTGCTGGCTTCAAAGTAGGTTTTAGGAAATACCATATGTTGAAAATCGCATACCTGTAAATGTCCTAGGCAATAACTGTGATAAGCAGGACCGCCATCGCCCTTTGCTTTGTTCTTTATCAGTTAACAAATTAATGATGTTTATTTCATTACTCTGCTGTAATGAAATGATGTACTTGTCATGCTTTTGTTCATTTTTATTTGGTGTATTATAATGACTGTACCTTACGGAAATTTCACATGCTTTTTGTCTACTGTAAATTGATGATTTTAGGTTTTGAGCTATGATGGACTGCACTCCCCTGATTCTTTGGCTGTCACTGCAGCTGGTATAGCAGTGTAAGTTGGTCATTCTGTTTACTGGCACCTGAAGGACATTAGACCCCATGTGAAATGCTATTTTTATTCCTATTTAAATTATTAAAAACTTTTCTTACCCTAATTTTTGTGTGCCAATACATAATACTGATGATAATTCAATGAAAGGGGAAATAAATAAAAGAAGAAAGGACGATGAGATGGTGTGATAATCCAATAAATGATGTAAAAATAAGGCATGTATGCATTATGACACAGATACACGGACGTGGTCCTGAGATATTTTTGTCACATGCATTATGCTATCTAAACATGCTCACTAGCACTCTTTGTATCTGTTTGTCGAAGATCACATCAATTAGAGGTATGGTCAAATTATAATATATTGGTGAGGACTACCCTTGTTTTAGAAACAGTTTTTGTAGGGTTGTAATATGTCTAAAGTCACATTTAATACTATTAATTTTAATCATTAAATTTCCAGTGCACTTTCAGAAGTACCAATGTCAAAAGCAGTTGCTGGGGTTCGTGTTGGTCTTGTTGGTGATAAGTATATAGTAAATCCTACAACTAAGGAGATGGAACACTCTGAATTGGACCTCTTGCTGGCTGGCACAGATGGTGCAATACTGATGATAGAGGTAAAACATTGTCCTTTCTTGTGATCATGATAGGAATACCAATATACTAATAGAGCATGTTAGATAATTATTTGTAACTTGCTTGCAATAGAAAATCATGCTTGTATAGCTATCCTAGTATTTTGGAAATAGAAAATAGAAGATTCTGTGAAGGTCATAGATATTATCTTACTCTTCATGCAATACAACTATTTGTTCTGTATATATTTTTCCGTTAGTGTCTTTTCCTAGTTATTATGATAAACTCAGTCTCAAAGGATGAGCCGAGGCAAATAATATGGTAAATAGCTTGCCATGATTTGGTACCAGAATACATATACAAGAATGCCAGTATCCTCATTCCTGCACTTGAATAAATAAGATGGAGAAAGCACCGTGTGTTCAACCTACACTCTTGTACCTTTTATTGATATATATATATAAGGTGAGAAACTTACCTTAAATCCTAACCCTAAAACTGGGGGTACATACAAAAGAAATAACAATAAAACAAGATTACATTTCAACACATTTTTTTGCAACCTGCCTGCTGATTTGTGATCTTAATAATTTACTTAGACTGCTAATTGGTTGGAAGTGATTCAGAGTTCTAGATTTGTCTCCTTTGCACATTCTCTTTGGGTTTCAACTTGACATATAAGTAGATTATCACAGATAAAGACCACCTGTGAACTGCAAAATGAAGAGGCTTCCAGGAGGGCCAGCAGAGTTACCCTTCAGGATATTTATTTTGAAGCAAATTTAATGGTGAAAACAGATGGTAGATGAAGTTTTATGTCATTAAGATCAAATAATGGAACCCCTAATTAACATATTTGTAATCCTTATCCAAATCAAGTACTTGCAATCTCAACAATTATTTTTACTTCACCCGCAGCTGTCAGTAGAGAACAGATTTCAAAATTTTTCCTGCCCTTCTAATTCGCCAGTATTTTGAAAGCCGAGACCTTTCACCACTTTCAGCTGTCTTAGAGTCAAATTGCAGGAATGTGCATTGTTGGTATAAAATAATAATAATGAAATCATATCAATGCTGAATCTAAGATATGTTGAATGTGAATAATGATTCTGGAAACTCTTATGGCTGTACTTTTATGCTGGCTTAACTGGTATATATATATATTCATTGCAGGGCTATAGCAATTTTATTTCAGAAGAAAAGTTACTCAGGGCTGTGGAAGTTGGTCAGGTTATTATCTTATAGTAGTACTACGTAGATAAGCTTATGAAACCCATTGTTTCTTAAATTATTATTTGCGCTGCATCATGCAAGACACTAATTTGTGGCCATTTGATGTAGAGCACTGAAAGCAAAGAGTCTCCACAGAGGATTTCGATCTTCATAATTGTCGTCGTTATCAACTTCTTACAAATTTACCAATTTGAAAATATTTCAAAACAACCTTTTTGCAGTCTACGTCTATCTGTGTTATTAAAAACTTCAATTCATTTTCCATGACTATTATTGCTTTGAGCATATGAATATTTCACTAGGAAAGCTAATATAGTGCAAGAGTAAGCTACTTGCCTCCATAGCAGGTTTTTAGTTATAGTGGAATTGTAATGTTTACTGTTTACACATTTCCATCTTTGTGTGATCTGTTTTCTTTGATAGTTTATGAATTGTATTATATTTTTCCTGTTGTTCACTGTCAGGATGCAGTACGAGCAATCTGTAATGAGGTAGAAGCTTTGGTTAAGAAGTGTGGGAAGCCAAAGATGTTGGATGCCATCAAGTTACCTCCTCCTGAACTTTATCAACATGTTGAAGTATACTCCTTGCTATCCTTTATCATTTTCTGCTATTAGTTTTAGTCGAAAACTTTAGAATTATTCCTGATCTGTGAATGCCTATCTAAGGACTTGTTATTCTCCCCCTAACATTTCCTACATTACTTGACAATTCCTCTATAGTTTGTATATTACATCATTTCGTTGTTTGTTTGGACAATAGTACTTCACAAGATTAATGCTATTGACTTTACGTGGGTGGGAACAGTGGCCAACAATAGGACAAATAACAAAAATTAGAAATTAATCAGAGACTGAAAAAAAGAATACTGAAATCAAACTGCAATATCTCAGCCAAATTTGGGGTTTCTAAGAAGTTGAACGACTCTGTTGGAAATATAGAGTTGAGTTTAGGTAGGGTATATGAAGAAAGGAAGCTCTCAATATCAATGTTGCAAAACTTGAGAATCGTAAGAGGACAAGGGGATAAAAAATGGTAACTTGAGGATTGTAACTCGACTTGTAAGAGTTACTAGTTTATAAAGAATTATATTCATCAACATTTGTGTGCATTAACAATAATATAGATTACCAAAATAACTCATACATAATAATAAGTCCTTAAGTAGTAAGATTCAATACATAACTAAAAATAAGTTCATAATTAATAAAATGTTTGTGCATAAAACAACTAATAAATTCATAAATGATTAATACAAACAAACTATCCAAGAAAATTCTTCATATTAAACGCAGGATAGTCTTGGTCCTTCTCGACATGATCTTCATTTTATTAATGTCATCTCCATGACCTTCATCATTATCAGCAATTAGAGGAACATCCAAATCATCATATAGTGCAGCAACACCACCTTTACTAGCACCTTTATATTCTCGAACTTCAACTAAGATGTATTTGTCTGAAACATCTAAACTTGAATTTGCTTTCGTCTCCTTCATAGTCCATTCATCATTAGAATCTTGTGTTCCTAACATCCTTCTTTCAACCTTGACTGAGCCATCACAAACGCCACAACATTCATGGTGTTTTGCTGTAAACAATTTCTTTTCTTGGTGTGGACCTAAATAAATATAAAATTAATTAACACATCATCTTAGCCTCTCAAACATAAATATAAAATCAATTTCATATTTCATAAATTTAAATTCTTACTCTCAAAAGCACTCTAATTACACTCACAACCAGATGAATTATAAGTCAAACCCAATACTCTAATTGCAAATATTTATAATTCTGGATGTTCATCCCATATGATTCCCACTATTGTGATGGAGTTTTGGTTTTTAGTGTATGTTGAGCTATCAGACTACAAGTAAATCCAGACTTGCTCTTGAAACTTTCTATTTGAGTATGAATCTTACTGATCTCATCAATATCTCCTACCAACTTATCTAAAGTATCATACATTCTACGTTGCACCCCATAATCAACTTTAAACACAACATCATAGTGCAACATGGGATTAAGGTCTTGCAACATACAATTACCTATACAATTGGCTGTCCCGTCTTTGATAAATAATTTCCCAAAGGTGAGTGTAGCTAAGTAAGATAAAAATAAATAAATTAATCTCCAAACAAATTAGAAAAATTTCTCATTTGAATATGCTATGCACAACACCTAGGCGAAGAACACCCTTCATGCAATAAAAATTATTTTCCGAAATTCCTTACCCAATATCAAATTTTCCACAAATCCTCCATCTCTAGTCTTTACAAATTGACCAGATTGCTACTGCTTGGATACGAACATTCTAGTAAGTGATTTTTTATTTTCGTTCAAGCATCAGAAAATAAAAAAAGAAGTGGAAAAATAAGTATTGGTTAGCCTTATCAAATCTATCCCTTTAGTATAGTTGTGCAACAAGAAAATAAGATCACTTCGTGACGTAGATTATGATTTTCTTACCATTAGCTATTGTGTCATGATGGAATGCTATTTTCTTCTCATAATCTTCCAATATTAAATCAATGCAGTGGGACGAGGTGTCTAATATAACTTTTGTCTTCTTGCATTAACAATTCTTCATTGCCTTGTAATTTGTTCCATTATCAATTACAATTTGGATGGCATTCTGTTCCCCAACCTCCTCAACTACATCATCCATTATCTTGAAATTTTTTTAGTTGTCTTGCATGGGTCAGAAGTGTCAATAGACTTCAAAAAGAAATTCCTTTTGGACTATTTACCAAAAAATTAAGTATTGTCCTTTCTCTCTTATCAGTCCATCCATCTGTCATTCTTGTGCACCCATTTTTCTTTCAAAATAGTTTATGTTCTTCGAAGAACAGATTGGTCTTTTGTACTTCTTAAGAAGTAGACTTTAAGACTAACTCAATCTTACAAAATCGGCTTATATGATGAGGTTTATACCTACTACTAAACTATTGAAAGGCCTTATCTCTAGTCAATGTGGGATCTCCAATACTCTATTCACATCGAGATTCTCCAACTTGTGTGCAAGACTATATATTTAAGAGTGCCCGATAACAGTCCAATAGGCCCGACAACTTTGTTAAGATAGATTCTGATAGCATCTTAAGATGTACACTTTAAGTCTAACTTAACCTTACAAAACTGACTTATAAGATAAGGTTTGGCCTCACTTATAAACTATTGGAATACCTTATCTCTAGTCAATGTGAGATCTCCAACAATACCTATTGCTTCAAATATTTCACCCTAATTTCATAGTGTGATGGTGGCTTAAATCTGACACCATGTTTGGCAACCAACTCAAACATCCTCTTGAAGTCTTCACTCTTTACTGCATTAAATGGAATAGTATTGTTGTAGAAAAGTAGAGCAATTTCTTGACTTACATCCTCCCTCTCAATTCTCTTGAAAATGGTATTGATAGTAGTTTGAGTGTCCCTTTTCTAGCATTTTTTGAATCACCCATACTACTATCCCACAAGCCTTCTCTAGATATAGCTATGGTGTTGTTGTGGTCAGGTGCTCTGCCTTGAAATAAGTTGGGTCCTTGAATTTGACCTCATTCCAAAAATAATTCCTCCACTTGTGTAACTTGTGTCATACTGAAAATTGGCCATTGAAACTCAAGCTGAGATTCTTGGATGAGTTTGAAAGGACACAGTACCATTTATATACTTCTCTGGACTCAGGCCAGAGTTATTACTTTCATAATGTCATCGGGATCATGCAATTGTGCTCTGCGTTTCACTTCAGACTTCACCCTCCTTCTCCACACTGTTCTTCTAAAATCTCTAGCATGTTGTGTTACTTTTATCTGGTATGAAGTTTTATTGTGTTTTTTTGCTTATTTGTTGCTATTGGTAGTTTCTTGCATGTCCTTGTATGAGAGGACTACACTTTTACTTTATGAATCTTTGTTAGACAAGATAATTGAAGACTTCATTAAATAGTTTTTTGAATAGTTGTTGGATAGAAACTGAAGTGCGAGGAATGTGCAGGAAATTGCTGGTGATGAGATAGTAAAAATTCTTCAGATTAAAAACAAAATACCCAGAAGAAAAGCCCTTTCGTCATTAGAAGAAAAGGTTCTGAATATACTCACAGAAATTGGGTTTATCTCAAATGACTCAAAACTGAGGAGTAATTCGGAGACTATTGCAGAGATTCTTGAGGATGAGGATGAAGATGAGGAAGTAATTGTTGATGGTGAAGTTGATGAAGGTGATGTTCATATAAAGCTTACTTCACACAAACCAGCACTTTTAGTAAGTACTGTGCACATTTCTAAATTTTTTTCCCTAATTTTTTGAAATGTATTGTTAAGTGATGCATATATGGTTAACTTAGGCTCAGTGCTCTCAGTTCATATTTATTTTTTATGGCCATCTCTTAGGCATAGATGCAAACAGACTGGATTGCTCAAATAAGTTGATTTTCTTTTGCTTAAATGATTTCTTTTGGTAAAACTGTACTAGCAAATACTTTTGTTATTTCTTCTCTGCTTGTATGCTGGAAGTTCCTCATCTTATCTGTTGATTAAAGGATTACTAAAATTTCTGAAAGGATGATTGCCAATAGGGGTTCTTTAGGGATTCTGAATCTGAATATGTTAGTGACTTGATTTATGAAAGAAATTAGAAGGCTACTACTGCTAAAAAGTTGTCTGAAACATAACTCTTTCCAATCTTTCTGTTAAGGAATTTATTAAAATCGTTCATGATTTCTCCCTAAAATTTGTAATGTGTTGTAAGAGAACTTTGCAAACCAGAAAAGTGTAGTTGAATGTGTGGATCTATCTGTCTACGAAGTATTGAAGGATTTTTACACTTAAATTTTAATAACTAAACTTAGCTTGCATTGCGATGAAAGCTTCTCTTCTCTCGGCTGGATACATGAGGATTTGCTTTCCCCAGCTTCAGCAATCCTAGATTGAAATGTGTCCAACAATCTATTATTTCACTCAGAGTTGACAGACACCCAAAGAAGTGCTCACATTGCTTCTTCTACTGGTGTATAGATTTCCCCTCTCTGGTACTCTGCTTGTAATTGTTTTAGCTGAAATACAATTGTCAGTGCAGAAGAATTGGCCAGCTTTGTTACATGCTTTACCCCTTGGGTTTTGTTTTCCTTAAATTTCTCTGTTTATGATAATACCCTACCGTGTGGTATTATTTTCTCTGTTATAATGTCTTTATTTAGACCTCCCCCCAAGAACTGTGACAAAAAAGGGATATTACTCGTGTTATATTTTCCTTGTTTTGTGTATGCACTATCTTACTCTAGGTCAATCTTTCTGGCAATTGACATTGTTCTTCATAGTTTATTTTTGTGTATTTGAATTGTTTACTGTTTATACTTTGTTCCTTGATTCATGTAGAGATCATGCCTTGCTCTCTTGTATACCTGTTTTTATGAATCCATTTGGTTTTACTATTTAACATTATCTATATCTTTTCCCTCTACAGTTTTCTGAGGTAGATGTCAAGTTGGTATTTAAGGAAGTTACATCCAAATTTTGGAGGAAGCGCATAGTAGAGGTATGAATACTTATAATGAAACAATTGAGATTACAATCCAACATAACATTATGTGTGATTTTTGCTGTCGTTGGGAGAGTTCTGTCAAATAGTCTGAGTTTCTGTTTTCTTCATAATGGAAAAAAAAACTCTTACATTGGTGTTGAAAGTTTTAGTTATGAGCCAAAGAGAATATTCTAATAGTTGTGGCAAACACATCTGTTAGTCTTTGTGGAAGCACAAATGGAACATGTATTCCTTCAAGAGAGTCTTAACGGAGTTGCTGTTCTCAACTATTGAAATTTAAACTTGTGATATTATTCCATTCCATGCTATAAAAATGCATTAATCATTTCAATGGGCAATTAGGTACGAAGTGGCTAGCTATTTATCATGAATTTACTATAGCAAACACAAATGCATTTGATATAAAATTAGTTGTTGGCGTACATGTTAAATAGCTTAAACAATTGGTGACATTGTATTAGACTGAAATGTCATGTTTCATGTAAAACTTTTCCAAGTCATGGGGCTAGCTTATTAAGCTTTAGTTTGAGTTGGTCCTAATAAACAAAATGCATCATCAAGTGAATATATTTTTAAATATTGTTAAAAATATGATTTGATTGCATTAAATAGGGAAATGTGGTATGATTTGATTACATCAAATGGAGAAATATGATATGATTTGATCACATGAAATAGGGAAATATCTTAGCAAATATTCTCCAATATTAGTTTCGATTTTGTTTCTTATTACTGCTTCTCTTCATTATAAGAGTACTCACGTGTGTACAGGACGCACAATTTAAAAGAAAAAATCCTTTCTATATGGTATCATAGTGGTTCTGTCCTCTATGACTTGCTTTGACACTATTTCATTACTTAGTTACCTAAACAAAAAGAAAAAAAAATGCAGCTCTAATTACTGATCTCTTCTACCAGGTCTAATATTTTGTGCCACTTTGATTCGTAGATGTTGTTCACTGACTTTGTCTCTCTAACTTTATTCCCCTCTCTAAAATACCCCTTGCATTATTTTTTCTCCCCAGCCGCCCTTCCAAGCACTTTTGCTCCCAAGCAACTGCTCTGCTTTCTGCCAGCTTGCATGCCCTCAAGCAATTTTACTCTGTCAGATGTCTTGCTATCTAAGCAATATTTCTCTTCAGAACTATTGCACTCTTCAAATACTTTTGCTCTTCGGCAACTGCCATGCTCATTTTACCATTTTAGCTCTCGAGAAGCTATCAAACTCTTTAAGCAGTTTTTCTCTTCAGAAGTTGATGTGCCGCCCAAGCCTCTTTTTCTCTCCAGCCATTGCGTCCTTCAACCTAATGCTACCCAGCAATCTACCCTTCTCTGGTTACCACCTTGTTGCCTGACTCTTGGCCAACCACCAATATGTTCTGTTAGTTTCTCAACAATCTTCGCACACCTGCACCAAATTGATCCGTTAAGCTTTGCCATTATTGACTTTGTTAGCTCCAGCAACCAATTGACTGACAAGTTCACCAAGTCTCTCAAGTGCTTTTGTTGTGATAATATTTTTTGTAACAAGCTTGACTCATGATACATATGATCTAGATTGGGGAGTGTTAAAGGTATGATTTCATACATTAAATAGGAAAATGTGATATGATTTGATTACATCAAATAGGGAAATATCTTAACAAATATTCCTACCATTAGTTAAAGGTATTATAAATAAGAGCATCCATGAGTGTACAAGACACAATTATAAGTAAATCCTTTCAATATATACACGAAGTCAGACTTACCCTTTAATTAAAATTGAAAAATTTAAATTGCTTCATAAATGGAAATGTACGACAGTTCTTAATCCATAATCATAACAATCTGCCTCCTGGTAGTTACTGCATACTAAATTCTGAATATTAATGTCATAATAAATGCCATAGTCACTGTCTCATGGAAGTTATTGCATTCTATGTCCAGCCAGTAGTAAACTTTGCAAATGGATGGTATTTTGTACTTTGTATCCTCTGCTTGTATTTTGTTTTCAGCTTTGTCTAGGTCTTGGTATCTTCCATTGACATACTGTCTAATATGGAATTAATATTTACATCAGAGATGTTCAAATAACTTTTTTGTTCTTCATTTCCTGTTTCTACCATTAGAAGATAATGCAGTGGCATCGCTTTTTGCAATATATTTGGATGCTAAAATAGCAGATAAACCTATCTGTAGTGGCTGTATGGGGATGCTTTAATGCAACACTTTTTTTTATGGGTGCTGTTTGCATCCTTTGAAAAACAGAGCGATGTAGCTCATTTCTAGATTTGAAAGTGCCTTCTAAGACTTGTTTACTATTTAGCTTACTTCAAACTAAAAAATATGGTAAAAGGGCTGAAGAGATCGATTATCTCTTAGCTGAACTGGACAAGGTGTTCGTTCTAAAAAAAATGATAAAGGAGAGACAACGGCGGAGCATAATGGTGGACAGCAATGGTCAACTGCAAAACAAGCATAGGGGGATCGATCCCCTCCCTCTGGTGCCAACTTAAGACTGAGAATATGATAAAAGGGGCTTTAGAGATTCATTGTCTCTTAGCTGATTCATGTTTTTAACAAAAGAAATTACATCTGGAATACCTAGAGTGTACAAGGAAAAGGCTATATTTGGGTCATTAGTGTTATTAACCAAAACAATTTTAGGACAGACTGCATAACCTATCTAAAGTTAAGTTATATAATCAAGATAAATTATTCTAACAAATTTATTGAGTTTACAACTAGTTCCTAGGATTTCTTTATGACAAAGTATTTTAAGCAATTAACTTGCCCTTGTATATACTATACTTTCTAAATTTCTACTTATGAAACATGTTACAAAACAATTCTTGTACTTCCTTTTAATCTTAATATTTTGGGTTAAGTTTCCTTGTCAAAAAGGATGTAGCAATTTTTTTATAATTTTGTAAATTTAACTTAATGTAATTGAGACAATAATGTTGCAGTCCCTAATAACTTGTTGGCTTGATGAATTACCAAACTTAATGAATCCATGCTTATTGATTTATTTTCTATATGCTACAGGGGGGGAAGAGGAGCGATGGGCGAACACCTGATGGAATACGTCCAATCAACTCTAGATGTGGCCTATTACCTAGAGCACATGGGAGTGCTCTTTTTACAAGAGGCGAAACACAGGTCTGAACCAACTTTATTTGTTTACAAGTTTATGCTTTGGATGATGTATGTAGGTGTCTATTGATGCTTGTGCAGTCTCGTCATCTCTTTTAGTTTGTTTGTTAGTTTTATTAGAAGGGATATATAATGAACAAATACAAAGGAGGAACAGAACTAATAATATTGACTCTTTGGATCTTTATCACAAGTAATTGGAACTATATATAGAAGGATAAAATTCTATATTTTCAAAGCCTTACTGGTGACGGAATAGTATGTTATCTTTTATTTCTAAGGTTTTCCATGTATAAACTGCTACTCTTAATTGCTGCCCGAACAAAAAATAGCCACCTTGGGAAGAGTTATTTTCTCTAAATGCTCTTCAAGAATGCTACACACTTCAGTTGTGACTTTATTGTTTCAAGAAGCTTCTACTAGCAGAAACATGATTTTTTCATTGACTTTACCTAATATCATAAAAGTATGATTCTTCATTATCAATTTTGGGTCTGGTCTCTAGTCTTGCATGTTGCCCCATTTTTGCAATTTAGTGTACTAGGAACCTCGCATGATTATTAAAAGAAACCATATAATTTTTTACTTTGTACTTTATTATTAGTTTCTGTACTTGTAAGTGATACTTATATCTGCATCTTAACCTGAGTGATTAATCGGCTTTATCTGGTTGGCAGTCACTAGCAGTTGTTACACTTGGGGATAAACAAATGGCACAAAGAATAGATGGACTTGACGGTGATGATGAATTAAAGAGGTTCTATTTACAGGTCTCTTTAAAATTTGGCTACTTTTATGTTCTCTTATATTTTTGTGGATGTTACCTATTCTGAGTAATTTGAGCATATTTGAAAAAACACAACTAGACTTGCTGGCTCGACCTTTGAATTGTGGTGTTTATCAGTTTGGATTAACTCAAGAATCCAAATCGAATCAATTAAATTGGACCCAAGCCAAAATAAAGGAATCAAATCTGATAGCTATTAATTCAGGTATCAGATTTGTTATTTACAAATATGATAAATACAAACCAAACCAATGCTGTGATTTTTTTATATTATTAATTAACTACTGTGCTTGGAGCTTTATGGTATAATCTTCTATAATTATATATTTTTACTATTGTTTAGTTGATGTAACCAAATTACAATAAAATATATTTTTTACACATTTTAATAATAGAATTATTGTGAATTTTTGGATAATATTACTTTTTTCAAAACATGATTTTGCACATTTGTAAATTACGGAATCTAATTGATATAAATGGAATCAACTCATTCTTGATCAGGTTGGTTTGGTTTTGAATTGTGCTAAAAAAATTTGAAAAACTTGTAAGCTTTGAATTGTGATAAATTATTGAAAAATTGGAAGCTTGAATTCTGCTAAAAAAATTGTAAAATTTAAACCAAGGAAAACTGATTGGTTTAAATTTCATTTTTCTCTAAATCTAATTCAAACCGAGCCATGAGCACCCTACTTGTGCCTGTTGTTTGTCTAGCTTAGTGCATTATTAAAATTGTAGATGCCAAAAGCCAAGATAAACACACTGAACTGGTATTGATCATAAATACCTGCTGAAGACAGGAGCAACAAACTTTTGTCTCCTTTAGTTAAGTAGACATGGGGGCAACTGCTAAGCCACTTGGTACTGCTGGGGTTATTGTTGTGGTTGTGTATTTTTTTTTATGCTCACTGAAAAGTTGCTCGAGTTACTGGAAAAGTCAACATAAAGATATGATACTTTGTAAATAAGTAGATATGTATAGCTAAGATTCGAGATATGATTAGATACTTTGGGCAAATATGTAAAGCTAAAATTAGTTATTACTCTTTATTTAGATTCCTTATTTTGTATTCTTTCTTGATCATTATAAATAGAGAATCATGAGTGTTTAGATACATTTATAAATCCTATATCTCCCTTTGATCTGCCAGAAAATATGGCAGAATATTAATACCTGTTATTTTTGTTTAGCTCTATCTTGTTAGCTGTCTGTTATTCTTTTTGTTAGGCTGTTATAGCTTTTGTCATCATGATGGTATAACTGACGCTGCTTTTGCTATAGCTTTCTCTTAGGCTGTTCATATATATATATATAGTGTGGACAAAAAGCTTAGCATCTTTTTTTTCTATACACAGTAATACAATCGTACACTTTCATTTTCTCTCTTTCTCTGTATATCCAATATGGTATCAAGAGTATCAGATCTCGGTTCTTTGCTAAGGATCTTATTCCGTCTATATCATAAATAAACTTCTTGCTGCTCCTCTCACCTTAGATTTGTTATGTTGTTCTTGTTTCAAACCGCACTCGAGTATAACATTCTCAAATTGTTTGGATGTGCCTGTTTCTCAAAATTACAACTCAAACAAGCTCAATTTTGGGTCCCAAGAGTGTCTTTCTCAAGTATTCTTCCCATGCAAACTAGATGTAAATAGACATAATCCAACCTTGTCTTCACCCTACACTTCTCACGCATGCAGGACCTTGTGTACTAAAAAAGAATTTGAGATCAATATGTTTTATATTTTTTCTCCTTAATATCAGATCAGAATGATAATTGTTGTCTACCTCATAAATTTTGTAGTATTCATTTCCTCCTTCATGCGTTGGGGAAGTTGGCCGGATTGGTGCCCCAAGCAGAAGAGAAATTGGTCATGGGATGCTTGCTGAGAGATCCCTTGAACGAATTTTACCTTCTGAAAATGATTTCGCTTACACTATACGTGTTGAGAGTACGATCACAGAAAGCAATGGCTCTTCAAGGTGAGTGTTTTCTTTTTCTTTCCATTTTCAACTTCAAGTTTTCTCTGTTTCTTTGTCAATTGTCCTGTTTATTCTCAAAAAAAAAAAAAAAAAAAAATATATGAAGATTGAATGAAAATGTTTGTTCCGTTACACATTTGTTCTGGTATTTATAGTTTAATTTTCAATTAGAGTGATTGCAAGACTTAGGGTCTTCTTGGACAAGCTTCTTCATAAGCCCTTCTAGGAGAGAAAAATAATAAGGGAAAAATGAATTTAATTCTCCATAAGCTAAAATTAGCTCATGCACAAGTTAAAAATAAAAATTTAGAGAAGCTATTTGAGAGAGCTTCTACAAATTAGCTCATGCATAAGCTAATTTTAGCTTATTGAGAAGCTAAGTTCAATTTTTCTTATTTTCTAGTCTATTTTATGGAGAAACTTGTGCAAACTAACTCTAATTTGTGCTAATCAGAAACTAATCTCTAGCCTAATAAAGTAATAACTACTGTTTGATCTAATCTAATCAGCTTGAATACCATTAGTTAAATATTTATAGATGCTCTAAACCTAAATCTAGCACTTGTTTTTTTGCGAGACGGAGCACACACATTGTTGGAAATCAAGTATTACTCTTCCAAGTAGCTTAGTTGTTGTGTTTAGCTTAGTTTGTAACTTAGGAATCAGTAGTACTTATTTATTATCTTTGTAATCATTGTTATTATAAAGGCTAAATGTTACTTTAAATCCTCTATATTTTGATGTTTTTGCGTTTTGACACATTAAGTTTTAAAAGTCTCAATCTGGTAATTATGCTTTTGAAAAGATACAGTTTTGTCATTTTTAACTATAATGTTAAATATGTTAACAAAGTTGGCTGACATGTTTGTTTTTAGAAAGTATAATTTTGGTTACTAAAACATTGAAAAGGTTAACATACACCAAACTTTTTAAAGTTTTTGTTAAAAAGGATTAAAATGAACCTTTTAAAAGCATAAAGTATTAGATTGAGATTTTTAAAACTTAAATGTACCAAAACACAAAAACATCATAATATAAAGGACTAAAAGTAACCTTTAACCTATTATGAATAGATCACACTTCTAAGTGGTGTACTCACGCAGGCAAATTCAGAGATCTGATTCTTTATTCTCACACATCAAATTTATTACAATGTCACTTGAGGATATTTAATATTTGGCTGATTGGAGTTAAAATGCCTACAGTAATATTTCAAGAGGAGGCACTCTTCTATTAAGTACTATGATTTTCAATTGCATTCACTACTATGAGCTTTTCGATAAGTTGCATGATCTCTTCCAGAGGCAAACTTGTGCACTAGCAGGGTAGTTGCCAAGAACACTTCAAGTTAATACTGACCACAATATCTTTGTCTTGGAGTATATGCTCCAAATCCAAGAATTGGTTGATTCTTTTTTACTTTCATTGGCTATTCGGTTTCTCATTATTAGGAACATGTTGATGCTATTCTCGAAGGTCTTCTACAAAACTATATTTTTTGTGATTCCAATCATTTAACGTAAGTATTTTAAATTCTGGAAGTTTCAATTATTTTCCAACTCTTTAGTTGGTGCTTACTCAATCTGGGTTTGTTTCCACTTCATGTATTAATGTTTATGGGAATAATGTTTTTGTTTCTCCTAGCTTAGATTATACGTGGCATCGAGATTGGATCATCCTCATAGTCGTGTTATGAAAATTGTACTACAATGTAGTGTCCTATTTTTCTAACAAGGAAAACAATATATTTTGTTCAACCTGTTGCATGGCAAAGCCCGTCGTCTTCATGCACCTTCTTCCTCTATTTTTTTATTATTCTCCCTCGGAATTAGTTTATAGTGATATGTAGTGTTCCGGTCCCATTCCCTTTTAACAATTATCTCTTCAGGTGCTGGCTCTTCCTCTTTTAATGTTTCTAGAATTGTATGTGAGGATTCTTGAATTCTTGGCACTGGTGCAGTGGACCATATGATTCATTATTCTTCGTACTTGTCACCATATATTTCTCTGTTTCGTAACCACATTACTATTGCTAATGGTACACATGTCCCAATAACTGACCTGACAATATTTCTCTTTTGTCATGTCTCAAAAAATGTCCTTCATGTTCTGAAACTTTTCAATAACCTTTTTTCTGTTCACAAACTTACACATGACCTATGTTGTTTTGTAATTTTCTTTCCCTCATCGTGTCTTCATAGATCTTTAGTTGATGTGAGACTTTTAACACATTTTTTACTTTGCGGCAGTCATTGCACTCTCTAGACAAGTTTGCTATCCTGATGTCGTTGTGTACTCTATGAATTTTGGCTCCTTGGCACCCTTCCACTCGTGGAGCATTTTTTGCGCTCTGGCAACTCTTTGAACATTTGTTGCTCTGAAGTAGCTGCTATGCCCTTGGGACATTTTTTGCTCTCTGGCAGCTGCTGCATCCTCTGACCTTTAATGCAACCTTATGAGTTTCCCCTTCTCTGGCAGCCACTATGTTTCCTGACTCAACCAATTGCCAACATTTGCCAGCAGCTCTTCAGGTGTCGTATTAAAATACCTATCTAGACCGAATCGATGTGTGAAGCTTTGTTAGCTTAAACAACCAACTAGCTGACATGTTGATGACATTTGAAACAAGCTTGATTCATGATATATATGCTTCAGCTGGAGGGAGTGTTAAAGATACGATTTGATTCTATGAAACAAGGAAATATCATATGAATTCATTTCATCAAATAGGGAAATATCTTGGCAATTATTTATCATTATTAATTATTGGTATTGTTCCTTTCCGGTATCTCTTCTTCATTATAAATAAGAATACACATGTGTACAAGTAATCCTCTTAATAGACACACTATACTACTGTTCTTTTCTCTTACATAGCTTTTTAAGTTTCCATGCTTAATTTTAAATTTTTTATTTTATTATAGCATGGCTTCTGTTTGTGGAGGTTGCTTAGCTTTGCAAGATGCTGGGGTTCCTATTAAGTGTTCCATTGCTGGAATTGCAATGGGTATGGTACTGGACACCAAGGAATTTGGTGGGGATGGAACTCCGCTTATTCTGTCTGACATAGTTGGTGCTGAAGATGCATCTGGAGATATGGATTTCAAGGTTGTGATTTACATCATTCAACTTGTGATACTTATTTTTTCACCTGATTATTTGGATGATATTTTGGGAGTTAGCTTGGGTTTCTTCCATGTTTTTGTTTCTAGTTCATTTTTGATACAATAACTCCGAAACAGATGTTTTAACAATGTTAGAACAGAAAATATAGACATTGGCTGAAACTATATGTCTGGGCTACACAACATTGGTTGATTGCATTAAATAAAATAATTACAGGACATTTTATTCCTATACACATGATAGGATATGCCTATAAATAAGATTTTAATATAGATGATTCCAATAAGACAAGCCTACAATTCCAAAGATCCTAATTAAATGAGGAAAAAAATCATAAAACATAAAAGAATAAATCTTATGACACCGTATAGGATACTCTAAAATACGAAAATGATATCATCTTTTATTTCTCATATTTGGTGGAGTTTCTTTGTTGTTGTGAATTGTGTGCTTAATCACACATCTAATTTAAAATCATTCAAAGTATAAATATAGGGAAACCTAATAAAGACTAATAATGGAGAATATTTCTAATTATCAGCTATACATGTTTCTATAATACTAAGATCAAATCATATCTTTTACATTTGCAAACGTTCTCCTTTAAATGGAAGCACACTGAGCATCTAACTTGTAAATAAAAATAAATAATATACAAATTGATCTCCACCTAAAACATTAATAACTGGGAAAAGAAAACTCAAGAATGCTAGAGAAGCCGATCAGAATTGCTAGAAAGATAGCTTATTTGGAATGACTTGAGAAATTTCATCACTAGTAAAACATGGTTTTGTGGAAAAACTGCTAAGTGTTGTAATTGTGAGTTGTACCTGTCTGTATACTTAGGACTCTAGTTATGTGCTTTGATCTTTGCTCTTTGATATACTCATTGTATCAAAATTCTATCAATATAAATAGGAGAAAATATAGGCTGTTTTATTTATCTTTAGTTGTATTAGAGCATGCCAATCCAGTTCTACTATCTCAATCTTGTTCGGCCAAGTATTAGCCACCTTCTGCTGTTGTTCGCTACCACAATTATCTTCGGCAACCACTGGATCTCGGTGTCTCTCCAAGCGGCACCACATGCACATTGGTTTGCCCTGCGAGGCATGTGATGTTCATGCGTCATTATCCTCTTACCAAAGCAACGTTACTCCTCCTCCACAGGACTTGTTGGACCTCCTCATCTCTGTTCTAACTGTTGGTTCTTTATTTCCAACAAGCTTGAAGGTCAAATTTGAAATCCTCTATCTCTTTCTTATCGGTTGTTTCTTTTTTATAGGTCTTCTCCTACGAAAATGTCTTATGGACCTATTGCCTTCTTTGGAACTCCTACCATTACTTTTGAAAAACTGAATAGGGCAATGACATCTCTTGTGAACTTGTATGGGTAAAACAATTCCTTCAAGAACTTAATTTTTGTGAGATTCAACAAATAAAGATGTATTGTAATTGAAGATTTGAATCTTATTTTATATTTTTTCTTTTCAAATGTGATTACAATTTATAGACTATTTACAACCTAATTGAGGAAAGAATAATCTGTAATCAAACCTAATCAAACCTGTAATTACAGTTATAAAAAACAAATCTTTCCTAATAAATAGAAAACGGAATCTGCCCTAATTATGGAATAATTATCTCCACAACACTCCCCCTCAAGCTGGTGAATGGATATCTATCATTCCCAGCTTGCAAGTA